>OIXU01000054.1_pt1 | contig 34110 bp, 41 predicted proteins | sample 1587921 | NCBI WGS metagenome assembly OIXU01 (sample SAMN03283238) | human gut metagenome | biome: human-associated habitat; material: feces | host: Homo sapiens | place: Peru | collected 2012
TCCAGCTGGACTCTTTCCTCAAAACTGGAAAGCGCCGGATTAAACGCCACGGAATCCGGACCGGGATAAAAAATTCCGCCGCCCGCCGCAGAAGAAGCTGAAGTAAGCTGCGTTGGACTTGAAATATTAAAAATGCTCTGACCACCGGCAGGCGGATTGTAAGCAAATATCGCCGCTGTTAAAAAACCTATAGCAAGCGCAAAAACTGATTTTTTCATAAAATACCTCTCGGAATCACCGATATTAAGATGACAGGTCAAAAACCGGGTTTTTATAAACCGTAAATTCGCTTACGGTTTTATTCATTTTCCTACAAACCCGAAATTGAACCTGATATAAATATAACCGATTTTCTGTAAAAATTCTATGTTCTTGACAGTATGTTAAAATCATTTAAAAATACAACTATGGGAAATGAGAAAAAAGAAAAAAGCGGATTTTTTGCAAACATCTTGTCAGCATTGTTTGGCGGGAACGATTCTGAGGCAGAAAAAAAACGGCAGCTAAAATCAATCGCAAAAAAACTTTCAAAAAGCAAATTCAATAAATTTTACAAATACAGCGGAAACGAGATGCTTCCTGCGATGGGAAAATTATTTTTTGATATTTACAAGAGCATCGCTCCTGTACAGAATTTATTCAATTCGATTCAAAATCAGAACACGCTTAAGCATCTTGTAATAAATTTTTCCATGCCGGAAGAAATCCGGGCCCTTGAAAACAGCCTGAACGAACAGGTTATAACGGGAATGAGCAAACAGATTCCTCTTGACCATCTGAAAATCCAGGTTGAAGAAAAACTTTCCAAGCTGAACGATTTTTTTACAGTTGAAAAAATAAGCGCCATAGACGGACTTTACCATCAGGTTCTGGCACTCAAGGCAATCTCAACGTTCGATTACTATTTTTTCCTTAAAAAATTCGACAAGCAGATCCGCGAAAACAATTTTTCCGCAACGCCGCATTTTGAGCACGTCAATGCGGAATATCTGGTGGATGACTTAAAGGACTACGTTGAATCAATCTGTGATGTTCCGTTTAACTCCGACTGGACGAACGCAATCAAACTTCTAAAAACACTCAAAGGCGGACAGGAACCGGTTTCTCTAGGCCTGTGGAAAAAAATCATCGCCCGCATTTCAGCTTTAAAGAATGCGCAGATTTTTGAAATGATTATTAAACTTTCTTCCGGCGACCCTAATTACGCTCCGAACATCCAGAGCATGAATTCAAATATTGTTGAGCCGTATCTGGATAAATTAAAAAATGATGTTGAAAATACCGTGGATTCCCTTATAGAAAAGGAGCGTTCCGCCACGGAAAACAATTTTGCCCTTCGGCTTTTTGGAGAAACGGAGATAATTCCTACGAACAATTACGTTTATTCAAGGAATTCGATTTTTGAACAGAAAAGACTGAACCGCTTTGACAACTGCCAGGCGCTTTCATACTTAAAGACATTTTTAATAGAAGTTGTAAAAAAAGACCTGCGCGAATTTTACGATGTAATCGTTGTACGCGGAACCTGGACTTCCGCAACGCTTACAACGCAGATTTCAGAGTGCTACAACAACCTGCTTATCGTATCTGAAAGGATTATAACATTTGACAATGAGCTGGCGGACGATGCCGTAAGCGGAATAAAAATAAAGACGCTTCTTCCTAAGACAGAGCGCGACACAAGCGCAAGGAACATTATCAACCGGCTGATTTCAGAAGCAAATGAAACTGCATACAATCTTGTGATGGAAAGTTCAAGGGATCTGGTTACAATCGGAAAAATCATAAAAGCGCTTGTTGAAGACCTGCAGAAACCAAAGCCATCGCTGATTTCAAACTACAAGGAACTGGAGCACTTTATAGACATTCCGCTAAAGGACTTCTGCATTGCAATTTATAAGAAAATATATCTGTTTGCTTCTCTTATAAAAACCTGCATAGTCCGCAGCGACTAGAATTCGGGCAAAATTTGAGTTTTTTCCAGGCTGAATTCCTGGTTTTATCGGATTACAGAATCTACAAGTTTCTTGAAATCTTCATCTATCGGCATTTCGACTTTTGCAATTTCTGATGAAATATGAAAAACTCCGTCTTCTCCAAGAACGATTGCGTCCAAAGGCAATTCTGTTACGCCAGCATCATTTTCTGCGAAAGTAGTAAACATAAAACCATCCTTTTCTGAAGAAAGTTCTTCCAGCGGGGCGGCGTCCTGAGCTTCCCGGGCATTTTCTTCGGATTCAGTAAAATCAGTACTTTCAGAATCGGAATTTTCAGATTTTTCTTTAGCAAAATCAAACGGCCTATAAATAAAAAAATCTTTTCCAAAATCGTCGTCGGAATCGTTTTTCAACGGCGTTGCGCTGTCGCTTATAACAAGCGGTTCAGAACCTTCAAATTTTCTTCGGTCGCAGTTTTCAGAAGGAACAAAACTTACGCTGTTGTCCTTTGTGCAGAATTTCTGCTCGCACCCGGAAATTTCAATCGAACCGGAAAGAGTTTCATTTTTTTCGGTTTCATCTTCTGAAAGTTCTTCCGGGTTTTCAAAAAATGCAATGTCCACAGACGGCTCGGCAGTTTCAGAGGGTTCGATAGTTTCTGACGGCTCAACTTCTTCAAGCTCGTCCGGTTCCTCAAGTTCTTCGAGAGGCTCAAGCTCTTCGGCCTCATCAAGTTCTTCCGGTTCCGGCAAAAGTTCTTCCGCAGGGTCTATTTCTTCAAGATTTTCAAGCTCTTCAGGCTCGTCTGGCTCTTCAAGTTCTTCCAGCGCGCCATCTGACTCCGGCTCAAGAGGCTCAGCTTCTTCGAGCGGTTCAATTTCTTCCAGATTTTCAACTTCTTCCACAGATTCCGCTTCCGGCGCTTCTTCAAGCGGCTCGGCGTCACAAAGCTCCTCAACTTCATCCAAATCTTCAGGCAATTTTTCAGAAACAGATGTCTCGGAAGTTTTTAACGGCGGATTTTTTTCTTTTCTTGCGGGCTCAAGGTTTTCCACTTTTAAAGTATTTGTCGCAAGCACTTCCTCAAAGACTTTACGTATTTCCTTTATGCTTGAAGAAGAAAGCTCCGCCATGCAGGAAGTTTTTTCCGCGCCGGAAAGAATAGTTATAATATCTTCCCAGCTTTTGTTCAAAATCACGTCCAAATCGCTTCCGTATTTTTTTCCACGGCGGCCAAGCGATTTTTTTATTTTTGCGGTAAGGGCATCTTTTTGGGCAGCAATCATCGCCGCAACTTTTTTGCGGTCAACATCTTTTTCAAAATATTCGTTCAAAAGACCTATCTGAATCGCACGGATTTTTGATTTTATAACAACAGAATCGTCTTTCCGGATGTTAAAAAATATCACGACAATAAGGCAAACCGTTACAAACGCACATACAAAAAGAAGAATCCTAACATAGAACGGCATTTTCAGCGTTTCGCTGGAAAAAATTCCTCCAACGTGAAGAAATTTTGCGTTCCGGCTGGAAATAAGGCTCCAGGAAATATTTTTTTCACTGCCTGCGGAAGGCAGGACTGACATTTTTTCTGAATCTTTTTTTTCGGAAGCGGTCTCCGGCTCAAATTCTTGCACGGAATTTTCAGAAACAGGCACGGAGATTCCTTCGACTTTTGAAGCAGCCGAGGCGACAATCTCATCAGGTCCAAAAACGCCTTGATTCCACTTTTTTAAGATTTCAGAAGCAAAAATATTTTTTCCAACATTCGGAAGCCCGAACACAAATCCGCCGGTTTTTCCGTCCGCAGAAGAAACAAGAGAAATCGGTTCGTTTACAGAAACAACGTGATTTTCAACAAGAAGATTTGCAAAATCAACTGGATTCACGTAAAAAATCGCGCTGCAGAAAACAGGCTTTTCATCCAGAGTCTGGATTTTATAGGAAAAAATCAGCCGCTGCTCGTCGCCGTCAAAAATAATACGCGGCAAATCCTGCGCGCTTCCGGCGTTTTCATTTTCCGCCGCAAGATTTTCATCGCTTTCAAACGCTGAGACAAGCGGATATTCAAGCTCGTTTTTTCCGTGCTTCGTCTGCAGATTTGCGTAGTTTGAATAAATGCGGCGCTGAACACCTTTTTCTGTCTTTATAACGTAATCGCTTCGGAAAGAACTGTAAAAAACGCGTTTTCCGGCGGAATCAACAATTCTAAAACCTTCCAGTCCGGCGCAGTTTTCCTTTAGGGATTCAAAAAGGCGCAGCGCTTCCGCGGAAGGATTTTGCCCCGCAAAAGAAAGAACGCTTTCGTGGCTCAAAAAACCGTCTTTTTCAGCACCAAAAATATTGAGAAGATTCTGAATGTATTCATTGCTGCAGTCCGCGACTGAATCCAGCTTTTCATTTATGACTTTTAAACGCGCCGGCTCATAAAACTGCCGCTCCACAGAAGCAAAAAGCCCCAGGGAAGAAGCGACCGCAAGCGCGCCAAAAATAAAAATGGCAATCAACAGACTTACAGCAGTTTTAATTCCTGATTTCATCAAATTCCCTAAAAATCAAAATAAAACTACTATACCAATTGTATATCGGCAGGTTTCTGGTATTTCTTGAATGATAAATTCAACATAGAAATTTAATCAACAGGTTCAAAATTGATATTATTTTCAATTCATCAGAACCTTCTTCAGGCAATGCAGCAGAAAATTTATTGCAGGAAAAAAATAAAAGCTGAAAAAACAAAAAAGGCAGCGAAAATTTCATTTTATCCCGTCCCATATTTTCAAAACAAAAAACTCTGATATTCATCAATAAGTTTACGTTTATTTATGTGATAAATTCTTAAAACTATTGTATATTAATATTCAGGTAAGATAAATGAAAAATTTTTGCAGGGCGTTGGTTGAAAATATTACTTTGAATAAGATTCTTGTGGCGGTGGCGGTTTTTCTTTTTCTGATGATTTTGGGAACAACTATTGCGGTGAAAGCAAAATCACCGGCAGTTCCAGTCGTAAAAGCCGAGCCTCAGAAACCTTTAAAAGACACTCTTTACTCATATAAAAACCTTGGAAGAATCCGGGCCGCAACAGCCCCGGAAAAAGACAAGAAGTCCGGAACAACGGTAGTTTTAACGCCGCTTATTTCGTATACAAAAGATGACAATGAATTTTTCGAGGAGCTTTCGCGCAAGAATGCAATGATAAAATCGGTCTTCGTGAATTATTTTTCCGCAAGAACAGCTTCCCTGCTGAAGTCAAAATCCGAGACGCAAATAAAAACCGAGCTTTTATCAGAACTGAACGGAATTCTTGTGCTGAACAAAATCCAGGACATCTATTTTGAAGACTTGATTTTTTTGGATTAGAATTTTCAGTTTTCAATCATTGGTTCTATGTATTTTATATCTATTCTTCATACAAAATTCCGTTTTTGTATAAAGTTTCCGGCGCAATATCGATATCATCATTCCAAACGGCAGTCTGACCGTTCGTACACACAGAATTGAACAATGAAATATCCACAAGAGGCTTATACATAGGATATTTCAAGTATGGCTTCATATCGAAAATTTTTTTTATTCCATGCTCAAACGTGAGAAGCAATTTGTATTCATTAAGCGGTTTTACATTTTTTACAGTCCAAATAGCAGCCATAAAAACTCCTATTGCAACGGAAGAATTTTTACCAAGTTTTCCTTGTTCTTTGCAAGTTCCCAGTTTGCCACTAGTTCGTCGCGATGAATTTCAGCCCAAGCGCTTACAAGTTTTTGTTTTGAAGAAGGCAACTCGCCATCAATAATATTTCCATCAAAATCACATACAGACCATTTCCCACCGTAGTTGATGTGAAAATGCGGCGGATTATGGTCATCACCATACATATAAATTAAAAGCCCATAAAAACTAGAAATACACGGCATTTTCGTCTCCCATAAAAACTCCGGATTAGCGGCGAGCCACGGATGGCGAGAATCACAGTTTATGAAAGCAACGCTTAAGCAAACTGCAAAGATAAAATTACAAGGATGTAATTTTTATCATGTCTCCTCTATAAGATTATAACATACTTTCAAAAACCTTGCAGAAAAACTCAAAATTCCAAGCCAAAAATATATTTTTTCTGCAACATTTTGTATAATTCAGTGTCTAAAAAAACGAGGATAAATATGAACCAGATAACATCCGCCGCGGCGCAGGTAATAATTTCAATCGTTCCAATTGTAGGAATCTGCTTTGGAGCGTTAATTCTTTTCTTTTATATTCTGTGGAAGCATCATGAAACAAAGCTCCAGATAAAAACAGGAACTTTTGTTCCGAACAAATTCAATTACGCGGCTTTTTCGTTCTTAACAGGCCTGCTGCTTACAGGAATCGGGCTTATTCTTACCGCAGTCTTTGCAATCATAGACGGATTTTCCTATGCAATTCTGGGCGGACTTCTGCCTATGGCAATAGGAATCTGCCTTCTTATATTTTTCTACGCATATCCAGATTTTCATAAAAAAGACTGAACTGACAGATAGAAAATGCTTGAGCAGCTCGAAAGAGAACGTATAAAAAAAAGAGATTTTCACCTTGTAAAGAGCGTCCTAGCCGGCAACAAAGACGCGTTCGCAAAGCTTATGACGCTTTACAAGGCAAGAATATTTAATTTTGGAAAGAGTTTTTTTCACAACGAAACGGATTCCGAAGATTTTGTCCAGGATGTTTTTATCAAAGTTTTTACACATTTAGACACTTTCAAGGGAAATTCAATGTTTTCAACATGGCTGATGAAAATCGCCTACACAACAGCCATTAATTCCGTAAAAAGGGCAAAAAAATCACTTTCGATTGAAGACGAGACAACACTACCTGATTTTTCATCAAAATCGCCGGAAGAAATTCAAATCCGCAAAATAACCATGCAAGCCATCAGGGAAGCCGTCAAGGAACTGCCGGAAAAATATGAAATCTGCGTGGAAATGTATTTCTGCTACGACATTCCTTACCAGGAAATAAGTGAAATCACAGACTTTCCGGTAAATACAATAAAATCTCACATTTTCAGGGCAAAAAAAATACTAAAAACAAAGCTGGAGAACTACTATGGAAAATAAGAATGAAAAATGCGAAAATTTTATGAATCAGTACCTTATGCTGGACAAGGGCGAGCGTGTTCCTTTAAAAATTTCACTCCATCTTTTAGGATGCAAAAAATGCCGGATGCAAATCAAGCTTTTAAAGATGGCTGAAAAAGAAATCTCCGCTCCTCTAAAAATTGAAACTCCTGTTACGGACGCTTCAATCCAGAAAGTTCTTTCAGAAATAAACATCGATAGAAAAGATAGATTTTACAAGCCGCTTCCGTTCTTCGGATGGATTATCGGCGGAATCCTTATGATTGCGCTGCTCTTCAGTTCCCTTACACCTATGCAGGATATGCAGAGCCGTTCGCTTTCAATCTGGTATGCCCTTACAATCGCAGGCTGCGTGACGGCTTATTGCGCTGTATTTGTATGCAGCCACATAGACTTTTTTATTAAAAAAATTTCAACTGTCGCAAAAACTATTTCCTGATGCGGAAAGTTTTATTTTCAGATTACTTCCAAAGTCCGGCAGGATTTACAGTTTTTCCGAATTTATAGACTGTAAAATGAAGGTGCGGACCGGTGCTCAATCCTGTGCTTCCTACAAGACCAATCCTGGAGTTTGTGTCGACCCATTTTCCACGCGTTACAAGCTGCTTTGAAAGATGACCGTACAAGGTCTTGTATCCGGAATGATGAGTTACAATAATATAATTTCCATAAACATTGTTGTAGCCTACAGAAGTTACGGTTCCGCCAAGAGCGGCGTAGACCGGAGTTCCCTGAGGACAGGCCATATCAACGCCTGAATGGTATGAACGCTTGCCGCTGAACGGAGAGCTTCTCCATCCGTAATACGAAGAAAGATAATAGCGGGAACGAACAGGCTTATGGAACAAGTCTCCGTTGATTTCCTGACGAGTAACCCAGTCAAGAAGCGCATCGGGAGCAAAAAGAGTCTGCCCCGCAACAAGATTCTGATTTTCCTGAAGGTGATTCACCCTCGCGAGTTTTTCTGCGCTTACTTCAAATTTTTCCGCAATTGAATTTGCGGTCTCGCCGTTTTTCTTTACAGTATAGACAATTCCCGGCATTGAAGGAATTTTCAGAATCTGTCCTATCTGAATCAGCCTTGACTGATGGATGTTGTTCACGCTGATAATAGTGTCCTGCGTAACATTGAATTTGTCCGCAATAAAACCAATCATATCTCCTTTTTGAACGCGGTAAGTAAAATAACAAAGCTCAAGACCTTCGGAAGACCGGGCATCCTGGCTCAAGACCTCCGCGGCGGCAAGACCGTCAGAATCAGCGTCAGTTTCAGCAAGCGAATCTATTATGGCAAGTTCATCAAGCTCCGCAAGAGCATCCATTGAATCTGCCTCAGAAGCCGTTCCGTTCATTTTTGCGGCGCCGGAAGCTTTTATCTCTTTGTCAGAAGATTCATCTATATATTCCGCAGGCACTGAGGTTTCCAGACCACCCACGCCCTTTTCAACATTTAAATTTGAAACAAGATACAAAATTCCCCAGGCAACGGAAATTCCGCCTGCAAAAGCAAACGTGCTGTTAAAAACAATTTTTCTAAAACGGGAACTGCATATTTTTTTATATAATTTCTCTAATTTCATAATAAAGGTCAAATTCTTATAATTGTTGTACTTGTTCATATTGTATCACCTATTTGCGCGAAATTCCAACAAGAAATGTCTCAAATGACTCCGACCGGCAGGCTTCCGGCTTAAAGCCCTTTGCGCTTGAAAAAAGTTCCCTTAGTTTTTTAAGGAATTTCTGCTGGTCGCCGTTCTGAAATATTTTTACGCAGAAATTTCCGCCCTGTTTCAGCATGGTTTCCGCATACCAGATTGCCATTTCAACAAGCTGCTCTGAACGCGCCGTATCAACAATCCGGTTTCCAGTAGTCAACGGAGCGGCGTCGCATACAACAAGGTCAAACGGACCAAGAGCCTTTATCTGCTTCCGTATATCAGCATCGTTCAAGTCGCCCTGAATAAAAACAAGGTTTTCACCGCGGACAGATTTTGAAAGAGGATTTAAATCGCAGCTTACAACTTTGCTTTCTGAACCAAGGTTTCTTAAAAGAAAAGTAGTCCAGCTTCCTGGCGCCGCCCCCAAATCAAGAACATTGCAGCTTTTTTTCAACATTCCGAATTTTTCATCCATTTCTTTTAACTTGTAAACCGAACGGGCCGGATAACCTTCTGAAAACGCTTTTTGAGACCAATAATCGGGTTTTTCGTAACTATTTGCTGCCATAATACTTATCTTTTCGGAATTTTTGATTCAATGATTAACAAATTTCGTGTATACTGATTTAAATATGAAAAACGAATTTACAGAAATACTTGAAAATATAGAAACCGCCCTAAGAAAATCCCTGCCGGAAAAAACAAACCCTGAATGGCAGACGGGCACTTTCAGAAACCTGTCGGACTGCGTTACCGACGAGCATATCCAGAACCTTATAAAACCATGCCGCAACCTTATGGACCTGGGCGGAAAACGCTGGCGGCCTCTGCTGCTTGTGCTATGCTCTGAACTTTGCCGGGAAGCCGGGAAGAACTCCCCTCTTTCCCTGGAACAGACTTACAGCATAACGTCTCTGGTAGAATTTGTTCACACAGCATCGCTTATACACGATGATATAGAAGATTCCGCAGAAACACGGCGCGGAAAACCGGCCGCCCACATTTCTTTTGGACTGGACACCGCCCTGAACGCAGGCTCATGGCTTTATTTTGTTGCCCCGGAAACTATTGACGCCCTTAAAACTACGGCTGAATTCAAGAACCGGCTTTACGCCCTGTACACGCAGGAACTCCGAAGGCTTCATCTTGGGCAGGCGATGGACATCTACTGGCACAGAAACCCGAATCTTTTTCCTTCCGTAAATGAATATACGCAGATGGTTCACTTAAAGACCGGAACACTGGCCTCCCTTGCAGTCCAGGCAGGATTTTTAGCCGGAGGAGCAACAAAAGAAGAAGCGCTTTCCATGGGAAACATCGCGGCGGCGCTGGGAGAAGGCTTCCAGATTCTTGATGATGTTCAAAACCTTACAACAGGAAATCCGGGTAAAAAACGCGGCGACGACATAGTTGAAGGCAAAAAAAGCCTTCCGGTTCTTCTGCACATACAGGAAAATCCTTCCGACAAAAAGATAATCGCAGGACTTTTTGAAAAAGCGTCAAAAGAAGGAATTGACTCTCCGGCAGTTGAACAGTGCATAGCCGTGCTGGAAAAAAATGCTGCTATTCAACGCGCGGCAAAAAAAGGAACTGAAACAATAGAAAAGAACATAGGAATTCTTACAGATGTGTATGGAAATGCAAATTCTTCTGAATCTGCAAGACTGATAAAGAAACTTTTTGAGGAGATGATTTTAAAATTCAAGGAAAATTCAAAATAACCGTCAAAAAGGAAAACAAATTTGAAACAAATCTACGTTGTAACAGAAATTCAGGATTATGAAACAGTCATAGTTTCCCCGGAAATGCCTTCTGAAAAAAACAAGGAGTTCTCGGCAAAAATTCAGGTTTCTAATCCAAAAAAACTTAAAATCGAAAAAGGCTCAAAGGTTACAATCGGGCTTCCTCAAAAAGAAGAAGCCGCGGCAGGAATCGCCGCGCTCTTTATTCCTATTATCTGCACTGCGGCGGGACTGATTTTTTCAGAAAAAGCCGCAAATCTATTAAAAACTGAATATACGGAAACGTTTAAGATTGTTTTTTCTTCTTTCTGCTTTTTTATAAGCTCATTTTTTGCAGGCGCAACATTAAGAACCGCGCCGGCAATCGTAAAACTTGAAATCAACAGAATAGTACAGTAACTTAGCAGTGCTCGCGGGCAAGCCGGCTTATTTCGTCCGCCATTTCCATAAGGGGAACCTGCTTCTGAACTCCGCCAAGCTCAAATGCGACACGAGGCATTCCATAAACAATGCTGGTCGCCTCATCCTGGCCTAAAGTCCATGCCCCCTGGCGGCGCATTTCCGCAAGCTGAGCCGCTCCGTCGCGCCCCATTCCCGTCATTATCACGCCAAGAGCGTTATTTCTGTAAACCGCCGCAACGCTTTCAAAAAGCACGTCCGCGCTAGGTCTGTGTCCGTTCCTCTGCTCAGTCTGGGTTGTGCGTATAACGTTTCCAGTAATCCTTGGCTCTACGATTATATGGTAATTACCCGGAGAAATATAAATATGTCCGCCCTGCACCGGCATTTCATCCTGAGCCTCGCATACTTCAAGCGGGCAAATCCTGTTCAGACTGCGCGCAAATTCCGCTGTAAATCCCGGCGGCATGTGCTGAACAACAAGAACCGGCTGCTTAAGGTGCGGATCAATCATTTTAAAAACATCGCGAAGGGCATTCGGACCGCCGGTGGAAATTCCAATAGCAATTATCTCGATTTTTCCGCCTTCCCTGAGCGGCTCTATAACAACCGGCTCTTTTTTCGCAGGCTCTCTCCAGCCAGCCAGGAGCGGTTCAAGCGGAACCTGGATTTCTTCTGTGCCTTTTTGCTTTGCGACAAATTTTTCCGCCTCGCGCATTTTTAGCGAACGTAGAAAAAAATCCGCCGAAGGAATCTTTTTTCCTTTTCTGCGCGCATACGAACCGCCGTACGAAGCAATCTTTTCTATTATGGATTCTTTTACGTCAATAATTTCGGTAGACACCGAACCGCCCGGCTTTGTTATAAAATCCATAGCGCCCAGCTCAAGGCACTTTACCGTAACTTCCGCGCCTTTTGTCGCAATAGAAGAAAGAATAACAACCGGAATGTCCCAGCGGAGTTTTTTTCGCTCCTGAAGGAATTCCACGCCAGTCATGACAGGCATTTCTATATCAAGAAGAATCACATCGGGCTTTATGTACGGAATTTCGTCAAGCAGCATTTTTCCGTTCATCGCCTTTCCGACAACCTGCATTCCCGGAGTGTCATTTATAATCCTGGACACAAGGTTTCTCATCAAGGCGGAATCGTCGCAAATCAGAACTTTAAGCGTGTCGTATTTTGAATCCTCTATTTCCATTTTTTTCCTCAGCTTAAATCAGATGTTCTTCTGATAAAGACAAGCCCAGTCGGTCTTTAAAAATTCAAATTTTGTATTCATTCCGAAAAGCGACTCCGAATGTCCTATAAAAAGATACGAATGTCTTGCCATTGAATTCCAGAACCTGTTCAGAACGTAAAGCTGCGCCGCCTCGTCAAAATAAATCATAACATTGCGGCAAAAAACAACATCAATATTTCGCATGCCGGAATCATTCTTTAGATTGTGATAGTCGAACTTTACGCAGTTCATTATTTCCTTGCTAATCTGATAACCGTTTTCCTTTTTTGTAAAAAACTGCGCAAGATAATCCGGCGGGATTCCGTCAACCTTGTTTGCCGCGTAAAAGCCCTGCTGCGCAACCATCAGGGACTTTAAGGAAATATCCGAGGCGGTAACTGAAAAAGTAAATCCCAGCGGAAGAATCCTCTTCAAAATCATGGCGATTGTATAAGGCTCTTCGCCGGTTGAGCATCCGGCGCTCCATACGCGTATGGTGCGGTCTCCGTTTTTCCGTTTTTCCTCCAGGATATGAGGAATCACATATTTTTCAAGGGCGTCAAAGTGCGGCTGGTTTCTGAAAAACCTTGTAAGGTTCGTTGTAACGGAATCCAGCATTTTTTTCATTTCCTCGTGATCCCTTAAAATCAACGCATAATATTCAGAGGCGGTTTCTATTTTCTTTTCGCGCAGAATTTCCTTTATGCGGCTGTCCAGAATCGGACGGTTTGTCGCAGAAAATGTAATTCCGCTTTCATCATATATAATTTTTCTAAATCTCTCAAAATCAGAATCATTCAAAGCATCATTCATAAATGCAATTATACACTTACTTTTGATTACAGGCAACTTTTCCAAAGAAAACATCCAGGGCAAACGCATTATAAATAGCCTTAATTTCGAGTTTTTTTTGCAAATTATGAAAGAACGCTCTCGGCAGATTTCCAATTTGCTCAGATGGATTTGGCTCGAATTCGGGTGCTCCGCACTTTTATTAATTCAATCGCCAAAAATCTTCACAAATTGTAAATCTGCCTGCGCTTTTATTCATTTTTCAAAAAAGCGGAATTCAACCCTGCATTTTACGGCTTATATTTTTCCGGCTTAATTTACTAAAATCATTCTTAATGATAGAATATCGAGTTATGAGTAAATACATTCTGGTTACTAGCGGAGTTTGTTCCAGTCTTGGAAAAGGTGTTGCCTCGGCAACTATTGGAAGTCTTCTTGAAGGTTATGGCTTAAAAATCGCAATGATAAAATGCGACCCTTACATAAATCTTGATGCAGGAAATATAAGTCCTTTTCAGCATGGCGAAGTTTATGTAACAGAAGACGGCGCGGAAACCGACCTTGACCTAGGAAATTTCTCGCGCTTCACAAGCGTTACAATCACAAGCGACAACTGCATTACAATCGGCAAAGTCTACGACCAGGTAATCAGAAATGAACGTGCGGGACGCTACAACGGACGCACTGTCCAGGTAATACCGCACATCACGGATGAAATCAAGCGAAGAATCTTCTCAATCGGGCAAAAGACGCAGGCAGACGTTGTTATTGTTGAAATCGGCGGAACCGTCGGCGACATTGAATCAATTCCTTTCCTTGAAGCCGGAAGGCAAATGGTTCACGAGCTTCCAAAAAACGAAATATGCACGATTCACCTTTCGCTTATTCCTGTGATTACAGGCGGCGAACTAAAATCAAAACCAACTCAGCATTCCGTAAAGCAGCTTCAGGAAGCAGGAATCCAGCCGGACATTCTTCTTTGCCGCTGCGAAAAAGAAGTTGAGCCCGACATGAAAAAGAAACTCGCGCTTTTCTGCAATGTTTCAACAAACGCAGTTTTTACCTCATCAAATGTTGAAAAATCAATCTACGAAATTCCGATTATGTTCCATAAAGAAGGACTGGATGCGGCAATCGTAAAAAAACTTGCATTAAAAACAGATTCCGCAAATTCGAACATACGGCAGTGGACCAGCTTTATAAAAAAACTGAACGAAGGCGGTCCTAAAATCACAATTGCAATAGCAGGCAAAAAAGATTATCTGGACGAATGTTTCAAATCCGTGCGCGAATCGCTTTTCCATGCGGCGGTAACATCATTCGGCGCACAGCTTGAACTGAAAAAAATCGACGCGGAATCCCTGGAAGTAACAGATACAGTCGCCTCCGCTTTTGAAGGCGTTGACGGAATCATAATTCCTGGAAATTACGGCCAGCGCGGCTTCCTTGGTCTTTTGAAGACAGTAAAATTTGCCCGCGAGAACAACATTCCTTACTTTGGAATCGATGTGGGAATGCAGCTTATGGCAATAGAAACAGCGCGCTCCCTTATAGGCTGGACGGATGCGGACAGCACAGAATTCATACAGAATTCTGAACACGCAATCATCAGTCTTCCGGAAGAACAGGCCGGACTTTCCGTAGCAGGCTCTGAACAGCTTGGCGCGCTGGGAGTAAAAATTGTAAAAGACACAAAATTGCATCAGGCGTACAAAAAAAGCTCCGTTACAGAGCGCCACCGCAATAAACATACATTTGACAAAAAATATTCAGAGATAATGAAACAAAACGGACTCATTATTTCGGCAGTCGCAGAAGACGACGACAGAATCGAAGCCTTTGAATGGGAAAACCACAAATGGGGAATCGGCGTGCAGTACCATCCGGAATTTATCTCTCGGCCGGCAAAACCGCATCCTCTTTTTACGGCATTTTTAGGAGCCGCGCTGAACAGATAATGAAAAATCCACATTTATCTTTTATTCCGTTGATTTTTTTGTTTTTTTTCGCAGGCTGCTCGCTTAAATACAGCACAAACTATCAGGATGAAGAAAATGTGCCGGAATTTATTTTTACGGACGCAAATTACAGCCGTTACGAAAACAACAAGAAAACGCTGAACCTTTCGGCGGCAAGGCTTGAACAGTATTCAGACGGAAAATCGATGTACGCAAAAGACGTTGAATTTCAAGTCATGAACAAAGAAGGCGAGCTTTTAACAAAAGGTTCGTGCGGGCTTCTTTCTTCAAACACAGATACGGAAGAATACACGCTTTACGACAACATTGAAATTGAAAACACAAAGGACGACATAAAGGTTTCCGCCGGCACATTGCGCTGGAACGGAAAATCAGAGCAGCTTACAAGCAGCAGAAACGATAATGTTACGATAAAAAAAGGAAACACAACAATCCAGGGGTCGGGATTTTCTGCAAGCGGAGTAAGCAAAAAGTTTATTTTCAATGGTGTTGTAACAGGCCAGTACATTTCTGATGATGATGGAGAACAGGTTGAAGAAAATCAGTAAATTTTATGCGGTTATACCACTTTTTCTATTTTCTGTTTTTGCCGCCGGAAAAGCAAACGCCGAAAAAATCACTTTTTCCGCAAACAGCATGACGGGCGTTGTCGGGGACAAATCCGATTCAACCACACTGAACGGAGAGGCCTACGTGCTTACAGATTCAATGGAAATTTTCGCAGACCAGATAGGACTTTCCGGAAAGAATTTCCGTTTTATAGAAGCGCATGGAAACATAAAGGGAAAGAATATGGAATCTGAGCTGGAGTTCACCTGCGATAAACTAAAATACGACCGGGAAACAAAAATAGCCGAGCTTTCTGATAACGTAGATTTAAAAGACATAAAAAACGACGTAAACGCAAAGGCCCAGATAATTGAATACAACCAGAACACAGAAACCGCGGTAATGCAGATAGAAATCCAGCTTACCCAGAAAAACAATGTCTGCACCGGAGCGTACGCAATTTACCGCAAGAACGACCAGATGCTCGAGCTTAGCGGAAATTCCCAGATAAAGCAGGGAGAGGACACTTTCCGGGCGCAGCAAATCACCCTGGACTTGACATCACAGGAAATAACCCTGGACGGACGCGTAAAAGGCTCTATAATCGACGAGAAAAAAGTTGAAAAAGAAGCGGCTGAAACAGAAAACACCGGCGCAGAACAGACTGGAGAACAGGAAAAGAATGAAGAGACCGCGGAAAACATCAGCCAGAGCCAGGATGCGGAAAATTCATCCGGCGAAAAGAATCCTGTAAGCCAGAGCACCGAAGACAAAACTGGAAAAGATACAGAAAAATCAACTGCGCAGGAGAAAGCGGAATGAACGGAACAGACACCCACACACTAAAGGCATTCAGCCTTTTTAAAAGTTTCGGAAAGAAAAAAGTTGTGCAGGGAATTGATTTTTCAATGCAATCAGGCGAAGTTCTTGGACTTTTAGGTCCTAACGGAGCAGGAAAAACCACAACATTTTATATGATTGTAGGATTCTACAAACCTACCGCCGGCGAAATTTTTCTGGACGATGAGCAGATAACTCCGCTTCCGATGTACAAACGCGCGCGAAAAGGAATCTCCTACCTTCCGCAGGAACCAAGCGTATTTAAAAAACTTACGGTAGAAGAAAACATCTGGTCGATTCTGGAAACAAGATTCGACCTTACAAAGGCAGAAAAAAAACAGCGGCTGGAACAATTGATTGAAGAATTTGCCATAGAGCGGATAAGAAAACAATATGCCTTCACTCTTTCCGGAGGAGAACGGCGGCGCACAGAGATAGCCCGCTCGCTTGCCGTAGAACCGAAATTTCTTCTTCTGGACGAGCCGTTCGCAGGAATCGATCCTATTGCCGTCGCCGACATCAAATCAATGATCGGACTTCTGGCAAAACGCGGAATCGGAATCCTGATTACAGACCACAATGTCCGCGACACACTGGAAATAACAGACCGGGCAATCATCGTAAACAAAGGCCAGATTATGATTCAGGGAACAAAGCAGGAAATCATAGATTCCGAACTTGCCCGCGAGATTTATCTTGGAAAAGACTTTTCGATGTAACCGCGGCAGAAAAATATTCAATTTATAAGTTTTTTTATTGATTCAAAATCTTATAAACTGCTATAATAAAAACATCGGGGCTGTAGCTCACCTGGCTAGAGCGCTACAATGGCATTGTAGAGGTAGTGGGTTCAAGTCCCATCAGCTCCATAATCTGCAAAACAGACGCAACCGCTTAAAAGGCGCTTTACTCAGCCTCATACATCTGAATGTCTTTTATTAATCTTAACTCCTGGTTTGTAAATGAATTTTCAGAAAAATTGTCGTCAGGCTTATACCAGTCAAATTCAGAAAAGATTTTATTCAAGTCCGCTGATTTAAATTTATAGCCATGCTTTGCATAGACAAGGTTCCGCAACAGGCGTAAAGATTTTTTCGAGCCGCGGTATTTATAAACATTCAGACGCCCATAGTCAGAATCATTCCAATAAAACAACGGAATTGTCTGAATTATATTATCAGTCCGTTTTAAGTCCCACTTTCCAACGCTTTCTGTACTGTAGATATTCGCAGAAACCCCTTCTATTTTTAACACATAGTCTGATAAAACCAGAGCGCCATAATCATCCGCGTAACTTGGCCACAAGTCAAATTTATACTGCATATTATAAATTGTAACATTGCTGCCGCTTATAGAAATATTTTTATTATGAAGCGCATCTGCAAAAATTATATGCAGGACTTTTTCCGCATAAGCCTCGTAGTCAGCCTTTTTTGTTGAAATTCTATGATATGACAAACCATTTTCATCAAGAATAAATCTTTCTTCTCCACGTTTTACAAACGACCACTTTTCAAAATCCTTTGCATAGACCGCATATCCATCAGAAAAACGAACCTGAGAATAACATGCATAATCCTCAAGGGATAAAACATCATAATGAGAGGCTGCAATAGTATTCAGGGCTTTTTCGTAAGACATATACTCTTTTAAAAGCATTTCCATCTGAACCGGCATATAAGTTCCAATAAAATCTTTCGGCACATTGAAAAGTGTATGCTCACCAGCAAAAAGACCAGATAAAAAAACAAAAAAGCCGGCAATAAAAAAAAACTTGCGTAAAACTCCCATAAATCCACCTGTAATAATTATTGTAATAAATTTCAACCTTCCAAATTATAACTGAAAAACAAAATATATTTGAATATGCCGAATCTTATTTTTATGATATTTTTATGGAAATTGTAGGGAATTTTTGATTTTTTTTATAAATTGCAGAAAGAAACGCACAGAATGCTTCTTGAGATTCTGGAAATTCATATAAAACAGGATTTTTCAGTTCAAAGGAAAATACAAGAATTTACAGGCATCATCGTAGTCAGGAACCGCATACTCAAAGAACAACTTTTCATCCAAATTCTCAATTTCCTTGAACCCGAGCCTGTTTGTATAATAATCAATTAATTTTGGTGTATTTATGGAAAAAACAAATAAATCCTGCAATGCCAAGTATTCTTGAGCTTTCTTAATGCCTGGAACAATATGATTCCAGAATATGAACTCACCTATTCTTAACGCAGATGAAGATACTACAACTGTCTTATACCGTTCATCAACAGCAAAATGAGTCAGTTCAATCGCAGGAATCAAAAATGAACTTTCTTTTTCATTATATGGCAATGTTGCCGCCTTTAAGGAATAAAAAGCAACTAAATTATCAGAACCAGTTTCCCTTACCAAAAATGTTTTATTCAATAGCTGTTTTTGGTGTTTTTTCGCAAATTTAACCAAATATTTTACTATCTGAGTTTCATCATGTTGAATTCTAAATGACTTCAGTTCATAAGAATTCAAATCTTCTGACAATTCTTTTATATAAAAAGGAGAATTCATCATTTATTGAAAGAAGCAAGAGGCTTATAATTTTTTATAAATTCTTCTGAACGAGCATCTACAGTTGTCGTATACTTATTTTTTACCGGCTTAGCATTCAGAATCTGCTTAATAGCCTTTTTTCCTTCCTTGCCTTTAAACACGATTGCATTAACATTCATATTATGCATAAGCCACCTCCATCTGATATAAATGTATAGTATTTTCTATTAAAAGTCAATTTTTTTTCAGAAAGAATGAACAGAATGTTTTTCGAGATTTTTTCCCTGCGGACTGTTTTTTTTAGTTCAATCATCTTAAAAAAAATCATTTCGTAAAAAATCAAAATTATGTCATATTAATAATTGAAAGGAGGTATCCATGGGCGATAAACATTTTACCTCCAGATGCCTATTCTTTTCCTAAAAGAAAATCAGCCAGATTTATAATGTTAATACCTTCGTATAAATATTTTTCATGTCTTGTTCGCGCAATTAAAACTTTAGGATAAGCGTCTTTTATGCTCAACAATGGAGTTACTTCACGTTCAAGAGTCTCTGGAGAAGAAATATCATCACTAACCTGAATATAGATTTTTTCACTCTGCTTTATTGCAACAAAATCAATTTCCTTTTTATATAAGACTCCGGTGTAAACTTCGTAGCCCCTGCGCAGCAATTCTATACAAACCATGTTTTCATAAACTCTGCCATAATCCATATTTTTAGTTCCAAGAATTGCATAGCGGAAAGAATGGTCGGCAAGATAATATTTATCCTGGCTGGCAAGATATTTTTTGCCACGAATGTCGTAACGGCGGACTTTATAAAAAGCAAAGGCATTGCAAAGATAATTGAGGTAAGAACCTATAGTTTTATCATTTGTTTTTTCCTGCTTACTTGTAAGAGTGCCGGCAATTTTACGAACAGATACTTCTGAAGAAATATTATCCAGCATAAAATCATTTAATTTATTCAACAAAACCTCATTTTTGATTTTATACTTTTGAACAATATCACGTGTAATAAGTGTATCAAAAACATCTTTGATATAAGCATATTTTTCTTCTGTGGATTTATAGACAAAAGAACCTGACATTCCGCCTTCTTTTACATAAGAATCAAAAGCATTTTCAGGATCAACATTATTAAAATATTTCTGATATTCTAAGAATGAAAAAGGGAATACTTTTATTTGAAAAACGCGGCCGGTAAACAGTGTTGCTAAATCGCTGGAAAGTAAAAAGGCATTTGAACCCATTATATAAATATCATATTTTTCTCTGGCATGAAATGAATTGATTACTTTTTCGAAATCTGAACAAAACTGAACTTCGTCTATCAGCAGGAAGTTTGTTTTATTACTTTGATATCGTTCTTCTACATAGGAATCTAAGGCATATGCTGTTTTAATTGAATCGTACTCAAAGAGATTGTAATTGATATGAATGATATTTGAATCTTTTTCATTCTGCTTTATCCAGTCGATGAAGGCATCCATCAACTTAGACTTACCGCAACGGCGAACTCCTGTTATTACTTTTATATCAGGCGTTCCCATTACGTTTTTAAGTTTATCTAAATAGAAGTCTCGTTCAATTAATTTCATAAGAAAAGTATACACCGTCTATTTCGCAAAATCAATTTTTTTTTAATTTTGCGAAATAGAATCAGATTAGATTTTTAATCAAGAATGGAATTAAATAAAATGATGGATATGCTTTCATATGTTTATGAGTTTCTCCATAAAAAGATATATGAGCATTTGATTCCTTACAATTTTCTAAAATTTTACTGCATTTCACAAATTTTCCATGAATATTTATATTACAATACGAATCTGATATTAATGAATTTGGATCTTTCTCATAATCATAAATAGAATATCGTAAATTAATTAAGTTGCTAGTGTAATGCCTAACCGCAACTTGGACTAAAACAGGAAAGCTAATAAGGTGTATAATAACAAAAGGAAGACACCTTATGGGAAGAACTAGAAGAAAGCTCAGCTCGGAAGAAAAGCTGAAAATGGTAATGGCAGTTATTCAGGATGGAAAGGCAGTCAGTGACGTTGCCCAGGAAAATAATGTCCATCCGGATATGATCCTCAACTGGAAGAAGGAATTCCAGAAAACGCAGCAATGATTTTTGACCGTCACAGGCCTGACATCACAGAAAAAGCACAGCGGCGCAAAATCGAAGAGCTTGAAACAAAGCTCAAAAAGAAGGACGAAGTGATAGCCGAAATTGCCGAGGAAAACATGATGATAAAAAAAACTTTTGGTGGCCGGAGCTAGGGAAAGAAAAGGTCTGCCTTAAAACGCGGACCCTGATAGAAAATGAAGTGCAGAAGATTCATGAGAAAACCGAAATCAAAGTTTCTGTACTGGTAGCTTTTGCAGGAGTTTCTAAAAGTACCTGGCATGAATGGCAGACGAGGAAAGGAATTGAGACAAGGCATAATCACGAAACGCCGAAATTGAACTGGTACACACCGGAAGAAAGAACGTCTGTCGTAAAATATGTCGTCACCCACAAGAACTTCCTGTACGTTTACCGCTACCTTGCCTGGCAGATGATTGACGAAAATGTAGCCTTTGTCCGCGCCCTGCACGCGTCTACAACATCATGAAAGAGTACGATTTAGTCCATAAATGGGCTAAAAATGCAGGAGAAGCAAAGAAAAAAGGCTTTGACCAGCCCGAGGCTCCGCATGAGCAGTGGCGTACAGATATTTCATATATCAAGGTTCTTGGTGTGTTTTATTATTTTATCAGCATAATGGACGGCTACAGCCGAAAAATTCTGGACTGGGCATTATGCAAAAATATGGAGGGAATTAACATTGAGCTTTTGGTTGCAAGAGTAAAGGAAAAGTATCCGGAAGCAAAAGCACGAATCATCCACGACAACGGAAAGCAGTTCATTTCAAAAGACTTCAAATCTTTGGTTTCTCTGCTGGAACTTTACGAAACGGCAGCGAGAGTCTGTCATCCGCAGAGCAACGGCAAATTAGAAAGATTTCATTCAACGCTGAAAACTGAACATGTCCGTAAGACTCCATACTTCAGTTATGAAGATGCAAAAGAAAAGATGGCACAGTGGATTGATTTTTATAACAATGGGCGTCTTCACGGCGCACTTCTTTATCTGACTCCAGCGGATTATTTTGAAGACAGAAAAGAATCAAGGCTTGCAGAACGAAGAGAAAAACTTCATACTGCAGATATCAACAGAAAAGTTTATTGGCTGCAACAACAGCAGGCTTAATCCACCTTATAAGCTTTCTTAAAGAAGTCCAAGTTCACTTTGGGCAGGACAAAAAGAAGTCATTCCATTTCCGACTTTTCAGTTCAAGGAAAAAAGAACTCGATTTGAAATTGCTGGAACAGTAGGCGATTGTCGCTCCGGCAAAAAAAACATGCGTGATTTCCAGAACAATAAAAAAAAGAAACTGCTTTATAGGAAGAAGATGTTATGCAGAAATTAAAATTGAATTACCACATTACAGAAGCTTGTAATTTTCATTGCCGTTTTTGTTTTGCCAAATATGAATATAAAAAACTTTGTCCTGCTCTACAGCTTCAGGCTGTTTCTAAAATTGCAGAATGCGGTTTATTTGATTCAATAAATTTTGCTGGTGGAGAGCCGTTATTAGATCAAAATATACGTAAACTCATCGAATATGCAAAATTCAAAGGTCTGTCTGTATCACTTATTACAAATGGTTTTTTACTTTCTGATAAAATAATTGAATCCATAATTCCAAATCTGGATATGATTGGTATTTCAGTTCATTCCTTAAATGATGAAACCAAAATCAAAATTGGTTCTTGTACAAAAAAGCAGAAAGTTCTTACAAATGAAAGATTAATTCAGATTTGTAAAAAAATTCATGAAGTCAATCCTAAATGTAAGATAAAGCTTAATACTGTTGTATGTTCAGAAAACTTTGAAGAAAAGCTTTCTGAATTATTTCTTTCAGAAGAACTTGGTCTTAATAAATGGAAGTTCTTAAAATGCCAGTCTTTTGAAGGCAATGAAAGAATGTGCATTTCTGAATCTCAGTTCAAGAGATTCATATCTATTAATAGCAAGGAATCCTCTGTAAGAAAAGTTTTTGAATCAAATATGAAGAAGTCATACATCATGATGAATCCAAATGGTGAAATCATAAAGCCTGAAAACGATTCTTATAAAGTATTAGGTTCTGTGCTGACGGATGATATTCAGTCTATGATAAATAGATTGGATTTGGATATTACAGAATATAACAAGCGTTATTTGTAATCTAAATTTTCTGTGAAATTACCAAATTTCATGATTACCTTAAAGTGAGATTTTTTATGAGAAATAAATGTTTATTTTCCAAGCAAATCGGAGTGAGAACCAGTCGCTGTGGCAGAAAGAATAAGTTCGTTTTCAAAAATCTGATACATCAAAAGCCAGTCAGGTTCTATATGGCACTCCCGAAAGTCATTCAGATTTCCTGTCAGCTGGTGATCTTTGTATTTTTGCGGCAGCGGATTTCCAGAAGCAAGAAAGTTCAAAACTTCAACAAGTTTTCTAAATTCCTGCCTCTCTTCTTCATCAGTTTGGCGTCACGTTTCATTCGATTTGTATAGACAATCTCGTACAAATCAATCCTCCAGCATAGAAGAAACCGACTCTTGTGCAGTTTTAAAAGGTCCGTGCAGATTTGTACGATTTCGGCTGTCAGAAACCGCCGTTTCCAATGAAAGCGGATCAGTCTTGTGCCTTACAGCAAAAGGAAGTCCGTTGTTTTCTATTGAGGAAGCAAGAAAAATACGGACAGCCGTTGAAGTGTCCAGCCCCAGCGATGAAAAAAGGGCATCCGCCTTTGCCTTTAATGAATCATCCACACGTAATTGAAGTGTTGCCATAACATACCTTTTAATTACAAATTAAGACATTTTTATTGAGTTGTCAACACAAACATCTCTCGCAGCTAAAAGTATGCCCCTGCACTTTTTTCACAAACTCGTAGTCGATTGTGCGGCGCAAGCCTTCCTCAAGTGAAACTAGAGCGGCGAAGCCTGTCATTGGAACTCTTGACGACTTGAAGTAAGTATTCGTGCAAACAAGTTTGCTTACAGAACTTTTTTACACGGATTGAGTTGATTGCAAACTTCTTATGCAGAATGAACGCAAGCAGGTCAAAATATTTTCCGTCGAGATATAATGAAACTGCACATAGGCAAAGATTAACAAGTTATTTTTCTGAAATACGTGAAAAACATGCAAGACCCAAATTATACTCAGATAATGAGTCTACATTAACAGATTCTTCTTTTTTAGGACTAAAATAAAAGCATCAAGGCAATAATAGATATCAACATAAGTCCGTAAGGAATCCATATAGACCAAGATTTTAAGGCTTTCAAAAATCCATTCAGTTTTTTATATGATTTCACTAAGGGCGTTGAGTTTCATTTCGTTTTCAATAATTTGAGCAAGTCCTGTTGCACCTTTCCGTAAATCTGTGCTTCCCGGGCGCACGTAGATTTTCGCATTCTCAAAATCAATTTTCATATTGAAGCCAGAACTGTAAGAATATTTTTAAGCTGATACTGTTCAAGATCTGCTGGAATTAAAATTTCCATTCCTGACTTTTTTATTCTGATATCGTTTACAGACGAAATTGCTGTTGTTTTGATTTCTACAAATTTTGCTTCGTTTGTAGTCTTGATCTGATGATGCCATTCGTAAATCCATTTTGACAATGTCTTTACATTCAGACCGTTTTCTTCTGCAAACTGTGCGTGTGTTTTTCCGGATTTTTCAAATTGTTCTAAAAGTCTTTCTTTTTCCGGTTTGGTCAGTATTGCCTTCATTTTTCCACCTCGGAAACTAGTGTAATCTGATTAGGCTCATTTGTTTACGAGGCTAGAATTGACGGATACTCTTCTTCGGTTTCGGCATACGGCGTTTTTTCAAAGAGGACTGCATAGACAATCTTCCGATGCCTTGTCGTTGAGTTTTGCTGTTTCAACCAGAGGGAAAAGAAACCACTAGCTTACAGCGCCTTTATCGCTCCGGAAAACTCGAATTTTGACCCACAAGAAAATATCATTTCTGCATTGCCCTTGAAAATAGCTTTGCCATAATTATTCGGCAGAATAAAATGATCACCTTTTTCAAAGTTTTGATTATCTAGATTGCAACTTCCTTCTATCACAGAACAAAGCATAAATGGCTGATTTTGATTGATTTCTAATTCACCATTAACAGTTCCATGCCACACTGTAAAAAAATCGCAACTCACAAGTTGTTTCACATCACCAATCACTTTAGAGTCATCCAGTGGCGGATTTTTCTGAACATATGGTGCATTTATAACGTCAATGCTCTGCTTTACATGGAGTTGTCTTGGCTTGCCATCCTGCAGGCGGTCATAGTCATATACGCGGTAAGTAATGTCGCTAGACTGCTGTGTTTCGAGGATGACTGTTCCGCCTTTTATTGCGTGTACAGTACCCGGTTCAATAAAGAAAAAGTCTCCTTTGTGAACCGGCACTTCGCGGATAAAATCTGTCCAGCGGCCATTTTCAATCATGCTCTTTACTTCATCTTTGTTCTTAGCATTATGACCAATAACGATAGTTGTACCAGGCTTTGCATCCATGATATACCAGCATTCAGTTTTACCCAGCGAGCCATTTTCGTTCTCTGCGGCATATTCATCATTCGGGTGAACCTGAATGCTCAAGTCTGCATGTGCATCAATTATCTTTGTGAGTAAAGGAAATCGGTCGCCTTTTGTGTTTCCAAAGAGTTCCGGATTTTCTTTCCACAAGGTTGATAAAGATTTTCCTGAATATTCTTCATTCAAAACTTCATCATCGCCATTTGGATGCGCGCTGATTCCCCACTGCTCTGTTCCCCAGATAAGGGTTTTTGTGGTTGCTTTTAATAAGATTGGGTTCATGCACGTTTCCTATTTAACCTGATCAATGATTTTCTGAATATCAGAAGTAATTCCATCACAAAGCTTACAAGCCTTATCTTTTGCTTCATAAAGCCATGCGTCAGAACCGTTTCCTGCAGGAACCATTGAGTTAATATAGAACTTGATCTTAGGTTCTGTTCCAGAAGGTCTTGCACTTACAATTGTTCCGCTCTCAAGATAGAACTGAAGAACATTTGATTTTGGAAGCTTGTCATCATTAAGTAAATCACGAACTTTGATTACTTTTTCTCCGCCAAGAGTTGCAGGTTGATTACTTCTCATACCAGCCATCATATTCTTCATTGTCTGCTGACCAGTCTGGCCCGGGAAGTTCTGTGAAATAGCTCGGTCTTCAAAATAGCCGTATTCTTTCCAAAGTTCATCAAGACGTTCAAGTAGGCCTTTTCCCTGTGAACGCCAGTAAAGAATCATTTCTGCACACATTGCAGCAGCAGAAACACCATCTTTATCCATTACTTCTTTTTCTACTTTATAGCCATAGCTTTCTTCAAGGCCAAAAATGTAATTGTATTCACCAGTTTTTTCAAAGTCATCTTCAACAGCAGCTATCCACTTAAAGCCTGTAAGACAGTCAAGCATAGTTACATTGTATTTCTTGCAGATATAGTTCAGTTGCCAACACCATCCGTCTTTTCTTTTTTGGCAAGTTCAAAATTTAATCGTGATCGTATAAATCAAATGCTGGGTCTATATAATAAATATCAAGAACCTGATTTTTGCGTTCACCTATAAAAGGTTTCATACCAGAATACCTAAATGATAGAACCTTGTCTTTTGATGTAGGAACATTTTCTCGAATTTCAGAAACATTTATTTCCTCCGAACCTAACTTATGTCTATCTGATTCTTGAACCTGTTGCCATGACATCTTACTAAGAGTTTTTAAATGTCGAATAAGATTTTTAAATTCCTCAGAGTCACAATCTAATCCGTGGGATTTTTCACCAAAATTTTCAAAAGAAAAAACTACTTTCTGAGAATTTGTACTTATACCCTCACTAACAACAAGTTTCTTTCTTGTATGTTTTGTTTCTAAATCTTTTTGCCTAGAGGCAGATTTTAGTTTATTATGCATCAATAAAAGAATAATTATCCTTATAAAAATTATAGATTGAATCCTTTGAAATGATTATATGCTTTTTGTTAGGCTGATAAACATCTTTCCAAGGAGCTTCCTGATGAGTCTGATTAATAAGTTCTACGCCAGTCATCTTGCCATAATATTCAAGAACAAGATCTATTGATTCTATTTCCTTTGCAGTTAAATGACCACCACCACCTACATGAGGAATTGGGTCAAATCCATTTATTTTATACAGACTGTAAAGCTCAGGCACAACAGGTCCATACTGCCATGCCTCAATCTCTTCTTTAAACAAAGGATCCTTATCATTCAGAACTAAATGTACGGCCTGTGAGTAATAAGTAAGCTTCTGCAATTTGAGATTATCTACTTCCATTGAATTAATTATGTAATTTGCAACATCTTGAACGGCAGCCACTTTTCTGTACCTCCAATAATATATTTTAAAAACAAATTCAAATATATTCAATAGTTTTTGTCTTTAGGTGGGCACTTATCTTTTCCATAACTGTTTGCTTGATGAAACTGACCTCTCTTATTCTGAATATAAATATCACTTTCTTTTTTCTTTGCTATTTGAGTTGCATAAGCTTTTGCATCTGCTTGTGTATCAAATATTTTTGTAACTTTAGAATTTCCACCACCACGAACAGCCCATTTCCCATCGTGATTTACAACAAACTGGTCATCTATATGATTATTTGCCATTTTTCACCTCACTTATATGTTTTATATCAGTTATTATTAACATAATAAAGTTTCTTGAAAAAGACAAATTCTTTTATAAGCTGATAATAAAAAAAATATATATTCAATAAAATATCACATTCTTCCAGAAAGGATCATTAACAGCTCTGCCATATTTTTTGCAGTTGAAAACATATTAATCGTAGAAATAAACTCTTGTTTCGTATTTTGAGATAAAGAAATATCTTCTTGAATTACCTGCTTCATCAGTTCTATTGAAGCAGTTTCCATTCCCTTGTTAATTACATATTGCTTAACATCCATTTTTTAAGATCCTTATTTTAATATGTGAAAACAATTTTATTTTGAGTTTTCATTTTGATTGTAATTACTTATCTCTTTTAGAATCCTTATATGTGCACAAAGCATTGTTTTGCTCTTATAGATGCATAAATATAATTGTTTATTTTATTCTTCCCTTATCAAACAACTCCGACTTCAAAAACACATTCAAACTGTCTTTCCAGAATGGCAAGGTAATTCCTAATGTTTTCTGAATTTTATTCTTACTCAATACAGAATATGCTGGGCGTTTTGCTGGGGTCGGATATTCATCAGTACTACAAGGATTTACTACACATTCTTTATTAGTAATTAATCCTAATTCCACGCCTTGTTTTTTAATTTCATTTGTAAAATCCCACCAGGTTATTTCACCTAAATCAGTACAATGATATGTACCATATGGAACATCATCTTTATTTATTATCTGAATAATTACGTTTGCTAAATCTCCAGCAAATGTAGGACTACCTTTTTGGTCATTAACGACTTTTACAGAATCGTGAGTATTCATTGCTTTTATCATTGTATAAACAAAGTTTTTACCAGCCCAGCCATAAAGCCAGGCAGTACGAATTATGTAATACTCTTTAAGATTCTGTCTTACAGCCGCTTCACCTGCAGCCTTGGTTTGTCCATAAACTCCAATTGGAGCAACTGACATATCCTCTGTATAAGGTTCATTTCTCGTTCCATCAAAAACATAATCCGTTGAAATATGAATCATTTTTGCATGAATCTGATTTGCAAGGTTTGCAATGTTTCTTGGTCCATCTTCATTTAATTTCTTTGCAAAATCAGCATCAGACTCTGCTTTATCTACAGCTGTATAAGCAGAACAGTTTATGATATAAGAAATATCTTTTCTTTTTACAAATTCCGCAACTGCTTGTGGCTCTGTAATATCTACATCAATATCAGTTCCAACAAAATCAATTTTATTTTCAGATAATTGACGCGCAATTTCTGTTCCAAGCATTCCTTTGCAACCGATTAACCAAATCATTTTTATGCTCCTATCCACTTTTCATTAATATCAAAATAATTCTTTGCAGTATCAAAACCAGGGTGTTTACCGTCTTTTTCGCTCAAAAGAGGATTTACATCCGGTGCAATTGCCTTCCAGTCGATTCCGATTGTAGGATCATTCCACATAAGTCCGCCTTCACCTTTTGGATCATAGAAGTCTGTGCATTTATATGTAAAAATTGCTAAATCGGTCAAAACATAAAAACCATGTGCAAATCCTTCTGGAATATAGAACATGTTCTGCTTTTCACTGTCCAAAATAACTCCATAATATTTGCCAAAAGTTTCACTTCCCTTTCTAAGATCTACTGCAACATCATAAACTTTTCCTTCAAGGGCACGAACAAGTTTTCCCTGAGGATGCTGTGTCTGAAAATGAAGGCCACGAAGAACACCCTTTGAAGATTTAGACTGATTATCCTGAACAAATTTCATTGTAAGTCCAGCAGCAAAAAAATCTCTTTCACTATATGTTTCCAAAAAGTATCCTCTAGCATCGCCAAAAATCTTTGGTTGGATTTCATATAAACCTTTACATTCTTTACCATCGATCAAACACTTCTTAAATTCGAAAGCCATAATTTTCCTCTAAACACAGTTTTAATTATTTGCAATATATTCCAAGTAACGGCCATAATCAGTTTTGTAGCCCTTTGCCATTTCAAGAACCTGGTCCTTAGTCAGCCAGCCGTTACGGTATGCAATTTCTTCGATACAAGAAACATACATTCCCTGACGTTTCTGGATTGTTGCAATAAAGTTACTTGCTTCCAAAAGTCCGTCATAAGTTCCTGTATCAAGCCATGCCATTCCACGACCAAGAAGTTCTACAGAAAGTTCTCCGCGATTCAAGTATTCATTATTGATTGAAGTAATTTCAATTTCACCACGAGCAGAAGGTTTTACATTTGCAGCAATATTTACAACTTCATTTGAGTAGAAATAAAGACCAGGAACTGCATAATTTGATTTTGGTTTTGCAGGTTTTTCTTCAATTCCTAGAACCTTTCCGCTCTTGTCAAATTCAACTACGCCATAAGCAGTAGGATCTTTTACAAGATAACCAAAAATTACGCTACCCTTGCCGCTTTCTACAGTTTCCTTTGCACGTTTAAGTGTTGCTGTAAAGCTCTGTCCATAAAAAATGTTATCGCCAAGAACAAGAGCAACAGAATCATTTCCAATAAAGTCTTTACCAATAATAAAGGCATCGGCAAGTCCTCTTGGTTTTTCCTGAACTGCATATTCAAATTTCATTCCAAGCCAGGCACCATCACCAAAAAGTTCTTTGAAGCAGGAAATATCGCGTGGTGTTGAAATAATCAATACATTGCGGATTCCTGCCAGCATAAGGCATGAAAGCGGATAATAAATCATTGGTTTGTCATACAAAGGCAGAATCTGTTTTGAAACTGCTTTTGTGATTGGATATAGGCGGGTGCCGAAGCCTCCAGCAAGTATAATTCCTTTCAAAGTTTTTCTCCTTATGAGATGCTGAAACAAGCTCAGCATGACAGACAAGTCATTCCGACCCTGAAACAAGTTCAGGGTTCGGAATCTTTTATCTCCCCTGTTCTGTATAGTTCTTAGAAATCCAGTTCTTGTAATCGCCAGACAAAATATGGTTAATCCAGTCTGAGTTCTTGAGGTACCACTTTACAGTTTCCTGCAAACCTTCCTCAAAAGTCATCTTGCGCTCCCAGCCAAGCTTTGTCTTGATTTTTGTACAGTCAATTGCATAGCGCTTGTCGTGACCAGGGCGGTCCTTTACGTAAGTTATTGTCTTTTCTACATCAGCCACATTCTTTCCGGTTTCCTTTGCAGTAAGTTCAATTACCTTGTGGAGCAGCTTGATATTCTGCCATTCGTTTTCGCCGCCGATGTTGTATTTTTCACCTGTAACGCCCTTGTTTACAATCAGCCATACAGCGCGATTGTGGTCTTCTACATAAATCCAGTCGCGGATATTGTCGCCCTTTCCGTAAACAGGAAGGTTCTTTCCGTCGCGGATATTGCTGATCATCAAAGGAAGCAGTTTTTCAGGGAACTGGTATGGACCATAATTGTTTGTACAGTTAGAAAGTGTGATTGGAAGGCCGTAAGTATGGAAATAAGCCATTACAACGTGATCAGAAGATGCTTTTGATGAAGAATAAGGGCTTCTTGGATCATAAGGAGTATCCTCGCGGAAGTATCCTGTCTCGCCGAGAGAACCGTAAACTTCATCAGTTGAAATATGATGGAAGAGTACGTCATCGCGAATACTGCCGTCTTCTTTCTTCCAGTAGTTTCTTGCAACATCAAGCAGAGTGAAAGTTCCCATTACGTTTGTTTTCATGAAAGCTTCTGGACCGAGGATTGAACGGTCTACGTGGCTTTCTGCTGCAAAGTGAATTACAGTATCAATGTCATACTGCTTGAAAATACGTTCAATATTTTCGCGGTCACAGATATCAACTTTTTCGAAGAAGTAGCGTTTACCGCCAAACTTCTCTTCAATGTCTTTCAAAGATTCAAGGTTTCCGGCATAAGTAAGACAGTCTACGTTTACAACTGTACCGTCAAAGTTTGCATCAGTAAAAAGATTGCCTTCTGCAGAAGACATGCCAAAAAGATAGTGGATAAAATTTGAACCGATAAAGCCGGCTCCACCAGTGATAAGAATGTTATGTAATTTTCTCATTCTTTACATCCTTCCATCAAGGAATTTTCCAGTTTCTTTATGATTAAAGTTTGGAATCATAAAATTGAATAAATCAATGAGTTCACCGCGATTCCACTCGCCTTTCTGTTTACAAGCTGTAATTGTTTTGCAAAAGTGTTCAAGTTTTGCTTCATCAAAGTCAACAGGATTTTTTATGATTCCCAAAGATTCAAACTTATCCATTACTAAAGTTTCTTTATCTGTATAAAACTCTTCAAAGTCCTTTTCGCCGGTAGTATCACTTTTAAAGAAGTATACAGGGTACTGATGCTTTGCTTTAAGTTCATTTACACGGCTTCGGGCTTCATCTTCTGTTGAACACTGAACAGGCTCGTAGCCAAGATTACGAAGATATTTTTCTGCAATGCTGCTAAAGGTAACAAGGTTCAAATCGTGGTCAAGCTTTGGGAAGAAGACATCGCGGTTTTCGCCAAGCAGACAGCTCATAACACAAAGCTGACCGGCTTCTTTTGGAGTTACGAAATATCGACGGACATCGTTAGGAGCAGACAAAGGCTGATTTTTATCCAGGCGGCGGTTGAAGCCGTAAAGAAGAGAGCCGTCACTGAAGGCAACATTTGCAAAACGGGCAGTAGATACAGGCATTTCAACTGAACGGCGGTTTAAGAAGAACTCCATAATGCGCTTAGAAGCCCCCATCATATTTACAGGGTTAGCCGCTTTATCGGTTGATACACAGAAATACTTCTTTGCACCGCATTCCTTTGCCATCAGCATAGTAGAATCAGTATTGAAGATATTTGTATCAATCATGCGCATGAGAGTATAAGGATCCTTCTCGCTGCGAACATGCTTAAGGGCAGATGTATTGAAAACATAATCATAGCCACCAATTCGCTTTTTCTGCTCGTTGATAAAGGCCCGGAAAATCTCGCTGCCACAGTCCAGGGCAAAAGTCGCAAACTCACCGTCGCCATAACCAACGCTGGAACGAATATCGCGAACCAGTTCAACCATGTTATTTTCGCTGATGTCAACAACATGAAGAACTTTTGGATTACGGGCAAAAAGCTCACGGCAGATTGCTGAACCGATGGTTCCCGCCCCACCGATTACGAGAAAGCGGGAATTACGGATTGTTTCAGAAAGATATGCCTCGTTAACGGCAATATCACGTTCAAATAAGGGCGCAGTGCGTCCAATGAGAGGAAGAATATTGTCTTGCATGGGATTTGTCCTTTTATGGAAAAATAAGAAAATTCCTGATGCATAACATCAGGGTGTGATGAGATTAGATTTTATTGAAATTAAAGCGAAGTTCTAACACTACTAGGAATATTCACCAGATGATCTTCTAGCCATTCTGCGTTTTGCATCTCGGTGCGTTCGCAGTGTTCGTATGGTGGCATTTTGTACATAAGTGTCCAAATTGGGCGGGTCTGTACACCGTTTGAGTTTGTGAACTCAAGGAATTCTTCGCGTTCTGCACGGTCTTTCAGGAAAATTGCATTCAGCCAGTAGTTTGCCCGACTATTTTCTGTTTCTGTAACAAAAGGGATTCCTAATTCTGCAAAGAACTTTTTGTACATAGCGGCAGTTTCGCGCTTGTTTTTGATGATTTTATCAAAGTATTCAAGCTGTGCAGCACCGATTGCGGCATTTACACCTGGCATACGGAGGTTCCAGCCGGCTTCTTTATGATAGTAGCCCCATTTTGCGGGTTCCTTTGCTGTAGTAGAAAGATATTTTGCGCGGGCAGCAAGTTCTTCATCATCAGTAATAAGCATTCCGCCGCCACCAGTTGTAAGAGTTTTGTTTCCGTTGAAGCTCAAAATACCAACTTTTCCGAATGTTCCGGTATGTTTGTTTTTATAGAAAGAACCTACAGATTCTGCAGAATCTTCAATCAGCATAATGTTGTGTTCATCGCAGATTGTACGTATTTCATCAATGCGGCATGGATGACCGAATGTGTGCATTGGAATACAAGCAGAAATTACACGACCGGTACTCTTATTAATGCATTTTCCGCCTTCATGCTTTGTATTATTTTCCAGGAACTGTTTCAATGATGCCGGCGACATACCCATCGTATCACGGTCAACATCTACATAAACAGGAATAGCACCAGAGTTTACAATAACAGCAGATGTAGCCGCAAAAGTCAAAGGCTGAGAAATAACTTCCTCCTCTGCCTTTACTCCAGCGGCAACCATAGCCATATGCAAAGCTTCAGTACCGCTTACCATAGCAACGGCACATTTTGCACCAGTAAGTTTTTTTATCTGGTCTTCCATATCAGTTACAAAATGACTTACATAAGAAACAAACTTTGTGTCGATACACTCGTTCAGGTATTTTTTCTCATTGCCCAGAAACTGAGGACAGTGCAAAAGTACTGGATCCATTTCCGGATATAATGATTTGATGTAGTCTGTGATTTTTGAAAAATCTGACATAATTATTTCTCCTATGATTATTGTCAATAAGACAATTAGTTTTTGGGGCTCTCCAGCCCTCTTATTAACTACATTCAAGAGCATCT
>OIXU01000055.1_pt1 | contig 34092 bp, 34 predicted proteins | sample 1587921 | NCBI WGS metagenome assembly OIXU01 (sample SAMN03283238) | human gut metagenome | biome: human-associated habitat; material: feces | host: Homo sapiens | place: Peru | collected 2012
ATATCTGTGGCAGGAGACTGAGCGGCTTGTTTTCCCTTGCCTTCTTCAGGTTCTCCTCCAGAGTGGTCGTGATTTCTGTACGTCCTCGTTCTGCATTGTTTGCCATCTCGTCAAGTCCCTTTCTGTAATAATCGTATTGGAGTTGGCGGAATGGTTTCATACCTCCGTCCAGATAGTCGGCGATGATGGCATAGCGGTTTCGGTTGTTGTCGAAAGCTTTCCATCCCGGGAAGTCGAGGTTCTGGGCATTGTTGGTGAGGTTCATGCAGCGCTGCAGGATGTCTTCTCCTCCCATCGGGGAGAAGGTGTCGAGATCCAGACCGATGATGAGATAAGCGTAGTAGGCGAAGAGGGCAGTCAACTGGTTGTCGAGTGTTTCCTCATTAAACTCAATCTGGTCAAACTCAGCAAACTTGAAGATGAAGTTCTCGTCCACATTATTATATATAGTTGTGGTGTAGGCGGCATTGTATACGGGTCGGTTGGCCTGTATCAGCGCTTTGCACGTGAAGAGGTTCTGGTCTTTGGCGTATTTTGTCACCGTGATGTTGAAGTTGCAGTTGATGCGCTCGTTTTTCTGAAACTGCAGATGGGTCCATTGCCGGTCGTTGACAAACTGCTCGAGTGTCTGTTGCAGGTTGTCGAATACGGCATTGTCCGTGCCCTGTATCTGAGCATGGTTGATGGTGATTTTGGCTTGCAGTTCCTGTGCCTGGAGGCCGTAACTACAGCATGCCAGCCAGCTCGTCAATGATATCGCGAGCCACTTCAGTCTTCGGCTTTTTCTCATATTCTTTCTTGCCTTTCTCGGATATGATTGTTATCTGGTTGTCATCGGTGCGGAAGGTGGTGCCGGCGTTGCGTGTGGAGTTCAGCACGATGAAGTCGGCATTCTTCTTCCTGCGTTTCTTCTCAGCATTGGCTTCCTCGTCGTTGGTTTCCAGGGCAAAAGCCACGATGCGCTGGCGGCTCTGCTTCATCTGTCCAAGGGCTGCTGCGATGTCGTGGGTGGGAGCCAGGGTGAGCACCAGGTCGTCCTTCTCGCGCTTGATCTTCCTGTCGGCAACCACGGCTGGACGGAAGTCGGCTACTGCCGCGCAGAGGATGGCAGCGTCACAGCCGGTAAACTCATGGGTGGCTGCCTCGTACATCTCCTCGCAGCTTTCCACATCGATGCGCTTGATGTCATTGGCGCATTGCAGCGCCACAGGGCCTGCTATCAGCGTGACGTGGGCGCCTCGCTTTCTACATTCCTCGGCAAGGGCGAATCCCATCTTGCCCGATGAGTAGTTGCCGATAAATCTTACGGGGTCTATCTTCTCGTAGGTAGGACCGGCAGTAATCATGATGTTCTTGCCACTGAGGTCCTGCTGTTGTTCGTCGAAGAAACGGTCCAGGCTGTCGACGATGATCTCGGGTTCCTCCATGCGTCCCTTTCCCTCCAGTCCGCTTGCCAGGAATCCGGAGGCTGGTTCGATGATTCTGTTGCCGTAGCTCAGGAGTGTCTGCATGTTGTGCTGGGTGGACGGATGTCTGTACATGTCGAGATCCATGGCTGGAGCGATGAAGACAGGGGCCTTCATCGACAGATAGGTAGTGATGAGCATGTTGTCGGCGATGCCGTTTGCCATCTTTCCCATTGTGGCAGCCGTACAGGGCGCAATGAGCATGGCGTCAGCCCAGAGGCCGAGGTCGACATGCGAGTTCCATGTACCGTCTCTCTGCGAGAAGAACTCGCTGACAACGGGTTTGTGGGTAAGGGCAGAGAGCGTGATGGGAGTGATGAACTCCTTGCCGGCAGGCGTGATGACAACCTGCACTTCGGCTCCCCGCTTGATGAGGCCTCTTATGATGAGGCAAGATTTGTAGGCTGCTATCGAGCCAGTGATGCCCAGTACTATTTTCTTTCCTTTAAGACTCATTTTTCTGATTTGAACATTTGATGGTTGAACCTTCGCTGGAAGGGATCTTTCTTAACTCCTTGAAAAACAACTCGTCCAGCGAAAGTTGAGAACATGACTTTATCTTTTGTTGAACTCCCTCAGACGGATGCGGGTAAGCACCTGCTTGGTGTTGTAGGTAAAGTCGCTGCCCAATACCCATGTGTAGTAGCCTGGATCTTTGTGCAGGATTTCTGCCACGTCCCAGCCTTTGTATTTGCCAAAGTTGAACACCTCATGCTTGCGTGGATTTCCCTGTTCGTCGGTAAGCACGTTGCCCTGAGCATCTTTCAGCTCCTGCCAGATGATGCGGCCGGCAAAGTCGACGTTGTCGTTCTGCATGGAGAACTTGGCCAACTCGTCCATGTCGTTGTTGAGCACACGCTCTGGTTCTTCCTGTACTCCGGGAGCATACTTGTCCAGCTCGCCCATGAGCACTCGGTAAGTAGCTTCGGTGTCCTGGTCGGCACGATGAGCCTCAAAGTCTTCCTCCATCTTTCGGCCGCAGTAGAACTTGTAGGCGGCAGCAAGATTGCGGCGTTCCATCTTCATAAAGATGGTCTGCGCATCTATCAGGCGGCACTTGCTGAAGTCGAAGTCGATGCCTGCACGCAGAAATTCCTCGGCGAGCATAGGCACGTCGAAACGGTTGGAGTTGTAGCCTGCAAAGTCGCATCCCTCAAACTCCTTCTGCAAGTTGGCTGCCAGCTGCTTGAATGTAGGTGCGTTTTTCACATCCTCGTCGCTGATGCCGGTAAGGGCGACGACTTCTTCGGGTATAGGCATTCCGGGGTTTACGTAGAGATTCTTACGAGTCTCGCTACCGTCGGGCATGACCTTGATATACGACATCTGGATGATACGGTCTTTAACCATATCAAGCCCCGTAGTCTCCAGGTCGAAGACTACTAAGGGCTTTTTAAGATTTAATTTCATTATATGTTTTTATTATTTTAGTCGTTGAGCAACATTGGCATAATCAGCATCAGCACGTCCTCGTCCTCAGGCTGCTCGGCAGGAACGATAATGCCGGCACGACTTGGGTCTGCCAACATGATGACAACCTGATCGCTGTTCAGATTGCTCAGAACCTCCATGAGGCTGCTGCCCTTGAAACCGATGCTCATAGGTGCGCCGGTGTACTCGCAAGAGAGCTGTTCCTTGGCTGATGTGGCGAAGTCGATATCCTCGGAAGATACTTCGAAGTGGCCATTCTCCATGTGCAGACGAACCAACTGGCTGCTCTCGCTGGCGAAGGGGAGCACACGGCGCAAGGCGCTGTCGCTTCCACGCATTAAGAAAACGCTTGCTTTTGGTTGAGTACCGTGGTATAATAGCCTTGTCGATAAGCGCAAGCGCCTTTTGAGTATCGCTTCTCTTGGTCCGGTGGTAAAGGCGTAGCACCGGCGCGGATTGAAAGAATTATATTTTTATGTTTCACACAACAAACAAAAAAGCCGGGGCTTTCGCCTCGGCCTTTTTGTTTTTCGCTTCCCTAAAGTATGCGTCACACGCACGGAAAAGGGCCGCCACGCGTTCCAATCATGGCAGCCCTAGTGATTATACCTGTAAAACATTTCGATTTCAAAAATATATAGCCTGCTCGCATTTGCAGGATACAGAAAAGCCCCGGGGCGTTTGCCCTGGGGCTTGTGTTTTTTAGATTGCTTCGTTGATGTATTTGCGCTTCTCGCTGGCTGTCATTTTGAACCGCTTAAAAGAGTAATCTTCTTCCAGCCCGTCCATCATGCTTTCCCATTCATCCTGCAAGGCTTGTTCTACGCCAACTTCTTCAATGTATGAGTAGTTGCTTTGACAAGTGCCGGACCATGCAATTTCAAACATGGGGATAAATTCAGCTTTTGTCAATTTCTCTTTCATAAATTCGCTTCCTTTCGTAATAGCCCGGCTTGCGCCGGGCGGGTGATTCGGGGTTATAGTTCGACAACTTCCAGATATGCGCGGCGGCGGTCGTTGTCGATGATATACGGGCGGCAGCCGCTGCCGTCATATTGGTTAATTACGTCGGCTTGTTTAAAGCCGTCATAATCAATCACCGGGCAGCCTGCGTCATCAGCGTAAACGCTAGCGCCTTCCGGCAGCATCATGTAAACGCGGTCACTCGCTTCACTGTAAGCGACGGGGGCCAGTGAATAGCTTTCGTTGTAGCCGCACTTCTGATAGTCGCGCCAGCCGGGGAGAAGAATGCGGGTCGCTTCTTCGTCGTAACCAATGGTTTCGTATTGGTCGGATTCGGCCAGGTACACCATGACGGGGTAAAGCTTAACGGTTTCGCCTTTGATAAGCTCGCCGCTCTCCGTGCAGGCGGTCGCTTCCCAATATTCCCCGTTCCAGTCGCTTTCGAAAGCGGCGTAGCGCTGGCCTTCTTCTTTAGCGTTTTGAGTTTGTTCCATGCGTTTAGTCATTGTTAGTTCCTCCTTGAATGTATACCGCTATTCGGCATCTGTATCTTGATTACAGTTATATTATAACATCGTTGATTATGTTTATCAATACCTTTTTTGATTATTTTTTTATTTTTTTTGGTGACAATCACACCGCTATGCGGTATAATGTAGACAACGGATAATGGAGGTGTAAAACATGGATAACAGCAAAGCTATAATAAAGGGGCTAATTGCTATGCGCTGCATGAGTTCGCAGGCATTGGCTGACGGCCTGGGGATTACGGTCCCAGCCGTGCGGAACAAATTGAGCCGTAACAGCTGGTCTATTAATGATTTGGTTAAGCTGGCGCAGGCCTGCGGCGTTCGCCTGGCGTTTGTAGATGATACCGGGCGCGCCGTTCTGACGTTCCCAGCGCCGCCAGCAGATAGCGACGGCAGCCCCGCAGATGATACGCATGGCAAATAACAAATTATAAGAGGATAGCAACGGCCGCACGCTGGCAGATGTTCAGCGGCGGCCGTTCTTCTTTATTTAGTAACATTTATAATATGTTAAGACGGTTCACAAAGATTTTAAAAAGTATCATTGACTTAATAGCATTTTTTAAGGCATATAATTTATAGCAAGATAATAAATATAATTTAATTGATGATTGACAGATGGATTCTGTTAATCATTTTCTTATTGTCTTTTTCTGGTAAATAATGATTATCTTTTCAATATGTATTGTTTATGTATTGTTTAGTGATTGTCATTATTGATAATATTAATTGTATATACAGTTACAGAAATTGTAACGAGAATGTGACGAAAATGTTTAAGATTAAAAGTTTATTAGCTAATACAAATACACCGACAAGAGGCAGACCGCCGGCAATAGCGACAACGCCGCAGACGCTGGAGGACTGCGCGGCGCTGCTCAAACAGCAGGGCGCGGCGGTCGCCGTCCTGGCTGTGCAGGACCTACAAGCCTATTGGCTAAAAATCATGACGGACAACAAGGCCAGCAACAAGGATAGACTAGCAGCCTCTAAGATGTATGCTGACAGTATAGGCGCGTTTGACAAGCAGACGCACGCTAACAAGGGCCCAGCCGTGTATCATTGGGGCGCGGCAGATGATGCAATAGTAGTAAACGATTGTTCAGAAGATGCTACCAAAACATAAACATAGATAGCACTTTTAACATAATCCTTATTATCGGACGTAAAATATTATCCTGCTGCTGCTGATTAGCTGGCGGTTCCAGATGTTGACGGCCTGGCTGATGATGTTAGCGGCAGGCATTCGCCTGGCATATGTTGCGGCCGTTCCTGCGTGGCTCATGCGGCAGGCCTACCACGTTTTTGTTTTTGTTTGGCGTGGGTTCTGATTGGTTGTTTGGCGGCGCTGGCGTTGGTGATTTCCCTGGGTTTTCACAAAAATTGATTTTGGTTCTTGCCTTTTCCTCTGGCGTTGAGTGGGGGTGGGGCCCAAAAATTTCGCAGCCGCCGGGGGAGGTAAATACCAAAAATTACCAAAACGATTTTTTCAAGGGGGTAAACATGGAAAACGTAATACAGATACCATATACTCCACGACCTGCATGGGCGAAGGTACTGCATAAGGAATTAAGCAGACACCGCTTTGCAGTAATCGTAGCACACCGCCGCTTTGGTAAGACCATCGGAATGGTGAATCACCTTATAAGGGATGCTTTGCAGAGCGACTTAATCAGCCCGCAGTATGCTTTGGTAGGTCCGTTCAGTGCACAGATGGAAATTATTGCATGGGGACCGTTGAAGTATTACACAAGCGTCATAGAAGGCATTAAGGTGAACGAAACTAAAAAGTATGTTGAATTCCCTAGTAAAGTACCTGGGGCACAGGGTGCGAGGATATATATCGTTGGTGCAAACAATCCCGACGCATTGCGTGGTACATATTGGGACGGCGTAATACTTGACGAGTATTCGGATATGAAGCCGGAGATGTGGACGCAGATAATCCGACCTGCGATAGAGAACGGCGACAGAAAAGGCTATTGCTATTTCATCGGTACACCCAAGGGGCAGAACAACTTCTATGAGATGTACAAGAAGGCCAAGACGAATAAGCGTTACTTTGCGTATTTGTCGAACGTGTACGATAGCGGCATTATAGACGCAAAGAGCATAGAAGAACTGAAAGAGGATATGCCGGAGGTAGAATTCAGACAAGAGTATTTGTGTGACTTTAGCGTATCGGCGATTAATGAGCTTTTCAGTCTGGAAGAATTAGACAGGGCTTTCAATAGAGAGTTGACGGAAAAGGATATTCCCTATGATATGCCGCTGGTGCAAGGCGCAGATATAGCACGCTTTGGCGATGACAGAACGTGTATATGGCAGCGTAAGGGTTTAATGGTATATCCACGACCGAGAGTGTATAAGAAGCTGAATACGATGCAGACAGCAGATTATATTGCTTTGGCAATGGATGAAAATAAAGCAGATATGACCTTTATAGACGTTGGCAACATGGGCGCTGGCGTAGTCGACAGATTGCGGCAGATGGGGTACACGGCGCTAAGAGAGATACCATTTCAAGGCGCGGCGATAGAGAATAAGCGATACGAGAACATCAGAGCAGAGATGTACTTCAAACTGAAAGAGTGGATAGAGGCTGGCGGCGCTTTGCCGGAAGAACCGGGGCTAAGAGAAGAACTTGCAGTCATTCACTATAAGTATTCTAAGAATGGGCGTTTAATGTTAACGCCTAAAGAAGAAATAAAAGAAAAACTAGGACGTTCCCCAGACCTTGCAGACGGCCTAGTATTAACATTTGCAAGGAACGTTCCGTTAAGACAGTTAGGGCTTGATGATAGAAAGCCTAAAAAGCTAATGTGCAACACGGAGTATTCGATTATGGAGGCGGTTTAAAAATGGGTGGTATTGCAAAATTATTCGGTGGCGGCAACATGCCGACTGTTGAGAAGGTGGACCCGGCCCCGACTACCGTTGCGACAAGCAGCGAAGTTGCGACCGGCAGCGACAGTAACAAGAAGAAGCGTAAAGGCTTTGCATCTACGCAGACAAGCACTATTGCTAGTGGCGGCGAGGGCGGCCGTAATACTTTAGGCTAAGAGGTAACAGCTTATGAACTTTCAAACGATAGCGGCGAGCAAGCCACAGGGAACACTTCCTAGTGACGGGGTGCCGCTGAAAAAGAACTTGCCGGACCGCCAACGTTTGGTGCGTAAGCTTAAAAGCATGTACGAAGATAGGCGAGATTGGGAGGACAGATGGAAAGAGATAAGAGATTATCAGCTTCCGTTTGTCGGCGAGTTTGACAATACGGCAGACAAGACCAATCCCGCGCGCAGACGTGACTTGAAGATTGTGCATGGCGTAGCGTGGAGAGCGGCGCAGGTATTCGCTGCTGGCGTTATGAGCGGACTTACACCGCCGAGCCGTCAGTGGTTCAGATTTGCATATAGACGGCCGGAACTGAATACGAATGTTGAGGCTATGAAGGTGCTTGACACAAGACAAGAGATTGTATCAAGCGTGCTTGCAAAGAGCAACTTCTATAACAGCATCCATACTGTATATCTGGAATTGCCTTTTGGGCAGTGCCCGATGGCTATATTCTACGACGCAGAAAACGGCGTGCGGTTCCAGACAATGACAATCGGTACTTATGCACTTGAAGCAGACGGCTTCGGCAAGGTAACTACTTTTGCAAGAAAGTACGATATGACTTTGCAGCAGCTAGCGGACTGCTTCGGCGTAGACGCTTTGCCCGACAATCTGAAAGGACTGTTAGACAATCAGACCAATCTTACTAAGAAGTATAAAGTCTGCTGGATGGTAGAGCCTAACAGCGATAAACTGCCTGGCTACATGGACAGACTGAACATGCCGTATAGAAGCGTGTACTGGTTGGAAAAGTCAGAGAGTGACGAATACTTGTATGTTGGCGGCTTTGAAGAAGAAGCAGTACCGGTAGCGCGTTATCTTGTCAGCGGCAATGAGGCATACGCAAGAGGTCCTGCGTGGTTTGCAGAAGGCGACAGCAAAATGCTGCAACTGCTGAAAAAAGATTATCTGACAGCAATAGAGTTAAAGATAAAGCCGCCGATGCAGGGCAGTCCAAGCCTTATGAATAACGGCGGTATTAACTTGATGCCTGGCGGTCTAACAGCCGTAGATGACCAGACGCAAGATATGGTTAAGCCTTTGTTCGCGGTTGACCTTGACTTAAAGGACGCGCAGGAAGAAATTATTCGCGTTGAGGATGCTATAAAGAGAGCATACAGTGCTGATTTGTTCTTGATGTTAGATAACCTTGATAATAGCCGTATGACTGCTAGGGAGGTTATGGAGAGAACGCAGGAAAAACTGCAACAGCTAGGCCCGGTGGTTGAGCGATTGCAGGATGAATTCTTAACACTGATTCTTCAACGTGTGTATAACATCATCGACAGAAGCGGCGGATTTCCTCCGGTGCCGGAAGAACTGCAAGACCTTTTGAGTGAAGAAGATGTAGAAGTGGACTATATTTCACCGTTGGCGCAGGCGCAGAAGATGAGCGGGCTTGTGAATATCGAACAGGCGATAGCACAGACCGGACAGATGGCGCAAGTATGGCCAGAAGTTACGAAGAAGATTAACCCGTTGGGTGCTATTACAAAATACTTTGAAATGCTTGGCGTGCCTGCAATGGCATTGCGCAGTGATGAAGAAGTGCAAGAGATGCTCAAACAAGAGCAGCAGGAAATGCAACGGCAGCAGGAAATGCAGGAAGGCTTGGCAATGGCACAGGCTGCGGCTCCTGCGGCAGAGGCGGCCAAAAATCTTACTGCGGCGGCGAATGATTCTAACCCGGCTATTACAAGCTGGCTAGGCGTGCCGGGAGGTTGGGAATAATGAGCGAGCAGTTTAAATATAAATCCAATACCGGCGAGGATAGAAAGCAAGCACTGCTGACAGAGTACATGGTAAGAGAGCAGGCAAGAAGGGACAAGGAAGCCCTACTCGACCTGCTGGGGAGTGAAAGCGGACGCTGGTTCTTGATGCGTATGCTTGATGTAACCAAAGTCAACTCTATGTGCTTTACCGGCAACAGCAAGACTTTCTATAACGAAGGCCGTCGTGACGTAGGCTTAGGCATTATCAAAAGTATTTTAGCCCTTGGGCTGCAAGGCATAGAGCTAAAGCAGCAGGCTGAAATGGAGTATGCAGAATTCCAACTAAAGCTGCAAGAGCTGGCAGTGGAATATGTAGATAACAACAAGGAGGAATAACTAATGGGCGAGAACGGCGAAAACGCAGTTGTAAACGGCGAAGGCGCACAGCAGCAGGCTGAACCTAGCGCCGCAGTACAACAGCAACAGACAGAACCGGCTACTACTAATGCAACTAATAATACAAGTGCTTCCGGCACTATTGCAGGGAACGGAAGTAATGGGCAAGGCGCACAACAGCAGCCCGGCACAGTGAATTATGACTTTGCAGGAGTAGAGATGCCAGAAGGCTATGAGCTTAGTGCTGATGAGCAAGGACGCTTTGTGGATGTTATTAAGGGCATGAACCTTAGCAATGACCAGGCAAGAGCACTTGCGAAGTATGGCACAGAGTATGCAAGCCGTGTAGTACAAGGCGTGGAACAGCTTCGCGCGCAGGAAATCGCTAAATGGGGCGATGAGGCTAAAACAGCACTGGGCGCAGACTTGGGCAAAGTACAGGGCCTTTGTGATACTGCCTGCCGCAAATTGGAGGCAATGTATCCAGGCTTGAACGTGCGTGAAGCATTGGAAGTTACCGGCGCAGGCAATCAAATTGCTATCGTGAGAGCATTTGCGAAACTTGGCGAACTGCTTGGCGAGGACCCCGGCTTGGCTGCACAAAACGGCGCGCAAGGCTTAAACGCTGCACAAGGTGTTGTCGCCAACATGTACCCGAAAACCGACTGGAGCAGGTACAAATAATCTTTAATTTTTAATTAAAAAAACAGGAAGGATGATGAAATTATGGCTACTATTGGTTACTCCCAAACTATGAGTGACTTACGAAAGTACTTAACTCCGCAAGGCGCTATTGACCGCGTCATGGAAGTACTTAACGAATCTAATCCGATTATGGAAGATATTAAGTGGATGGAGGGCGATTTGCCGATTGGTACTAAAACTACTATTCGCGCTAGTTTGCCTTCTCCGTCTATCCGTCGTATTAACCGCGGTACTTCTCCGACTAAAGGCACTGTAAAGCAGCGCATTGATGTATGTATGCACTTGGAGGACCGTTCCTGCGTGGACGTTGAACTGCTTTCCGGTAAACCGAATCCGCAGGCGTTCCGCATGGCAGAGGATGATGCACACGTAGAAGGCATGGGCCAATACGTCGCACGTCAATTCTTGTACGGCAACTTGGACGAAGACCCGGACACTTTCAATGGTATTGCGGTACGCTACAATACTTTGACCGACGGCGGCAAAGGCACTCCGGGCCACCAGGTGATTTCCGCGGGTACTCCTGGTACTAACACTAATGCTTCTATCTACTTCGTAGATTGGGGCGACCGCCGCGTAATGGGTGTATATCCTAAAGGCACCCAGGCAGGCTTGAAAACTGAGGACTTGGGCGAAAGCGACGTATACGATGAGAACAACAAGCCGTTCCGTGCATTGCAGACTTTGTACTCTTGGAAGTGTGGCTTGGCGGTACAAAATGTTCGTTCTATTGTGCGCGTGTGCAACATTGATGTCCAAAAGCTTAACTCTTTGACTGACAGTGCGCAACGCGAACTGATGAATAAATTCATCTTCGCAAAGAACCGTCTGCAAGACCCGAAAGCGCCGGTTGCGTATGTATCTGACGGCGTATACTCTTGGCTGGAGTGCTATTTGAACAACAAGAACAATGTTCATGTTACCCGTCAAGATTTTATGGACGCGCCGCCTAAACTGTACCTTGCAGGTATTCAGATTAAGAAACTTGACTGCCAAAGCGAAACCGAAGCGGCAGTCGTGTAACCGGAAGGAGTGAATAACAATGATTTTTGACCAGCAAAATATGTACATGGATAATTCCTTGACCAGCAATGTAATTGCGAACGTTGGCGGCGGTGATGCGGCTGACCCGTTATTTCTTGTTATTACTGCGCCGACCGCCTTAGCTACTAGCGGTACCATCACTGCGGCGTTGGAAACTTCTGACAGCGAAAGCTTCGGCACTAAAACCGTTGTTGCGACTTATACTCTTGCCGCCAGCAAAAAGGGCATTTTGGTTGCAGCAAAACTGCCGTATGGCATGAAGGCTTTTTCCAGACTGACTGTAAGCGGCGCAAGCGGCGGCAAACTGACTGCTGGCTTGACTGAAACTGTTCCGAACTGGCCGGGCTGATTTGGTACTTTAAGGGGAGGGCGAAAGCTCTTCCCTTTTTTAATAATCAAGGAGGAATAGTTAAAATGCTTAACATTACCGATGTATGTAATATGGCGCTGGCTCATATCGCCAAAGGGCGTATAAGCAATATAGATGAGCAGTCGGAGCTAGCAAGACAGTGTAAACTGTTTTATGAGCCTACCCGCAAAGAGTTATTAAGAAGCTACACTTGGGGATTTGCAAAGCGCGTGAGCAAGCTTGCAGAACTTAGTATCGAATCTCCGTACTGGTCCCACGTTTACGCCTACCCCGAAAAGTGCCTTGCTGTGCGCAAGATATTTGACGCTGACACCGGCGCAATGATAAGGGCAGGCGAACAGCAGCAGGAAGAATGGGACTTGTATATGGCAAGCGACAACGTGCTTGGCATAGGGTGCAACATTCCTGCTGCATGGCTTGAATATACCTATGACGTTGACGATGTAGAAATGTTTTCGAGTGATTTTTTGAGTGCGTTTACTCATATGTTGGCGTTTAATATCTGCGTACAACTGACCGGCAACAGCGGCTTGCAACAGACACAGTATCAGCTTGCAATGGCGGCATTGCAGAAAGCAAAGCATACCACGGCAAGCGAAAAGAAAGAGTTGCCGGACTACCCGAGTAAATACTTTGACGGGAGGGCGTAATTATGGCTAGTGGGTTGACACCTTATTATTTATTGCAGCCTGCATTTACCGGCGGGGAAATCAGCGCCGAAGTTGCAAACCGCGTCGATTTAGATAAATATCAGTTTGCGGTACTGCAAGCCTATAACTGCCTTATCAAGCCGCACGGCCCTATTTATCGCAGACCGGGCATGAAGTATATGGCACGAACGAAACATAGCGATAAAGCGTGCATCCTGGTACCGTTCAACGGCGCAGATAACACCGACTATCTTTTGGAGATTGGCGAGAAATATATAAGGGTGCATAAGAACGGATTTTATATAAACATAGAAGTTGTGACACCGTACACGGCAGATATGCTGCAAGATTTGAGATTTGTACAAAGCGCAGATACTATGTTTATTGCCAGCGGCAAATATCCCGTGAAACAGCTTGCAAGATATTCGGACACCGACTGGCGTTTTGCTGACTTTGAAATTACTGATATGTATTTCGATGAATCGACCTCACTTGAAAATTATAGCGGCATAAGCTATACCGTGCCCGGTTCCTACACATTCCAACCAACTGTTACCGGTGAATACCAAATTGACATTTCGGGTGCAGGCGGCGGTGGCGGCGGTGCCGTTACATGGAAAAGGCACGGAGAACACCAGACCTATAATTATGCAGTCAAAGGCGGCGACGGCGGCAGCGGTGAACGCATTATAAAAACTGTAACGCTGGATAAAGGCACAAGTTATACGATTACGGTCGGTAGCGGCGGCAGTGGCGGCGCGTATGCTTATAGTGCAGGCAACTACGAAGATACAACAGCTACTAGCGGCACTAAAGGCGCAGACAGTACGGCGTGTGGACTAACAGGCAGAGGCGGCGGAGCAGGTGGTGCTGCCAGTCGCAGGTATGGTAAGGATGGCTATTATTCTAATGTTGGCACGCAAGGCGTAACATATGGCGCAGGCGGCGGTGCGGCAGGCGGTGCCGGCGGTATAAAGGGTAGCCCAAACGGCAAAGCGGGCGCTAATGGCTGGGTAAAGATTTTATATACCGGCAATAAAGAATTGACACCTTCGGGAACGCAAGGTGATATTACCTTGACGAGCAACAAGAATATTTTCGCTAGCAGCAAGCCGGGCGCGTATATCAAACTTAAACAAGAGATTGCAAGCAAGACTGTATCCGCCAGCAACGGCACGACAGAAAGAGTACGTGTGGGCGAAAATTGGAAGGTTATCAGTCACGGAACCTGGGAAGGCAGTTTTACCATAGAAAAGAGTGACGATGGCGAAAGTTGGAAGGAATACAGAAAATATACATCTAAGAGTGACTATAATCCGTCTGAAAGCGGCAGTGTAACAGAGCCGGTATTTTTAAGGGCGGTATGCACTATAACTAGCGGTACTTGCACTGTTGATTTAACAGCAATGGCCTACAATGCAGAAGGCGTTGTAAAGCTTACTGAAATCACCAGCGACAGCACGGCAAAAGCTCATGTTGAAAAAGAGCTAGGCTCAACAGATATGACTACTAATTTCTTGTGGGGCGCATGGAGTGAAGAATTCGGGTACCCGCAAACACTTTGCTTTTTCCAGGACAGATTATGTTTTGGCGGCACGAAGAAGCAGCCTTATATGGTGTGGATGAGCAGGACCGGCGACTACGGCAATTTCAGCGTAGAGAAAGCCAGCGGCACTGTTACCGATGATAGCGCAGTAGCACTTGCCTTTGTGAGCCGCAAGCAGTTTAAGATTTTACACTTGATAGCAAGTACCGATTTAATCGTCTTGACTGCCGGTAACGAATGGACAGTAAGTGGCAGCGATACTGTAACACCATCTAAAGCCGTTCCCAAAATGCAGACTACACGCGGATGCAGCACTGTTGAGCCGTTGATGATTGGCGGCAGAATCGTGTTTGTACAAGGACGTGGAAGCACTGTAAGGGATATGGCATATAGTTATGAAACAGACAGCTACGGCGGCAATGACTTAACATTGCTAGCAAAGCATATCATAGAGAATGTACAGATTGTCGACAGTGCATATAAGCAGGAACCCGACAGCACTATATATTTTGTGAGAAGTGACGGGACTATGGCTTGCTTATCCTACATCATGGAACAGAAAGTATATGCTTGGTCGACGATAGAAACGCAAGGCAAGATTGAAGCAGTGGCGGCAGTGCAGGAAGGCGACGAAGATATTATTTATCTTGTAGTAAAGCGAGAGATAAACGGCGTGACAGTACGCAACATTGAGTATCTGGCAAAGAATCCTGCAAAAAGCAATAACCCCGATGATTATATTATGCTTGATAATGCTATTGAGTATAGCACTGCTGAAAAGAGCAGTGGGGAAACGGAGATTGATGCAGCAGAGCTGACAGGCGAAAAAGTTACTGTTATCGGTGACGGAAGAATGTATAGTGGACTGACAGTAAGTCAAGACGGCACTGTGACGCTCCCAGCAGCCGTACAACACGCTTTTATTGGCTTGCCCTATAGAAGTATCGTGGAACTGCCAAACGTCGAAATTAGGACGGGCGACGGCACTATGCAAGGACGCAAAAAGCAGATTAGTAATTGCATCCTGCGCTTAAGTAATTCTCTTGGCGGTATGGTCGGTCCGGATATAAATACTATGGACTTGATGAACTTTGACGAACAGAACGCAGTGAGCGATATTAAATTATTTACCGGCGACAAGCATATGACTTTGCCTATTGGCGGCTTTAACAACGAAGGCAGAGTGATTATCGTTACGGATGAGCCATATCCTTTTAACTTGCTGGCGGTAGTGCGGGAGGTGTCTTTCGGTGGCTAAGAAGTGGACAGTTGAAATACTTGATAATAAGTCAAAAGAAAATGTTGTGCCGTTGATTGAAGAACTTATGCAGGATATACGGCCGCATGATAAGGAAGATTTGGAAGCAAGCAGTGACCCGGTATTTGTGCTTATTGGCAGTATCAAGCTTGACGAAGAAACAAGGGTGTACCGTGGTGAGGACGGAAAACTGCTTGCGATATTCGGCAAGGGCACTATGGAATGGGGCGCGCCAGGGCGCGGAATCTGGATGGTAGGCACGAACGAACTTTACAATGGTTACACAAAGAGCCTGCTTTTCAAGGAAGCGAAAAGAGTGCTGAATGAATGGGTACGCAAGCATGGACTGCTGCATAATATCGTCTACGAGAAGAACCGCACTAGCATTAACTATTTAAGACACTTGGGAGCGGTATTTTTGGTAGAGCCTAAAACAGGTTGGGACGGCAAAAAGTTTTATCAGTTTTATATTCCATATAGAGGGGAGTGAGCGTAATGGGTACACTTGGAATCTTAATGGGTCTGCAAACTGTTATGCAGTTAAGCGGACAACATCAGCAGGCCAAACAGCAGGAGCAGGCATATAAAGCGCAGGCGCAGGCTGCACAGCAGAACGCGGCTATTATGAGCCGCCAACGTGAGCAGCAGGCAGAAGCGTATGCGCAGAAGCAAAGCCAACTCAACGATAGAATGAGGCTTGCAAGAGGGCAGGCACTGGCGGCGGCCGGCAGCAGCGGGCTAACCGGCAGCGGCAGTGTCAGCGATATTCTTTCAAGCAGTGAGGACGCTTACAAAAAAGACAGTATGAATCTGTTGCAGAATCAGCGTAATGATGCGTGGAGCACTTATGTAAACGAGGTTAATTATCGCAACCAGGCAAGCGCATATAATGCGGCGGCGAAGAACGCTAAAGCCAACGGCAAAATGCAGATGTTTAGTACGCTTGTAGGTGCGGCGGCGAACGCTTACTCTAAAGGCATGATTGGCGGCAGCAAGGGAACAACTACAGTAAGCGGTGATGAATGGTACGATGCTAACAGTGATTTCAATCTTCCTGCTAGCAATATGAACGGCTTCAATCTTTACAACCAGGCAAAGAAGAATAACCCGTTCATGGATAATACAGGCTTTACTAAATGGAACTGGTAAGGGAGGTGCAGTATGAAGATTGCAGGTTATCAAGGCAGCGTCAATTTAGGTGCCGGCGGCGGTGCGACTGTCAAGGTATCGAGTGACCTTAACGCTTATGGCAGCGGCGGCAAAGGACTTGCCGCTATTGCCGGTGCCGCCAACAAATGGGCGGTAGCAGTAGAAGCACAGCAAGAGGATGAGGACAAACAGTCTATCCTTAACGCTATGGATATATTTAATAAGAGCCGCTATAACATCATGTACAACGATGAAAGCGGCCTTATGAATACGAAATTAGAAGGCACTGCCGGTGCAGGCGCAAGCTACACAGAGCAGATAAATAAGGCAAGGCAGGATGTATTAAGTAATACCAAACTGCACAGCCAAAAGAATCAGCTTGCATTAGACCATTTAATGTATCAGAGCGCACAGCAAGGCTTTCAGACTGTCGACCAATACGAGCAGAAGCAAAAAGAAGCAGTCACTGATTTACGCTATGACAATAACATTCAGAACTCCTGCGAGTTTGTACAGAAGAACTGGAATAATTCGCAGGCACTGCAAGATGAGATTATTCGTACACAGTTACTGACAAGCGCTATATATGGCAAGCGTGGCGCAGAGTTTATCGAATCTAAAAGCAGAGCCAACATCGGGCAGGTGGTAGCAAGTGCCGTCGGCGCAAGTATCACCAACGAAGATTATGGCACTATGCGTAACATCATGGATAAGTACGGTAGTTATCTGACTGCCAATCAGCGAGCTGCTTTTGAAAAGGTGGCATACGATAAAGAGAGCAGCGCTTTTGAAAGAAATACCGCTAAAGATTTGTATGCTAAATATGGCGACAATGAAGAAGCAGTACGCAAAGAACTTGAAGGCATGAAAGGATTTAGCGGCAGTGAAAGCGGTAATGATTTTGAGAATTTGCTAACTTCTTTCGGTATTCAAGAGAGCGGCGGCAATTATAACGCCAAGAATGGCCGCACCGGTGCAAGCGGCAAATATCAGATTTTGCCTAGTAACTGGCCTAGTTGGAGCCAAGAAGCAGGCTTGCCAGCAGGTGCAGAAATGACACCGGAAAATCAAGAAAAAGTCGCACGCTTTAAGTTAAAACAATACTATGATAAATACGGTGCAGCAGGTGCGGCGGTAGCATGGTATAGCGGAGAAACTAATGCACAACGCTGGGTGAGCGGTAAAACAACGGATGTATGGGGGAATACTTGGGACACACCGCAACATGGGAATGAGCCTAGTATCAAAGAATACGCAGAGAGTGTTACCAACAGAGCAGGAAGCGTGCGCAGCACACGCAGCATGAGCCAGGATGAGCAAGACCGCATTATAAAGCAGTACCGCACTATTAAGGCAGACCATGACAGAATAGAAACTTATAAGAAAAACAAACTTTTTGAAGGAATAAAGAGCGAATTATTTAGTATGTTTAATAACGGCACAAGCTATAGTGATGCTATGGCGTGGGCTACTAATCAAGCAGGCAGTGACCCCGACAAGTACGTAACATATCGTAATGCGGTAACGGCAATATACGGACCGCAAGGCAGAAGCGGAAGCGGCGGTAGCGGCGGACGTGAAGGCATAGCCAAACTTGGCAGTGACGGCAAAGAGGCAGTAATCTCTATGCTGGAAGCAGGCAGGTTTAAGTCTAAGGCAGAGTTTTTAGCTTTTGCAAGAAGTCACGGAGCAACTAATTCTGATATGAATTCATTAGATAAGTCTTATGATAATTGGTTGAGTGGCGCAGGCGAATATGCGTATGATTGGGACGGCCTTTGTAAGTACGTAATGGGTGGTTCTTCTAACGATAAAGTAAAACAAGGACTGAAGATATACGGTAAACAATGGGTACGTACGTACCGCGCTGAACACAACGGCATGAACCCGGATGAATCAGTATTAGTTGACGCTATGAAGCAAGCTATAACTACCCGAACTTTTGGTACTTACGTAACAAAGCCGGGCTTCTTATGGGACAGCACAAAAACTTTTAGCGGCAGTGACGCACTGTTAGCAAAAGCAGGTATAGCCAGAGCTGAAAAAATTGCTGACGATTGGTATCACGTAACATACTTTGACGGCAGCGACGGCAACGTCAACGGCGGCTATCTTGATGAGGTTATGAATGGAGATTATTAAATGAGCTGGGAAGATAACGAAAAAGAATTTCAAAGACTGCGAAACGAAAAACAGGATTGGTACGATGGCGGTTATGCGACAGGTGCAGACAGCAATTTAACTCCTGCTGAAACTCTAGGTTATTATGACCTGCAAAAAATGAGCGACGATGAATACAATAAGTTTTCGCAGGCAGTAAAGAGCAATAGCTCACCGACGATTGATACTAGCAGCATCATCAACGACGATAAACCAGGCATAGGCACTGCCGTAATGAACGGCCTTAAAGGTTCGGTGCGTGGCTTATTCGGTGCGGCTAAAGCGGCCGTTGACGCTAATATTGAAGCTCATAAGGGTGACAAGAATGTTGTTAAAGAGTATGACCAATCAGAGAACATCAGCAAGGCTTTAGGCTATGTCACCGATGAGATTTTGAAGCGCGAAGAAGTTAAGGCTGATACGGCGGCTGGGCAACTTGGTTATGATTTGGCTGAAAACGGCATTCAGCTTTTAGCGCAGCTTGCGCTGACTAAAGGTGTAGGTGCTGCCGGTGCAGGTGCAAAAACTGTACACGCTATCAGTATGCTTTACAATGGTGCAAACATCAGCGGCGAACAATACCTGCGACTGCGAAAAGAGGGCGTAAGCGCAACCAGAGCAGCGGAGGCAGGCTTGATGAATGCAATCCCGCAGGCGGTACTTGAAGAACTGCCGCTTGGCAGGCTGCTTAAAAAGATGCCTGCCGGTAGCGGACTGAAAGCTAAGATATGGGAAGTTACCAAACGTGGCCTTGAAGAAGGTGTTACCGAAGCATTGCAGGAATTCCCGGAGCAAGCTACGGACTTATGGGCAAAGAACCCCGGCGCAAGCACTGCCAAACTTGCGGAGAAATGGGGCGAGAATTGGCAGCAGAACTTGAAGGAAGCGGGATATAGTGGCCTTATCGGTGCTATCCTTGGTGGTACTGCAAGCGGCGTAAGCGTTGCCGTTGACAGTGCCGTTGAGCACGTCGCTTTGAAAGCCAACGAAGAACGTAAGGCGAAGTTAGTAGCAGATGCTGAACGAATCAAAGAAACAGGCATTAACCCGGAGCGTGCGGCGGCTACAATCGAAGCGAACAATCCAAACTTTGAGGACGATACTGTTACTGTATCAGCGCAGGACTTGGAAGGCTACAAGCAGACCAGCAGTAACAACAAACTTTTTGAGGAATTAGGAATTACCGAAGAAGAAGTCGGAACGGCTGCGGAGCTTGGGCAGGATATAGACATTAGCCGCGGCAAGTTTACGGCGGCAATGGCTAAAGATAATGCGCTGTTTGAAGCTACGAAAGACAATATGTATTTTGACAGCAACGGCGAATTGTCGGACGGCGGCGCAAAGACACGTAAAGAACTTCGAGAAGGCTATAACTTAACCAGGCAGGCAAGCACGGAGCTTGACACAGAACTTGACGCTATTGTCGATAGTGCGACTAAAGCAGGCATGAACAAATCTCATGCAGGTAATTTGCGTTTAGTATTGGAGAGCCGCGCACTTATTGCAGACCCCGAAAATCCTGCTGCGTGGCTACAAAAGAATAAGCTGCGCTTTGAAGATGGCGGCAAAGCTAAACAAAAGAATGGCTGGTTTAGCAAGGGAGGAGTGCTTAAAAAAGAGCAATTCTATACTACTAATATTACCGGAAATGAGATGGGACACTATTCAGATTTGAAGAGCTTGCAGAAAAAGGCTTTTGCATGGTATAGGGACAACTTGCAAGGCACGAGCGTTCATAATGGTGTATTGGGTGATATTAGAATAGATAAAGGGTATCAAGAAAATAATATTAAATTTGGCACAAGTGGCAGAAAGAAAATGGAACACACTTCCGCTAAAAAAGAAAAACTTTTTGCATTGCGCTATTTACGTGAAATTATGGAGAATGGTAATTTCGTTACAGAATCTGCGCCGCAAAAAGAAAAACATTCAGACGAGAATTTTTATTATATTCATTCTGCGCTGAATGTTAATGGTGAAAAACGTTATGTAGTTGTTACAGTAAGAGAACATAATGATAAATCATTATCATATTATAATCATAATGTTTTTAACGAAAGTGAGTATAAAAAAATAGAGGACGCGTTCAAGCCCTCGGGTTCCGAGCAATTCAAGGCTCAGCCCAGTATCTCAAACAAAACGCCCTCTTTTGCTGATAGTGTATCACAAAAAGCAGATAATTACAAGCAACAAAAAATTGTCAATGGTACACTGAAAGATAAAGGCATGATTTCCCCAATGGATGATGGTACTTATGTTATCACGCTTTTTAAGGGCGCAGATGCAAGTACAGTTATCCACGAAACAGGACACTACTTTGTGGAAACCATGATTAACGAAGCATTGGCAGACCCCAGCAACACAAGACTAAACGCTGATGCGAAAAAGCTCATGGAGTACGCAGGCATTGACGCTGACACATGGGCAAGCGGTGACGTTGAAGCAAAGAGAGCCGGGCATGAAAAGCTGGCAGAAGCATTTGAAACCTACATCATGGAAGGCAAAGCGCCTAGCGTCGGACTGCGTGGAGCGTTCCAGAGATTTGCTAATTGGTTATCAGCTATTTATAGCAAGATAGCAAGAAGTGAAAATGCGGCAGAATTAACGCCGGAAGTGCGGCAGGTATTCGACAGAATGTTGGCGTGCCGTGAAGAAATTGAAGTTATGGCACGCATGGAAGGTATATTTGGCGGCTTGCCGGAAAATATAACATCCAAGTTATCAGACCAAAACAAAAAGGCCTTGCAGGATAAAATCTTGAAGGCTAAAGACAAGGCCGTGGATATTCTGACAAGGCGAGCAATGGCTGATTTCAGTGCAAAGCGCAGAGCTGAAAAGGCTGCTTTCATCGAAGAAATACGGCCTCAGATTGAAGACGCGGTGGCGTGGGAACTTGTCAATCGTGCAAGACACCAGGTAGGTTATGAGTTTGGTAAGGAAGTTAAGGTTGTTGATTCGCACTTTATAGACGATGAGCACGGCATGGCTCATGCTAATAATTCGGATACTCCATGGCGCAAAACAAAGCTTGCCAATCCTGCAATTATAGCAAGAAAGTACAGGCACGTTTTAGGAAGCGTACTGCCAAACTATAATGATATGCTGAACGATACTAACGCCAGCATTGACGATATACTCAATCCGATAGTTGAGTATCTTCAAGCAGAAGTCGACACATACGGCACACTTTCTAAAGAGCGTGTTGCAAATGCCGAAGATATGCTGATTGCTATGTTTAGCAAGTCACGACAAAAAACTGTAACCAATCCTACATTTGTTGTTGATGAGCACGGCATGGCTCATGCTAACTTCAAGCAGAAAATCAACGAATGGGAAACAATAGAAGCTAATCCGCGTAGGCTTGCAAGAAAATATATTTATGGCAATGAACGTATAAACTATAACGAATTATTAAAAGACACAAACAGAACTATTGATGATATTTTAAATCCCATTGCTGACAGAATAGAAAGCGAGCTTGCGGAATATCAAGATACAGTCAAGAGTGAGCGTGCGTTTTTCATCAATGGTAAGTGGGGCTACTTTGCCGCAACCAATAGAACAGAAGGCAAGTATGCAAATGACTTTGCAGGCATACCGGACCAAAGCGCAGTCTTGGTTGATTTTGGTGAGATAGGCAAGGACGGAAAACGTCATTGGACTAAGCGAGCTTTAGAGCAAGCGGATATTGAAGGCCTTGTATTCCATGAAGCAGGTGACAGTATTCGTAATGTCAACTGGGTATCAAGATACGTTCATGACTACGGCGGCAGCATAAGCGACTTGACCAGCAAAAAAGGACGCAGAAGAATTGCCGAAAAGATTGCAAGGGGCGAAGATGTAGCGGACTACTACGATTTGCGTAGCACTGGTTTAGATTATGGCGATGCCGAAATTAAGGCAGACTTTAAACATATTGTCGATGAGCTGGACAGACTGCAAGCGTTGAAGCATAGACTTGAAACAGACCCCGAAGGTGTCGACCTGGTAAAAGAAAGTAAGCGCAACCAATTATCGCAGGAGCAGAAAGAACTTTTTGACCAGATAGCAGAAGAAAACGGCTATGCCAGCGGTTACGAAATGGCAAGGGAGATTGTCGAAGGTTACACCGTCAATGAGAATGAAGGCAGCGACGTACAGGACAACTGGGCAAGGAACTATATTCGTAACGGCGGTGACAGAGCAAAAATTAAAAGCGAAGAAGGCTTGAAAGAGATTGCCGAAACTTTGGTAGAGGGTGAACAGCTTACAGAGCTTAACGAGCTTAAATCTTTGAAGCATGAGCTTGAAACTAATCCAGATAAAGTTGACCTTGTGGAGATGAGCAAAAAGCGTGCCTTGTCTAACGAGCAGAGAGAACTGTTTGACTGGGTGGCTGACAGCTTAGGCTATGACAGCGGTGACGCTATGGCGCAGGATATCTTGACTTCGCCGAGTGAAAGAGCTATGGTACGTCAAGAGATTGACAAGGCCGTGAACCGCAGATTCCCCGACTTCATGCAGGAGCGTGAGCAGGCAAGAGAAGCGGCAAGGGAAGCACTCTATAATGACGAAAGCGGCGAAGTAGTGGCACTTGAACAACAGCTTATTGATGAAGCACTCAATGAAATAAGCGACAAGGATATTAAGCAAAAAGAGCGCGAGAATATTGCTAAAGTGCGTAAGCAGAACGCAGATAACTTTGCTAAACGCTATATCCAGACTTTGCCCGCAGGTGAGGTTATGAAGCCGAGAAGATTTGCTATGGCAGAACGCAGAGCGGCGGCTAATGCAAATAAGGCTGCTAAAGCTGGCCTTTTGGAAGAAGCGGCTATGTATAAGCAGCAGCAGATGATTAACCACGCTTTGTATCGTGAAGCAGTCAAGGCAAAACACAAGATTGAAAGCGCAAGAAAGTACGTCAGAAAGCAGATGCACAGCAAGAAAGAAGTATGGGGAACAGAGCAGCACTTCTTCCAGATGTGCGCATTGCTGGAGCGTATGGGCTATCATCGTAAAGACTTCAACACTAACGGCAGAGAGGTGCAGTCGCTTAGCGAGTACATTGCAGAGATGCAGGCAAAGTACGGCGACGAAATTATTTCTATGCCGGAGTTTGTTTTGAACCCGAATAATGATTTGACCAATGCGCCGCAACTTAGCCTTGCGAACTATATGGACGTTATCGACGCACTGAAAAACATTCGTGCTATTGCAAAGCAGGATACGCAGATGAACAAAATCGCCGCCGGCGAAGCCTTTGAACAGGTTAAGGCTGATACGATAGCGCACCTGCAAGAATTGCCGGTAGAGTATGAGGCGGAGATTGGCAGCGACAGCAAAAAGAGCCTGCGTAAGCGAATTGTTGAATGGCCTAAAAATTTCATGGCTACGCTGCGTAATGCTGATAACTTCTTCTTGATGATGGATAATTGGACAGAAGGTTATTTTACTAGGGAGTTTTACAACAAAATCAACCATTGCGCAGATATGGAAAGCACGATGCTTGAAAGTTACCAGAACGAGCTTATAGATGCTTTGCAGAAATGGGAACCGGACAAGAAAACAGGTATTGCACACGAACAGAGAATTTACTACGAAGAGCTTGGCGGCAGCGCAGATAAGCATGCTTTGATTGCTATGCTGTGCAACCTGGGCAGCGACAGCAACGCCGCAAGGCTGTGTTCGCAAAAACCGGTAGGCGTAAAGAATTCCGATATATGGGTGGAAGAATCGGAGCTTATAGGCAGAGAAGAAGCAATGCTGCAAACTAAACAAAACCTTATAGAGTTTTTATGCAAGCATCTGACTAAAGAAGATATTGCCTATGCGCAGGCCCGTATCAATTCGGCAAGTAAATTCTGGCCCATGCTGGCAGAAGTCAACCGCAGAACAAAAGGCTTTGAACCGCCGAAGATTGAAGCGTCACCGCTGGTGATGAAGCTTGCAAGCGGCGAAAGCGTGGTGTTTGACGGCGGCTACTTCCCGTTGGAACGTGATACACGCACCGGCAGTATGCCCGGCAAATTTGACAGAATCGACAGCACCGAAGAAGGCAGCAGACCGCCGCAACGGACTTTGACTACGGATACTAGCGCAAGTAAAGCACGTACCGGTGGCAAATATCCCGTAGACTTATCGCGCGGCAGTGAGGTTACGGCGGTAAAAAAATACATTCATGATATTTGTTATCGTGAAACAATGCTTGATTTCAGAAAGATACTGAACGATGAGGATATTTACCGCAACATGGTTGAGCGTTTAGGCGATACCAACGTAAGACTTTTGAGAGAGTTTTTGCAGGCTTGCGCTAATCCATACGGCAATAAGACGGCATATATGGCAGAGAATCTGTTTACGAAAGCCGCTAACGCTTTACGTAATATTGCAACAAATACCGCTATTATGCTTAACTTCAAAACGGCAATGCAGAACTTTTCTAACATCCTGCTATATGGAAATAGCGTAGAAGGTTTTACTTATGCTGACGCTTTCAGAGCCTTGTACCGTGGCTTTACAGGTGAAGGCAGAGCGGAAGCAGATGCGATTTGCGCAAAAAGCGTGTTTATGCGTGAACGCATGGAAGTGCCAGATGTTACGTTGAGAGATATTCAGAACCGTTCTGACCTTAACCCGATTGAAAAAAAGACGCTGAAATATGGCGCGTTGCTGTTAGGCTACACTGATATGATGACTGCGAAGCCGGTATTTGCAGAAGCATACATGAAGAAAATTAATGAAGGCAAGACAGAGCAGGAAGCACTAGATTTTGCGAACGCTGTTATTCGCCGCACGTTGGGAAGCAGTCGTATTCATGATGTATCAAGTCTGCAACGCGGCAGCGGCTTATTCAGATTGTTTACGATGTTCCAGGGATTTTTCAACACACAGTTTAACCAATGGGACAGAGAAGCACATATCGCCAAAAGGTTATGGAATAGCGGTGAAAAAAAAGAAATGGCTGAACGGCTGATTGCTTTCGTTACCGCTAAATGGTTAGGCGTATGCTTGCTGAACGTAGCTATTGCAGAGCTTTCTTTGGCCGCTCCTTTCGAGAAAGACAAAAAAGACGATTGGAATAACCTTGCAAAAGAGCTTATCAACTACCCGTTGTCTATGGGCGGTCCCGTTGGGCAAGCGGCGAACGTTGGTGTACAGAACTTGCTAGGCATGAGGAACTACGGCTACAGACTGACTGCGGCGCAAGGCTTGATTGACAGGGGCTTTACTGTTGCAAGACGTATAAACGATGTTGCGGAAGGTAAGAAAGAGCCGGGCGAGTTGATAGAGCAGACCGCATATGTCGGCGGTGCTTGGCTTGGTATTCCTAGCGGTATCTTCAATATCATATTTAACGGTATAGATATTGCTGCTGATGATATGGACTTTGAACTGCAAGATATTTACAAACGCAGACCAAAAAGCGAACGTAAAAAAGATTGACAAAGATTTCACAAAGTAGCATAGATATAAACCGCTGAAAATAGGTATATAATTAGTTAAAGTGGATTTATTAAGAGTAGATATATTTTTATATATCTACTCTTTTCTTTTGGCAAAAAAATAATAAAAGGAGGGGAGCTATTATGCTTACTGATATTGAGAACAGAATTACATATAGCGGCAATGGGAACGCGACGGAGTTTGCGTATCAGTTTAAGATTTTAGACCGAACGGACATTAAAGTTTTGCTGACTGACGCAGACGGCGAAGAAAAGTTGCTGACTAAGGATTATTATGTTGACGTTGAAAAGAATGTTGTACGTTATCCAGGTTACGCAGTCGGTGCAGAAGTACCAGAGAGCGAACGACCGGCAGTATTGCCGACCGGGTGGAAACTGACAATTTATAGGGAAGTACCGGTGACGCAGGAAACAGACTTGCCCGACCAATATCCTTTTAACCAGGTTGAGGCTATTGGTGACAAATTGACGATGATTGCACAGCAACTTACAGATGCCGCAAGCAGAAGTTTAAAGGTGAACATAAGCAAAAGTGCTGATGTTGATACTACAATTCCGTGGGCGAACGGCAAGAGCTTTAGAATCAACGACGACGGAACAAAGGTAGAACTTACTGAGGACCCGGCAAAGGTTTTGCCAACAGCGCAAAGTTTGGCTGCCGCAGCTGCAAAGAGCGAAAGCAACGCAAAGGCTTATATGGACACTACAAAAGACCTTAGCGAAAATGTTAATGTTTTTGTTCCGTCTGTTGATGCTGACGGAACTTTGACATGGACAAATAAAGCTGGCTTGGCTAATCCTACCGCAGTCAACATCAAGGGGGCAAAAGGTGAGAAGGGTGACCCTGGCACTGGCATTAAGATTAAAGGCAAGTATGATAGTTTGTCAGCTTTGCAAGCTGCCCACCCCAAAGCTGACGAGGGTGACGCTTATATGGCGGGTGTTAATCTCTATGTTTGGAATGGCAGTGCATGGATAGATTGCGGAAATATCCAGGGACCCAAAGGTGAAAAAGGCGACACCGGCTTGCAAGGCGTGCAAGGTGAAAAGGGCGAACGAGGCCCGCAAGGCGCAACAGGTCCGCAGGGAGCCAAAGGGGACAAGGGTGACAAAGGTGACACGGGACCGCAAGGGCCACAGGGTATTCAAGGCGAACGAGGCTTACAAGGACCGCAAGGGTTGCAAGGGGCAACAGGCGAAACAGGTGCGACAGGGCCACAGGGGGCACAGGGCGTACAAGGCTTACAAGGCCCAGCAGGCAGCGCGGCTACAATCACCATAGGCAGTGTTACAACAAGTGCGCCGGGCACGTCGGCTAATGTAACCAATAGCGGCACTTCTTCTGCTGTTGTATTAGACTTTGTGCTGCCTAAAGGTAAAGACGGAGCAGACGGCGGCGTTACCGTTGATGATGCACTGTCCAACACCTCTGTAAATCCCGTTCAGAATAGAGCAGTAAAGGCCGCACTTGATAACAGAGCTGTGCTTGATGATACCAATACTTTCACTTCTCCTAACACCTTTGACATTATTTATATGCAAAAGAATGTAGGCAGTATTAGGTGGTACGAAGGTTCGCAAAGTTTTGTAGTTGGGCATGTAAACGCAGAAAGCTATACAGGTGAAGCAAACACGGCGAAGAAAGCTACTAAAGATGGCGAGGGCAATATAATTACAAGCACTTACGCTACTAAGACAGAACTTAATAGTTACGTAAAGTCTGTAAACAATACTGCTCCCGATGATAATGGTAACGTAAATATTACTGTTAGTGGCGGTGTAACTGTTGATGAAGAACTATCAAGTACAAGCACTAACCCGGTGCAAAACAAAGCTATCTATAATGCGTTGCTGAATAAAGCCGGGACTGATATTTTTTCCGGCTTCTCTTTAATGGGTGCTGGTGCTACAATAAATTGGCGACAAGGTTCGCAACCAGTAGGGTCAATTAATGCTACAAATTATACCGGCACGGCTAGTGCAGCAACACATGATGGTGCTGGTAATGTCATTACTGAAACCTACACGAAAAAAGCAGATTTTGATAAGACTATTGGTCAATTACAGGTAGCTTTCCAAGAAAAGGTTGATAGAAGTGACTTATCTGATGTTGCGACTAGCGGGCAATACAGTGATTTGAGGGGTAAACCGGAATACGTTGTGCAGTCTGTAAACAATGTAAGACCTGATGAAAACGGCAATGTTAGTATTAGCGTTAGCGGTGGTTCAAACGTCACTGTAGATACTACGTTGTCCGCTACATCCAATAACGCTATTGCTAATAAGGCTGTTTACAATGCTTTAAACGGAAAGTTAGACAAGACAGGCACAGCAGAGTATGCACGAAAAGACAGTGCAGGTAATGTAATTAGCTCAACTTATATCAAGACTGTGAACAATGTTAAACCCGACGCTAGTGGTAACGTAACTATCGCAGTTAGTGGTGGTGGCGGTGTTAGCACGTCAGAATCTAACACGTGGACAGGCAAACAGACCTTCCAAAAAATGAAATTTAACTTTGAAAGTTATAATGCACCTCGTGTTAGCGGTGCTACTGATAATCCGTCTGAGTCGGTGGCAGTATATAATGTGCAAGGCAATTTTACGCTAGATATGTCAGGTTTAGCAGGGCTGCTAAACAATGGTGACGCTACCTTATTTACTGCCTACATAACGTCTAACGGCTCTTACACTCTGAGCATCACTAATGCAGGTACTCTTAAATATGTAGGCAGCGCAACTGATTTAGCAATAACAGCTAACGGATTACTGTTAAATATTATGCTAATCAAAAGCAGCAGCGGTAATGTATCAAGCGTTGTACAAGCAAGTACATTGGCATGAGGTGATTAAATGGGACTTAATAGATTAATGTTAGCAAAGAAAACTACTGCTAGCGGAGGGAGCACAGCGGACAATACATTTACTGTGACGATAGGGCAGCAAGGTTATCAATATGGTTTTTCTCGTTACAATGCTACGATTGGTGAGGTTGAAGGCAACGTGCAGCATGAAGGAAAAGCTGTAACGCTAGTAATGCTTTGCTATTATAGTGGTTACTTAGACTTCGCATTTACTATTGAAGGTGTCAGTAGCGGCAAACGTAATGTTACTGTTAAATTAACATTGGTAGATAATGGAACAAGTGGAACTATTGAATTTCCAAAAATTGATTATCAGAGCTATGTCCCCGGCTTTTATGAATATACACGAAACCTAACTTCTGATGTTATACGTATGTTCTCAAAAGCAAACGTAGGCAAGAAAATTAAAGTCGAAATTATCTTTAACTAAGGAGGACAAATGAAAATAACCTATACATATAAAGAACAAAATTATTCTAATCTGCGTGAGCTTTCTGAAGTGTTGGGCAAAGAGGGCATTTTTATCCCTTTGGCTATTTCCGAGGAATCTCTCAAAGACTTAGGTGTCACTGTGCTCACGGAAGAAGAAAGCATTGAAAGTGTGAAAGAACATAAAATTCTTACTCTTAAAATTCAGCGTGACAATGCGGAAGTGCAACCTATTGAATACAAGAGTAATCTTTATGATTACGATGAGAAAGCAAGGGATAGAATTAATGCAGCTATCATTGCGCTGGAACTGCAAGGCGAGGAAGCTACAATAGAGTGGACCACGGCAGACAATGAGGATGCGGTGGTAACAGCGCAGGACCTGCGTATGATTATCGCTTCCGTGGCTGCACGTAGCAATAAATTGCACACAGCGTATAGAGCCGCCAAAGCGAAGGTTGAAGCTGCCAGCACGGCAGAAGAAGTAGAAGCTGTGACGCTTGAAATTTAATTTATAGGAGTGTAGTGAAATGGTGGAACAATCTTTGGATGCTGCGTTAAACTCTATTATTAACGTTATATCCGGTTGCGTAATAACGCTGCTTATTACGATGTACAGACAAAAGAAAAAACAAAATGATGCTTTAAAAGCAGGACTGCAAGCTTTATTACGTGACAGAATTATCCAGGCTTATAATCATTATGTTCAGGATAAAGGTTGGATACCAATCTACGCAAAAGAAAGCATAGATGCCTGCTACAAGAGCTACGAAGCTCTTGGCGACAATGGCGTAATCGACAATCTTATGCAACAGATTAATGAATTACAGAACTATCCGCCGAAGAACAGAGGTGAAGAAGATGCGTAAATTAATTAACATGTTAAAGAAGAATGATAATGCTTATAGCGTGGGCAGAATCTGTGCCGTTATAGGCTTTGCCGTTTGGGTATTGGTTACTTTATGGCTTGCATTTTTCGCCAAAACTTGGGGCAACTATGAAAGCTGCACACTTGGTATGGTGGCGCTGCTTCTGGTCCAGCTTGGAAACAAGGCGATTGAAACAAGAATGTTTAGAATAAGAAGCGAGGAACGAAACGATGAGCGATTGGAATAAAGCGTTAGCGACAGAGATTGCAAAAGGATTAATTAATACAGGAATTGAAGGTGGCTATGACAGCGTGGCAAAAAGCACTGCATATGATTATCCGTCAATCGGTGTCAGCCAATGGGAAGGGAATAGAGCAAATGAGCTGCTGAGAGCTATCCCCGGCGGCGCAGAGTATGCAGACCGCACTTACATTGATATTAAGGCAAGCGGCGAACTGCCGATGCTGAAAGAACTTTTAAGAAGTGAAGCAGGGCAGCAGGCACAATTAGAACAGTTATCCCGTGACTGCCTGCAATATGTCGAAGTGCTTCAGCAGGTGCCGACGTTGGACGATACACGTTGCATTATCTATGCCGGAATGTGGTGCCCTACATCTACTTGGGTAGTTAAGCGCTTTTTGGCTAACAGATATATGCACGTTGACCTGCGCAGTCTGGAAGCACTCTATAAACTGTTTAAAAACTACTACTGGGTTGCCGCCGATGTTGGCGAGATGTATAGAGCAGGTTACGCCAATAGAGCGGAAGCTACGTATCAGTACGTCGCTGGCATTGACTTAACAACACCATACGGCGTACCTGCTTATGGGTATGCTGGCAACGGAAGATGATTTAAAGCTTATGCTTTAGATACAGTCACCGACAAGAGGTTTAGTTATTCCCTCTCCTATACGTGTAGCATTTTCTGGTATTTTTATTTGCGTAATAGCCGGTGACACATTCTACAATGATTGGAGGTGATACAATGGAAGAACTGAAAATGTTTGTGCTTGACAAAAAATTTTGGGTAGGCCTTATTATAGGCTTTACTCTTGGTGCATTGCATCATTATTTCGGATTATAACAAACTACCAGGCACATAATAATAATCTTCTACAAAAGGCGTAAATTCGCACAAAAATACTTCGCCTATGAGCGTTTTAAATTTAGTGCCGCTTATGATTTATCCTGCGGCGAGCTAAAGCCGCTTGTAGGCGAAGTTTGTGCTTCTGACGCGATTTATTATATTTTGCAAATATAGATATTTATATGAGGTAATAATGAAAGATGAAACAAAACGCAAGATTGATAAAGCTGTTAAGATTGGTCTTATTGTTGCTGGTCTTTTCCTTATCTGCAATGACATTTACTGGCGGTGGCACAGCAGAAGCGGCGCCCCAGCGGATAACGCTGTCAATCGAACAGTGGAATCAATTCAAAAATCAAACGAATCTGCTGGAAGCGAAGTTGAATCTGGCAGACGAGAAATTGAAGCAGCAGAAGAACACGTCGACAGAACTGTTGACGCAGTTGAACGAAGCGAAGAAACAGCTCAATCTAACGCAAGAAGCGCTGATGAACTCCAAACACTCATTAGCGAGTGCCGAGGAATCATTGAATCACAGCGAAGCATTATACAAGAAGTTGACAGAGCAAATGGAATTAGAACGTCGGGAAGCAAAGAGAATTAAATGCCAACGGAATATTTATGCAAGCAGTGCATTATTATTCTTGCTTTGTGCAGCTGCAAAATAAAATTATTGGATGGTGTTACGATGGATGAAAAGGAACAAATACCGGCAGGCATTATTACAATGTTATTAAAAGGTTATGTAGAAACTATTGCTTTTCAAAGGAAACTCATCTGTGCCGCTTTGATTGGTTGGGTGGCAACAGCTATTGCTTTTATTTGTATGTAGGTAGGTGACAACAAAATGGACACACTGCTGAAGAACACGCGGGATTGGTTGCAAACTTCAACGCGGCGTTCATTCAGCGCGGTATTGGTGGAGGCAAAGATAACACCACGACAGGTAGAAATTTGCGAACTGAAATTTGTGAAAGGCTTGACCAATTATCAGATAGCAGCGGAGCTGAATGTATCTGTTAAAACGGTAGACAAGGAACTTAATACTGCGTATAAACGAATAACAAATGTATTATCATTCCTTTAAATGCGGGGAGCCGCCCTTTTTAGGGCGGTTCTTTTTTTATGGGGAATATATAGGGATTGTTTTGCTAAAAATCAGTTACACTATAAGTGAGGTGATAAGTATGTACGGACAATATAACCCTTATATGGGAGCAACACCGCAGATGCAGCAACGGCTGAATTATTTGCAGCAACAGCAACAGCAGATGTATCAACCAACTATGCAGCAGCCTATGCCTATGACATTGAAAGGCAGAATTGTTACCGGCATGGATGAAGCAAAGGCAGCTCAAATTGACCTGGACGGAACGAGCACTTTCTTTCCATGCCCTGCCGAAGGAAAGATTTACGAAAAACTTATAGGCTTAGACGGCCTGCCGATTTTCAGAGTATATCAAATTAACAATTCGCAGAAGCAGCCTGCATATGCTGAACAAAACATTGTAGATAGATTAGTAGAACGTGTGGACAGATTGGAAAAGCAGATTGGAGGGATGAACCATGAACCCGATGCAGATAATGGCAATGTTACAGAACAGCGGTAATCCTATGATGATGCTTACACAATTAGCACAGCAGAATCCTATGATGAGCCGCGCGATGCAAATGGGGCAAGGCAAGAACGAAGTGCAGTTAAAAGAAACTGTACGTAACCTTGCAAGGCAACGCGGCATGAGTGACGAACAGTTTACTCAGTTTTTAAGTCAATTCGGTTTAAAGCTCTAATGCGCGCAATGAGCTTTACATATAATTCCTGGAGGTGAAATTTTATCATGGAAGGTGCAAACATTGTTCCGGTAATGGACATGAACAGAAACAACAACTACGGCGACTGCTGGGGCGGCGGTATGTGGTTTATGTGGATTATCGTTCTTTTCGCTCTTATGGGCGGCTGGGGCGGTAATTGGAATAACCGCGGCAATATGGGCGCAGAAATCTTTGCTAATGGCAGTATGACACGTGACCAAATCGCAGACCAATTTTCTATGCAGGATATTAAAGAAGGTATTCGTGGCGTTCAAAATGGTTTGTGTGACGGCTTCTACGCTCAGAACAGCACTATGCTGAATGGTTTTAATGGTGTACAACGTGACATTATGCAGACCGGCTATCAGTTAGGCAGTCAGCTTTCCGAAAATCGTTTTGCTCAACAGCAATGCTGCTGCGAAACTAACAGAAATATTGACGCAGTGCGCTATGAGAACGCGCGTAATACCTGCGATATTGTCACCGCAGTAAAAGAGGACGGCGAAAAGACCAGAGCAGTTCTGATTGCCAACCAAATCCAAGACTTGCGCGACAAGCTGGCAGACCGTGACCGCGACTTGCAGACTGCAATAAATAATAAAGTATGAAAAGGCTAGGTAAAACTAGTCTTTTTTATGTTACAATTTACATAGAAGGTGATAATTATGATTGATACAAATAATTTTACCACGCGTGCAGGCGTGCGCACCTTTGAGGCTGCTGCATTCTTAAGAAGAAGTGGAGCAGATGTGACAAGAGTACGTAAATTGTTGAGAGATGACCTGAAATCTTATCAGGCACGTGCAGAAGCAGTGAGAACTGCACAGATTTACAGAGAATGCTATGCCATTGCCAGATGCCCAAGCGAAAATCTGGTGCAGCACATATATCAAGAACCACATCCCCATCTTCGATATCCAGAACACTTGCAGGGGTCATGGCACTTGGCTCCTGAATGTAGTAGAGTCCTGCATAATAGTACGGGTGCTTGGACGGCGTACACTTCCTGTGATCGTAGTAAAAACCATTCTTAGTCCATGGCACAGGCTCCAGCTCAAACGGACTTATCTTCAGAAAGTCCTCCACTGATAT
>OIXU01000056.1_pt1 | contig 34006 bp, 32 predicted proteins | sample 1587921 | NCBI WGS metagenome assembly OIXU01 (sample SAMN03283238) | human gut metagenome | biome: human-associated habitat; material: feces | host: Homo sapiens | place: Peru | collected 2012
CCTGCCACAACCCCAGCTACATCACCAAGGGCTTCAAGATGGTCAACGACGTCAAGCCCGGCGGCGTGTTCATGATCAACTGCCAGTGGGATATGGACGAGCTGAACCACCACCTGAAGGCCGACGCCAAGCGCTATATTGCCAAGAATAACATCCAGCTCTACACCATCGACGCCATCGACCTGGCCATCGAGATCGGCATGGGCAAGCGCAATAACACCATCCTCCAGTCCGCTTTCTTCACCCTGGCCAAGGTCATGCCCCAGGAGGACGCCATCCGCTACATGAAGGAGAAGGCCACCGCCTCCTATCTGAAGAAGGGTCAGGACGTTGTGGATATGAACCATAAGGCCATCGACCTGGGCGCCACCGCCTTCAAGAAGATCGACGTGCCCGCCGACTGGGCCAACGCCGTGGATGAGCCGGAGCACAAGGCTCTGGAGGGCAAGCCCGAGCTGGTGAAGATGGTGAAGGAAATTCTGGAGCCTGTGGGCAAGATGGACGGCGACAGCCTGCCCGTTTCCGCCTTCGTGGATCATGTGGACGGCCAGTTCGAGCTGGGCGCCTCCGCCTATGAGAAGCGCGGCGTGGCCGTGTCCGTCCCCACCTGGGACAGCACCAAGTGCATCCAGTGCAACCAGTGCGCCTATGTCTGCCCCCACGCCACCATCCGTCCCTTCGCGCTGACCGCCGACGAGGCCGCCAAGGCTCCCGAGGCCGCCAAGATCGTGGACGTGAAGGCCGGCAAGGGCAAGGGCGAGTACAAGTTCACCATGGCGATCAGTCCTCTGGACTGCATGGGCTGCGGCGTCTGCATCGGCGCCTGCCCCGTCAACGCGCTGACCATGGTGGCCCAGGAGGGCGAGCTGGCACAGCAGGACGTGTTCGACTACTGCGTCTCCGAGGTGTCCGAGAAGAAGGACATGCAGGACAACTCCGTCAAGGGCAGCCAGTTCAAGCAGCCCATGCTGGAGTTCTCCGGCTCCTGCGCCGGCTGCGCCGAGACCAGCTATGCCCGTCTCGTCACCCAGCTGTTCGGCGACCATATGTATATCTCCAACGCCACCGGCTGCTCCTCCATCTGGGGCGGTCCCGCGGCTACCTCTCCCTACTGCACCAACAAGGAGGGCCACGGCCCCGCATGGTGCAACTCCCTGTTCGAGGATAACGCCGAGCACGGTCTGGGCATGTTCATCGGCCAGAACAAGATCCGCGAGGATCTGGCCGCCGAGGCGCGCCGCCTCACCGAGATCGAGTGGGCGCGTCCCGAGGTGAAGGCCGCCGCTCAGGCTTGGTTGGACACCATGGACGACGGCACCGCCAATGCAGAGCCCACCAAGGCCTTCGTCAAGGCTCTGGAGGAGAGCATCACCACCGTAGAGGAGCTGGCTGCCATCCCGCAGTTCGCCGACCACGCTGCCGAGCTGAAGGCCAAGGGCGCCCTGTTCTGCGACTGCGAGGCCTGCACCATCGTGGCTGACCTGCTGAGCAAGAAGGAGTATCTGGCCAAGAAGTCCATGTGGATCTTCGGCGGCGACGGCTGGGCTTACGACATCGGCTACGGCGGACTGGATCACGTCATCGCCTCCAAGCAGGACGTGAACATCTTCGTCTTCGATACCGAGGTCTATTCCAACACCGGCGGTCAGGCTTCCAAGGCTTCCAACATCGGTCAGGTGGCGCAGTTCGCCGCGGCTGGTAAGGAAGTGAAGAAGAAGAGCCTTGCCGAGATCGCCATGCAGTATGGCTATGTGTACGTGGCGCAGGTGGCCATGGGTGCCAACCCCGCCCAGACCATCAAGGCCATCACCGAGGCCGAGGCCTATCACGGCCCGTCCCTGATCATCGGCTACAGCCCCTGCGAGATGCACTCCATCAAGGGCGGCATGATGAACTGCCAGAAGGAAATGAAGAAGGCTGTGGATTGCGGCTATTGGAACCTGTTCCGCTTCAATCCCGCTGCTCCGGCAGGCCAGCGTTTCTCCATGGATTCCAAGGCGCCCGCCGGCGGCTATCAGGAGTTCCTGATGAACGAGGCTCGCTATTCCCGTCTGACCCGCGAGTTCCCCGAGCGCGCCACCGTGCTCTTCGAGCGCAACGAGGAGGAGGCCAAGGCTCGCTACGATCACCTGCTCAAGCTCATCGAGATGTACGACAAATAAGCCCTTCGGCTATATAAAAAACGGACACGCGCCGGCGTGTCCGTTTTTTTCTATCTAAAAAAAGGGTGCAGCTCCACCGGAGCCGCACCTTGACAAACGCATATAAAATTTTCACCCTTTGATCCGCCGCATGAGTTTCCTCACCGGCCCGCCGAAAAGATCCCGCTCGTAGCAATCCATGCCGAACAGCCACATGCTCGCGCCGTATATCGCCACGAATACGCACAGAATAACGGCGATCTGCCCGTAGCCGGTGGGGGAGAGGAACACCGCCGCCGCCACGGCCGCCAGCGCCGGCAGGAGCATGGCAGGCACCAGATGGCGTATTCGCCGCCAGAAGCGGGGAATGTCCAGCCCCACCCGCCGGTGGTAGTAGCGGTTCATAATGAGCATGCCGACGCCGGTGGCGATAGCCGTGCCGATGGCGGCGCCCAGCACATCCCACTCCATGCACAGGGGAATGCTCAGCGCCGTGTTGCCCAGCGCAATGATGAGGTACACCAGTGAGCTGAACTTGTGCATATTTTTGGCGCGGAGGATCTCATAGCCCAGCATCTGGATGTTGGCCCACAGGGTGGCGCCGAAGAGCAGCAGGGTCACGGCGTAGTCCACGGCAAATTTGGCATCGCCGCCCCACAGCACCACGAAGGTTCGACCCACGGCCACGAAGCCCCAGAAAATGCCGCCCAAAAAGATGAATTGCAGCCGTCCCACCCGAATGAACAGCCGATCCAGCTCGCGGATGGGGCGGTTCTCCGCCACAATGCGGTTGACCCGCGGGATCAGCAGGTTGGAAATGGCCGTGGCGAAGGACTGGTAGTACACGTTCAGCTGCGCCGCCACGGTGTATATGGTCACCGACGTGGTGCCGTGGATCCACGCCAGCAGCAGCCGGTCGATGCTCCAGTTCAGGTTATCCACCACGATGCCGATGAACACGAACGCCGTGAAGCCCACCATCTCCCGCATGAGCTTGAAGTCGTACTCACGGAAGGAGAAGGGCATTTTCAGCTTCGTAAGGCAGAAAATAATGTTCAGCAGGCCGCTGACCGCGGTAAAGATCAGCGACAGCACCGTCAGCGTCACGCTGCGGTAGCCCAGGAGCAGCAGGGGAATCATGATGAGGGGGTTGAGCACCTGCCGTCCCAGCGCCACGACCTTCTGGAACAGATATTGCTCGTTTATGGTCACATGGGACTCGAACACGCTGATGGGGAAGGCCAGCGCGGCGTTCACGGTCATGATCCGCAGCAGCTTTTCGCCCAGAGCAATTTCGTCCGGTGTCAGCTTTTTGCCGAAAATAATGTCCCCGTGCCCCGCCAGCAGAAAGCCGATGGCCAGCACCAGCGCCCCCAGCACCACATAGGTGACGAAAAACATCCCGTTGAGCTTGGCCATGCCCTTTTTGTCGTTTTCGGCCTTGGCGCGGGAGTAGTAACGGATGTAGGCGCTGCCCAGCCCGAAGCTCAGCAGATTCAGATACGAGATGATGGGCAGCACGGTCTGGTACACGCCGAACTCGCTGTCGCCCAGCCGCTGGATCATAATGGGCGTATACACCAGCGAAATGACGGTGCTCAGCCCCATGGACAGATAGGATAGTATGGCGCCTGCCTTGATCTGGTTGACCCGCAGATTCCTCACGCCCTTTCGTTTGACAAACTTTTACAAATACATATTTTACCGCACCTTTGGCAAACTGTAAACCCATTTTCGCCCGAAATTTTCTCCGCCCCCGCGCATTGACAGCATCGGGCAAAGTGGGTAAAATAATGGTGGTATATTTTGATTCTATATGCGGGGTATGATAAATTATGAAGCTTCGTTTTGCGCTGGCGCTGGCGGCCGGCAAGTGCGTGTACCACGGTATGCGGCTGCTGGGTCGTCAGGCGTCCTATTTGCCGGGCTGGTTTGCCGTGCGGCTGTGTCCGGATTTCCTGCGGCAGATCCGCAAGGCTCAAACGGTGATCTGCGTCACCGGCACCGACGGCAAGACCACCACGGCCAACCTCCTCAGCGACCTGCTCACTGCCTGCGGCAAGACCGTGGCCAATAACCGCATCGGCAGCAACACGGAGTACGGCATCGCCACCGCCATGATCCTCTCGGTGAGCCTGCGCAACCGCTGCCGCGCGGACGCCGTGGTGTTGGAGGTGGACGAGCACTATGCCCGCATCGTCTGCCCCAAGGTGCGCAGCGACTATATCATCATCACCAACGTCCTGCGGGACTCCCTGCAGCGCAACGCCCACCCCGAGTATGTGGCCGGCAAGCTGCAGCTGACGAACTGCCCCGAGGCCAAGCTGATCCTCAACGCCGACGAGCTGTGCTCGGCGGGTCTTTTGCCGCAGAATCCGCGGGTCTATTACGGCATCGCCCGTCAGACCGGCGACGTGACCGCGCCACCCAATCGGGTGAACGACTGCCCCGACTGTCCCCGCTGCGGCGCGCCGCTGCGGTACGACTATGTGCGCTACGCCCATGTGGGGCATGTCCGCTGTGAAAAGTGCGGCTTTGCCTCTCCGGCGGCGGACTGGCTGGCCACGGAGCTGGACGGCGAGGCGCGCCGCCTGACGGTGCGGCACGAGGGGGCGGACTATTGCCTCCCCATGCTCCACGACAGCATTTTTAATATTTATAATGAGCTGGCCGCCGTGGCGGTGATGCACGAAATGGAGCTTCCCATGGACGCCGTAGCCGCCGCGCTGGAAAAGACCGCCCTCACCAAGACCCGTCTGGCGGAGGAAACGGTGAAGGGCGTCCGCGTGGTGAGCATGATGGCCAAGAGCAACAACTCCCTTCCAGTCTCCATGGTCTTTGATTATATCCGCAAAAAGTCCGGCAAAAAGGCGGTGATCCTGGCGCTGGACGATCTGGACGAGAGCCGCTCCTCCGAGCGCATCGGCTGGATCTACGACACGGATTATGAATTTTTGAACGACGAAAACGTGGTGCAGATCCTGACCACCGGCGTGCGGTGCTATGACCACGAGGTGCGCCTGCTGCTGGCCGGCGTACCCAAGGAAAAGCTGGTGTGCGAGCCGGACGAGCTGGCGGCCATCGAGCGCTTGCGCTGCCGCGAGGTGGACAGCGTCTATCTTCTGCACGACATGTCCAGCTATGCCCGCTCGGTCGTCGCCATGGACAAGCTCCGCAAGGTATTGGAGGGTGCGCTATGACAGTGGAATTTCTCTATCCCGAGCTGTGCAACCTGTACGGCGATCGGGGGAATATGGACTATCTGCGCCGCTGCCTGCCGGCGGAGTACCGCGAAACCGCCATGGGCGCGGAGCCGTGGTTCGTCCGGCACGACGTGGATCTCATCTACCTCTGCTCCATGACGGAGCGCTCCCAGCAGCGCATCATCGACGCCCTGCGGCCGCACAAGGCGCGTCTGGCGGAGCTGATGCAGCAGGGGACGCATTTTTTGCTCACGGGCAACGCCATGGAGGTCTTCGGCAAAACCATACAGGACGGCGAAACCGCCATCGAGGGCTTGGGTCTGCTGGATCTCACCGCCCGCCGCATCCTGCCCAAACGCGCCAACTCCCTGTTTTTGGGCGACTTTGAAGGGAAAAAGATCGTGGGCTACACCAGCCGCTTCAGCCACATGGAGAGCAGCCTCCCCCCGCTGTTCACGGCCATAAAAGGGCTGGGTCGCAGCGAAGGCGCCGCCGCAGAGGGCGTCCGTTCCGGCGGCGTTCTGGGCACCTACCTGCTGGGGCCGCTGCTGGTGCTGAACCCCGACTTCACCCGCTGGCTGCTGGACGACCTGGGCGCAACCGACGCACCCCTGGCCTTCGAGGAGGAGGTGCGCCAGGCGTATGCCGCGCGCCTGCGGGAGTTCGAGGGGAACATAGAGCTGTAACGCAAAAGCCGCTTGGGAGCTTCCTTCTGAGCGGCTTTTTCTGCCCCGCCGCAAAAAAGCGCACCCCTCGCGGGTGCGCTTTTCCTTCTTAAAATTATTCCAAAACAGCCGCCGCCCGACAGGAGCAGCCGTCGGAATTTTCAAATTTCAGCGGCAGCGTCATGAAGGTGAACGGCCGGCCAATGAGCCTGTCCAGTCCCTTCAGATTCTCCGTGTTCACAAGCCCTGCTCCCAGCAGCGTCATGTGGTTGGGAAAATCCACGCTGTCGCAGGGATCCAGAGAAATGGAATCCTCGCCTATGCCCTTGAGGGGCAGACCCGCCACGAAGGCCGCCGCCTCCGCCGTCAGGCACGGAAAGTTTTCATAGTACGCCGCCTGCCCCCAGAGCCTGTCCCATCCGGTGCAAAACAGCAGAAAATCCGCCTGCCGTATGGCCGCCTCGTTCTGCCGCAGCAGCGCCAAGGAGATCTCCCGCTGCCCCCGACAGTCCAGCACAAAGCCGCGCCCCACGAAGCGCTCCGCCGGAAAATCGTCCAGCGTCCGCCCGCCTGCGATCATGTGCGCCGGCGCGTCCATGTGGGTGCCGGTGTGGGAGTACATGTGCAGCAGCGTTTCCCGATAGCCCACCTCCTCAATGGTGCAGGCAGTGGTGAGCTGCGGCTGCTCCGTGTTCGGGTAAACAGGCATGTCATTTTTAATGGTATGTGTCAGATCAATTACAGTCATTTTTCCCGCCCCTTTTCTCCAAAAAGATCATCAGCGCTCCCATGTCTGCCGGTGACACGCCGGAAATGCGTCCGGCCTGCCCCAGATTCAGCGGCCGCACCGCCGCCAGCTTTTCCCGCGCCTCCAGCCGCAGCCCTTGAATGCCGCTGTAATCCATGTCCGCCGGCAGAGCGTGCTGCTCCAGCTTTTCAAACTCCTCCACCTGGCTCAGCTGCCGCCGGATGTATCCTTCATATTTCACCGAGATCTCCACCTGTTCCCGCACCGCTTTGGGCAGACGCGGGGCGGTGGGGTCAAAGGTCATCAGCTCGTCATAGGTCATCTGGGGTCGCCGCAGCAGGTCGATGAGCCGCGCTCCGTCCGTCACGGCGGCGGAGCCTCGCTCCGTCAGCAGGCGGTTCAGCGCCTCGCTTCCCGCGAGGCCGGTGCGCTCCAGCCGTTTGATCTCCGCTTCCACGGCGGCGTACTTTTCCTCCACCGCCCGCATCCGCTCCTCCGACACCAGCCCCAGCGCGTAGCCTATGGGCGTCAAGCGCTTGTCCGCGTTGTCCTGCCGCAGCAGCAGCCGGTATTCCGACCGGCTGGTCATCATCCGGTACGGCTCCTCGGTGCCCTTGGTCACCAGATCGTCAATGAGGGTGCCGATGTAGCTCTCGCTCCGTTTGAGGACCAGCGGCGGCTCTCCCTTCAGCTTCAGCGCCGCGTTCACCCCCGCCGCAAAGCCCTGCACCGCCGCCTCCTCGTAGCCGGAGGATCCGTTGAACTGCCCCGCGCCGTACAGCCCCTCCACGGCCTTTGTTTCCAGCGTGGGCTTCAGCGCCAGCGGGTCGATGCAGTCGTACTCGATGGCGTAGGCCGGACGCATCATCACGGCGTGCTCCAGCCCCGGCACGGAGTGCAGCATCTGCAGCTGCACCTCCTCCGGCATGGACGAGGAAAAGCCCTGAATGTACATCTCCTCCGTGTCCAGCCCCATAGGCTCGATGAAAAGCTGGTGGCGGGGCTTGTCCCGAAAGCGCACGATCTTCGTTTCAATGGACGGGCAGTATCGCGGCCCTATCCCCTCGATGACGCCGGAATAGATGGGGCTTCTGTCCAGATTTTCCAGAATGATCCGGTGGGTCTCCTCCGTGGTGTAGGTCAGCCAGCACACGGCGCGGTTTTCCCGCACCTTTTCCGTGGAAAAGCTGAAGGGGAGGGGGTCTTCGTCCCCCACCTGCACCTCCATTTTGGAAAAGTCGATGCTTCTGGCGTTCACCCGCGGCGGCGTGCCGGTCTTGAACCGCCGCAGAGGCAGCCCCTCCCGCCGCAGCGCCTGCGTCAGCGATACGGCGGCGTGCATCCCGTCGGGGCCGGAGTCCTCGATGCACTCGCCCACGATGGTGCGTCCCTGCAAATATGTCCCCGTGCAGAGGATGACTGCCCGTACCTCGTACACGGCGCCGGTGCGCAGCACCACCTCTTTCACCCGTCCGTTCTCCGTCCGCAGGTCGATGATCTCTCCCTGCCGCACGGTGAGCCGCTCCTGCTTTTCCAGCGTGTGCTTCATCACCTGCTGGTACTTCCGCCGGTCGGCCTGCGCCCGCAGGGAGTGCACCGCCGGCCCCTTGCCGCGGTTGAGCATCCGGTACTGGATGCAGGCTGCGTCCGCCGCCCGCCCCATCTCGCCGCCCAGCGCGTCCAGCTCCCGCACCAGATGCCCCTTGCCGGTGCCGCCGATGGCGGGGTTGCAGGGCATGTTGCCCACGGCGTCCAGATTGATGGTGAAAATGACCGTTTCCAGCCCCATCCGCGCCGCCGCCAGCGCCGCCTCGATGCCGGCGTGTCCTGCGCCGATGACCGCTATATCAAATTTTCCCGCCGAAAATTCCTGCATAGAAAGACCCTCGATCTCTTTGTAAAAACTTACAAATATAAAATGTTAAATTTGTGTAAATTTCCAAAATTCCCCTTGCATTCCCTCTCCGACCGTGGTATACTGCCTTTGGAAACAAGAGAAGAAAGGAGCGTGATAGTGTTATGATGAACAACTGGATCCTGGGCGATCTGGACGACATGATCTTCGCAGACTGCGATTGGCAGCCCAGCGAGCGGTAAGTCCGATCCCGAAACAGAGCACCACGCATGGGCGTGGATATTTTTTTGCAAAGCGCCGAAAAAGCGCTTTATTTTTTTTGCCTGCGTCCGGTGAATAGCAGCAGCAGGCACAGCCCCAGCAGGGAAACGCCGATGGCGATAGCGCAGTTGCGGAAAAACGCCTCCGGCAGCAGCACGATCACGGGATCCGTGGCGGGGTCAAAGAGCCAGTTATCTTTTCCCGGGAAAAAGATGCCGTGGAACACGGTGAACGCGCGGTCGAAGTCCGTGGCCGCCAGCGCGCCCACCAGCAGGATCAGCCCGCCCAGACCGCAGGCCGCCCAGAACGCCGGCGTCCGCCCACCCAAGCGGGGGAGGGCTTCGCCACGTCGTTTGCAGACAATACGCAGCCCCAGCAAAAAGATCACCGTCACCGCCAGCACCGCCAAGTCAAGGATAAACAGCACCCGCACGTCAGCAAAATGGCTGGCGCCCTCCGCCGAGAAGGGCAGCACGCCGGCGGCAAAGTTCTGCCGCAGTCCCAGACAGTAGTCCATCACGTCGCCGTAGGCGGCGCGCACCTGCGCTGCCGTCAGCCCGCTGCTTTCGCAGATGCCCAGCGGCCCGATCTGCGCATAGTAAAACGGGCGCAGCAGCAGCACCCACGCGATGGAGCCGGTGAAAACCGCCAGCGCCGTACAGGGAATGGCGATATACGACCACAGCTTTTTCATGCGATCACACCTCCCACAGGGATTGCTCGGACGTGGACACGCACAGCGCCCCCGCCTGCAGCGCCGAGAGAATGTCCCCCTTGTCCGTCATCAGCCCCCCTGCGATAAGGGGGACGGGCAGCTTTTTGGACAGCCTTTCGATGACCTTGGGCAGCGTCCCCGGCAGGATCTCGATGACGTCCGGCGTCACCATTTCCGTTTCCTTCTGCAAATTACCAACGGCCTTGGAGTCGATGGCGAACACCCGCAGCACCGTCAGCATGTTGTTTTCCCGTCCCCGACGGATGAGGTGCGGGCGGGTGGAGATGAGGCCGTCGGCGCCCTGCTGCTGCAGCCAGTCCACGGCCACCTCCTTGGGAGCAAGGCCGCCCACCAGATCCAGATGGACGATGGCCTGCTTCTCCGCCTCGTGGGTCGTGGCGATCCACTGCCCTATGCGCAGCAGGTCGCCGCCCAGCAGAAAAACGGCGCGGCTCTCGCAGTCCAGCGCTCGGCGCAGGGCGTCCTCGTCCTTCACCGCCGGTATCACCGGCGACTGCTCCAGCAGATCAATGAGCTTGTGGCGCATAAAGCTCCTCCTTCGATAAAGCAGTAAAAAGCCTCGCGGAGTTTGCCGCCCGCAGGCGGCAGAAAACAACTCTGTCATTCCGAGGGAGCGAAGCGACCGTGGGAATCCGTAATACCCTTGCGCAAAGGCTTGGGGAAAACGGATCGCCACAGCCGGTGTGCACACCGGCTTCGCAATGACAAAATCATAACGGCATGAAAATATCCTCCTGCCTATCATACCACGGGCAGGAGGATATTTACAATAAAAATCTGTTATCTGGCGCTCTTTGTGGCCACCACGGCCACGCCTGTGCCGCACACGTCGGGGATCACCACGTCGCCGGCGGCCACGGGAAGGGTCACGAGGGCGGTGTTCAGGGCGTGTGCCACGTCAAAGACCTTCGCCTTGGGCACCTCGCCCGCCGTGCGCACGGACACCACGGGAGCGGTGCCGCCGGTGCAGCGGACGGTGCCGGTGACGGTGCGCGCCGGCGCTACGCACTCTTTGCGGGCGTAGCTGTCGCCCCGCTTGCAGGTGTTGCCGGTGACGGACGTTACCACGCCGTTTTCCAACGTGGCTATGAGCTGACAGCCCATAGGACAGCCAATACATGTTAACTGGCGCTGCGTCATTTTCCCACCTCCTCAACGGTGAATGTTATGCTCCGGCAGCCCTCCGGCAGCTCACTTTTGCGCAGGGGGAACTGCTCCATTTCGCCGGGGGTCAGGATGCGCTTGGGAATGCGCCGCAGGAGCTTGCCGTCGGCGTAGGCGCACAGGGCGGCGTCCCGATAGGGCTGCCCCACGCGGAACCGCACGGTTACGGTGTCCTCCATATTTTCGGGGTCAAGATACTGGGGCACGGTGTAGCGCACACCGTTTTTGCCCTCCAGATGCACAAGCTGCGCGGCCTTGCTGCCGTTTTTCAGGTACAGGGCTGCGTTTTCGCCGGCCTTCTTGGCCTCCTGGCTCACAAAGTCCACCAGATCGTGGACATGGAGCACGTTGCCGCAGGCGAACACGCCGGAAATGGAGGTGGCCAGCCGATCCGTCACCTCGGGGCCGCCGGTGACGCCGCTGAGACGCACGCCGGCGGCGGAGGACAGCTCGTTTTCCGGCAGCAGACCCACGGAAAGAAGCAGGGTGTCACAGGGGATGAACCGCTCCGTGCCGGAAATGGGCTTGCGATTCGCGTCTACCTGCGCCAGCGTCACGCCCTCCAGCCGCTCCCGCCCGTGGATATTCACCACGGTGGTGGAGAGGTATAGAGGGATGTCAAAGTCCTCCAGACACTGGACGATGTTGCGCTTGAGGCCGCCGGAGTAGGGGAGGACTTCCGCCACGGCGTGGACCTTGGCGCCCTCCAGCGTCATGCGCCGCGCCATGATGAGGCCGATGTCGCCGCTGCCGAGGATCACCACGTTTTTCCCGGGCATAAAGCCCTCCATATTCACCAGCCGCTGGGCGGTGCCGGCGGAATAGATGCCCGCCGGACGGCAGCCGGGGATGTTCAGCGCGCCCCGCGGACGCTCCCGACAGCCCATGGCCAGAACCACGGCCTCGGCCTGGATCTGCACAAGGCCGGTTTCGGGGCCTGTGACGGAGAGCACCCGCTCCGCCGACAGATCCAGCACCATGGTGCGCAGCAGGTAGGGGATGTGAAGCTCCTCCACTTTTTCAATGAAGCGGTGGGCGTACTCGGGGCCTGTCAGCTCCTGGCCGAAGGTGTGCAGGCCGAAGCCTGCGTGGATGCACTGGTTCAGAATGCCGCCCAGCTCCCGATCGCGCTCGATGATGAGAATATCCTCCACGCCGCTTTCTCTGGCGGCGATGGCGGCGGCCAGCCCTGCGGGGCCTCCGCCGATGATGGCAAGCTGCACCTGTTTCATGCCTGCACCTCCTTGGTATAGCCGACGAGGAGCTTGCTCCCGCCGCCGGACTTGGTAAGCTCCGTCTGGGGCACGCCCAGCTCACGGCTCAGAATTTCCATGACGCGCGGCGCGCAGAAGCCGCCCTGGCAGCGCCCCATGCCGGCGCGCACACGCCGCTTCACGCCGTCCAGCGAGCGGGCGCCGGGGGTGCGGTGGATGGCGTCCGCGATCTCACCCTCGCTGATCTGCTCGCAGCGGCAGATAATGTTGCCGTAGGCGGGGTTCTCCTGCACCAGCATCTGCCGCTCCGCCAGAGGCAGCTCCCGCAGGTGGGGGATGTCGCGGCGGGTGGCGTGGAAGGTCAGCTTCTCCGTGGCGTCCAGCTTTTGGGCGATGCACTGCGCCAGGTATACGCCAATGGCCGGCGCGGAGGACAGACCCGGGGACTCGATGCCCACGGCGTCAAAAAATCCGTCGGCGTTTTCGCCGATGACAAAATCGTCGCTGCCGCCGGTCAGATGCGCCCGCAGGCCGCAGAAGCTGGTGATGGTGTCCCGCATGGGCAGGTTCGGCACGCTCACGCCGGCCGTTTCGGTGGCATAGGCCAGACCGTCGGCGGTGGTGTCGGTGGCGTCCTTGTCGTCCCGATCCACGGCGGTGGGGCCGATGAGGAGGTTGCCGTGCACCGTGGGCGTCACCAGCACGCCCTTGCCCAGCTTGCCGGGAAGCTGGAAGATCGTGCGCTCCACCAGATGTCCGTCCTTCTTGTCCAGCAGGCAGTATTCGCCGCTGCGGGGGGTGATGGAGAGTTTGGCATCGCAGACCATGTTGTGCAGCTCGTCGCTGTATACGCCGGCGGCGTTCACCACGGTGCGGGTCTTCATGACCTTGCCGCCGGCAGTAAGCTCATAGAGGCCGTCTTTGCGGGAGATGGCCGTGACGGGGCTGTTCATGAAGAACTCCACGCCGTTTTTGGCCGCGTTTTCTGCCAGCGCGATGGTCATGCCGAAGGGGCAGACGATGGCGCTGGTGGGGGCGTACAGCGCCGCCGCGGCGGCGGGGGAGAGGGCAGGCTCCAGCCGGTGCAGCTCCTCGCCGTCAACAATGCGCAGACCTTCCACGCCGTTTGCTTCGCCCCGATGCAGCAGCTCCTCCAGACGGGGCTTGTCCTTTTCGTCGAAGCACACGACCAGGGCGCCGTTGCGGCGGTAGGGGAAGTCCAGCTCGTAGCTGAGGCGCTCCATCATGCGGCTGCCGGCCACGTTGAACTGCGCCTTTTTCGTGCCGGTCACGGCGTCGAAGCCCGCGTGAACGATGGCGGAATTGGCCTTGCTGGTGCCCACGCACACGTCCTCGCCCTTTTCGCACAGGGCAATGCGCAGGTCATACCGGCTCAGCTCCCGCGCCGTGGCACAGCCCACAGCGCCGCCGCCGATGATGATGACGTCATAGATCATGTCAAAAACCACTCCTTTTCCGCAAAAAAGCCACACAAAACCATGCGCAGGGACTCTGCGCACCGCTCTGCATGACTCAAATTCTCATTGCACAATATGTTATTATATATGTATAATAGCAAGTGCGGCGGCCGCTGTCAAGAGGGAGCTTTTGGCGAGCTGTCTTAACAAAATTTTTACGATTTTTTAACGGCGGGATATGCTATACTGAAGCAGAATAGGGAGGATGGATTTTATGGGCAGCCGTTTTCGTATTGCCTGGCCGGAGCAGTGGAAAAAGAAGACCTCGCTGGCTCATCGGGGCAACAACCTCATATACACACCCAAGGATTTCATCGTATCCTCCGGACTGTATCTCATCACGGTGGTGGCGTGCTTGCTGCTGCGCTCCGTGGACAAGACCGGCGACACCAGCTATGTGGCCATGCTGTTTTTGACGGACGTGTTTCTCACGGCGGTGTTCACGGAGGGGTATCTGTTCAGCATTTTCTGCGCCGTGCTGGGCGTTCTGAGCGTGGACTACATATTCACGGAGCCATACTGGCAGATCAGCTTCACGCTGGCGGGCTTTCCGCTGACGTTTCTGGTGATGATGACCATCTCCATTCTGGCCGGCGCGCTGGCCAGCCGCGCCAAGCAGGTGGAGGCCACCCAGCGGCAGATGGAGCGGGAGAAAATGCGGGGCAACCTCCTGCGGGGCATGAGCCACGACATCCGCACGCCCCTCACGGGCATCGTGGGCGCCACGGACGTGCTGCTGGAGCAGGACGAGAGCCTTACGCCCCAGCAGCGCCGCGAGCTTCTGCGCTCGGTGAACGAGGAGGCTCGCTGGCTCATGCGCATTACCGAAAATCTGCTTTCCATCACCCGCATCGACGGGGAGAATGCCAGCGTCAAGAAAACGCCGGAGCTGATGGAGGAGGTCATGGAGGGGGCGGTGTCCAAGTTTCAGCGCCACTATCATAGCATTCCGGTGCAGGTGCATCTGCCGGAGGAGCCGCTGCTGGTGCCCATGGATCCGCTTCTGATGCAGCAGGTTCTGTTCAATCTCATGGAAAATGCCGCCCGCCACGGCGAAACGGTGACGCAGATAGACATCACCCTGACGCGGGAGGAGGAGCGGGCGGTGCTGGAGGTGTCGGACAACGGCGTGGGCATCGCCTCCGACCGGCTGCACACACTGTTTGACGGCACCCAGCAGCCGGAGGAGGGGCGGGAGGACGCTCGCCGCGACATGGGCATAGGCTTGTCCGTGTGCCGCACCATCGTGTCGGCACACGGCGGCACCATCACCGCGAAAAACCGCAAAGAGGGCGGGGCGCTGTTCCGCGTTACCCTGCCGCTGAAATAAGGAGGAAGACTATGAAAATCAAGGACAAGGTCCTCATCGTGGAGGACGAGCAGAGCATCAGCAATTTCATCTCCATGATCCTGCAGGCCAACGGCTTCGACACCATCGTGGTGCGCACCGGCGAGGAGGCGCTGACCATGATCTCTTCGCACTGTCCGGATCTGATCATTCTGGATCTCGGCCTGCCGGATATGGACGGCATGGAGGTGTTGAAATCCGTGCGCAAGTGGTCCAATCTTCCGGTGGTGGTGGTTTCCGCCCGAAACCATGAGCACGACAAGGTGGAGGCGTTGGATTACGGAGCGGACGACTATCTGGTGAAGCCCTTCGGCACCAGCGAGCTGCTGGCGCGCATCCGCACGGCCATCCGCCACACCCGCACGGCGCTGCCCAACGGGGACATCGCCCAGTCCGGCAAGTTCACCACCGGCGAGCTGACCATCGACTATGACAAGCATCAGGTGCTGCTCCGCGGCGAGAACGCCAAGCTCACAGTGAACGAATACAAGATCGTGGCGCTGCTGGGCAAATACGCCGGCAAGGTGCTGACCTATGACTTCATCATTCGGGAGCTTTGGGGACCGAAAGCCAAGACCGACAACCAGATTCTGCGGGTGAACATGGCCAACATCCGCCGCAAGATCGAGAAGAACCCCGGCCAGCCGGAGTATATCTTCACCGAGGTGGGCGTGGGCTACCGTATGCGCGAGGACGACTGATACATATATAGTATAACGTGAGAGGCGGACGATGTGGTCTGCCTCTTGCTTTTTGCGCGCGGGCAGGTGCGCCTATATGGCGAGCCGCAGCGATTTTCTGCCGCTTTTCTGTTACGGGGAGACGGATTCCCACGTCGCTCTGCTCCTCGGAATGACAAAAATTGGGAGCGCAGCCTGTTTCAGAGGCGCTGTGTTTGGCAGGGGGGCGTCTGTGTATGCCGCCGCACGAACTATGCCGGTTCAACTTTCAACTTTCCGTTTTCCACTTTCAACTTTCCCCTCTGTCATACCCCTCCGGCGGGGCGCATACAATAGCAGCAGACGAAGGCTTGTTTCTTGTGAGGAATTTTTGCGGAAAGGAGGTTTCGCCGCGAGAGCATGAAGACCGTAAGCAACTGATTAAGAAAAGGGCGGCGCCTGACAAGACGGCGTTAAGGAGCCGCCGAAACTATTTACAGCGGGAAACGGAAATGGTAAGGTGCAATTAGCCCTCCCACATAAAGGGCAAACCATATTTATAAGGAGAGAAAATTATGGAAGAAAGAAAAGGCTTCGGATCCAATTTTGGATTCCTGATGGCCGCTGTTGGTTCGGCGGTCGGCCTGGGTAACATCTGGGGCTTCCCCAATAAGATGGGCGCCTGTGGCGGATTTACCTTCCTGCTCATTTATTTGTTGCTGGCAGCATGCTGCGGCTTTGTCGTCATGGTGGGCGAGCTGGCTCTGGGTCGTAAGACCGGCCACGGCGCCGTGGGCGCTTACAAAGCACTGAGCAAGAAGTTCAAGTGGCTGGGCTGGCTGGGCATCCTGTCCGCCTTCCTGATCCTGTTCTTCTACTGCGCACTGGGCGGCTACTGCATCAAGTACGTCGTGCTGAACGTGGGCAACCTGTTCGGCGCAGGCTTCGGCTCCGGCGGCATGAGCGGCGCCGATGTGTTCGGCGAGTTCATGGGCAACCAGCTTGAGTCTGTGATCTACGGTCTGATCTTCGTTCTGCTGACCATGCTCATCGTTATGGGCGGCGTCGGCGGCGGCATCGAGAAGGTCTGCTCCGTGGGTATGCCCGCGCTGTTCATCATCCTGCTCATCTGCATCATCCGCGCCTGCACCCTGGGCGGCAACGAGTTTGAAGTGGCCGTTCTGCAGGCCGACGGCAGCACCGTCGTGCAGACCATTCAGAGCAGCTCTCTGGACGGCCTGAAATACATGTTCCAGCCCGGCTATGTGACGGGCACTGGTTACTATGAGCCTGCCAAGGCTCTGGTGGACGGCGCCATGGTCGCCGCCATCGACGGCGTCCCCGTTGTCAAGCACATCACCGAGGTCCCCAACTTCTTCAAAGTGCTTTCCACCGCCGGCGGTCAGATGTTCTTCTCCCTGTCTCTGGGCATGGGCGCCATGATCACCTACGGTTCCTACCTGCACAAGAAGGAAAACATTGAAAAGAACGCGCTGCTCATCGTTATCATGGACACCATGGTGGCTCTGATGGCCGGCCTGTGCGTTATGCCCGGTCGCTTCGCTTTGGATGCCTCCGGTGCTATCGGCGGCCCCAAGCTGCTGTTCATCACCATGCAGAACGTGTTCGACAAGATGCCCTTGGGCGCGCTGTTCGGCATTCTGTTCTACCTGCTGGTGGTCTTCGCCGCCATCTCCTCCTCCATCTCTCTGCTGGAGGTCATCGTGGCGCACTTCTGCGACAAGGCTCGTATTGCCGGCAAGGGCGATAAGCGCAAGGCTTACTCCCTCATCGCCGCCGTGGCCGTGGGTCTGGGCTGCACCCTCGTGTGCCTGGACTGCCTGGGCGGTGCCGGTATTGCCCCCGCCGACCTGCTGAAAATAGAGCCCAGCGGCTGGAGCGATTGCTGGCTGGACTTCTTCGATAGCCTCTCCGAAGGCATCATGATGCCTCTGGGCGCTCTGCTGATGTGCCTGTGCATCGGCTATGAGATCGGCCCCAAGGTCGTGGACGAGGAGGCCTGCCTGGAGGGTCAGAGATTCAAGAGCAAGGGCTTCTTCAACATCTGCGTGAAGTTCATCACCCCCATCGCCATGCTGCTGGTGCTGTACGGCCAGATCGAGGCGTTCTTCTTCTAAGCCAAGTACATACCATAAAAAAACCGGAGCGAAAGCTCCGGTTTTTTCTTGCTCAAAATCGGATCTGCAAATGGGGAACAGAGCCTTCTTATCCGTGATTTTCCTTTGAAATGCAGGGCGAAGCTGTAAATGAAGCCATATTATTCAAAAAGTTTTCGTCAAAAAAGAAAAAAAGAAGTTCATAATTTGTTAAAAAAATGGAATTGCTTGATAAGAACTTGACAATGCGACAATATGCGCATAATATAGAGAATACCAAATCTTGAGGAGGTAAATCACTCATTATGGAAAAGAAAGGCACAAAGATCGCGTACTTTGTAGCTCTGGGCCTGATCATCGTACTGCTGGTAGTACTGGGTCTGAACTTCAAAGACAAAGAGAACCCCGTGTTCATCGGCGATGGCACTCTCGTTGCCATGGACGACGGCACCTACATGGACGGCGATGAAAACGTCTATGTGAAGGACGGCGACTCCTATGTGAGCACTGACAGCAAGACCTTCTTCAACTTCGACGGCGACATGATCGTCATGGCTGACGGCACCGAGTACGTCCTGGGCGAAGACGGCGTGACCTACGAGGAGCAGGCACACGCCGAGACTCCCTTCGCAGGTACGTTCTGGTCCCTGCTGCCCCCCATCGTGGCCATCGTGCTGGCTCTGATCAGCAAGGAAGTGTATTCTTCCCTGTTCCTGGGCTGCCTGGTGGGCGCTCTGCTGTACACGCAGTTCTCCCCCTGGGATACCGCAGTTGCCTTGGTTGGCGATGACTACGGTATCATCTCCGTTCTGGCCGACAATTCTAACATGGGTATCATCGTGTTCCTGGTGGTTCTGGGCATCATGGTGGATCTGATGAACAAGGGCGGCGGCTCCGAGGCCTTCGGCCGCTGGGCTACCCACTCCGTGAAGAGCCGCGCCGGCGCGCAGCTGATGACCATGCTGCTGGGCGTGCTGATCTTCGTCGACGACTATTTCAACTGCCTGACCGTGGGCGCCGTGATGCGTCCCGTTACCGAGAGCCACAAGATCTCCCGCGCGAAGCTGGCCTACGTCATTGACGCTACCGCCGCTCCCGTGTGCATGATCGCTCCCGTGTCCTCCTGGGCTGCTGCCGTGTCCGGCTATGTGCAGTCCGATTCCATCAACGGCATCGAGCTGTTCATCAAGCAGATCCCCTGGAACTACTACTGCCTGCTGACGCTGGTGATGATCGTTGTCATCTCCCTGCTGAACATCGACTATGGCCCCATGCTGAAGCATGAGTACAACGCTCAGGTCAAGGACGACCTGTTCACCACTCCCGAGCGTCCCTTCGCCGGCGCTGACGATTATGAGAAGCCCGCTTCCGGCAAGAGCTCCGTTCTGGATCTGCTGCTGCCCGTGGTGGTGCTGATCGCTGTGTGCGTGGTCTCCCTGATCTGGTCCGGCGGCTACTTCAAGGACGGCGGCGACTATTACAAGGATTTCATGGGCGCATTCTCCAATTCTAGCGCAGGCCCCGCTCTGGCTCTGGGCGGTCTGATCGGCTGCGTGTTCACCTTCGTCTACTTCTGGCTGCGCGGCGCCATCGGCTTCGAGAAGTCCTTCGAGTCTGTTCCTCAGGGCTTCATCCAGATGATCGCCCCCATCCTGATCCTGACCTTCGCGTGGACTCTGTGCTCCTTCACCCGCAATGCCATGTTCTCCGCTGACTTCGTGAAGAACGCCATGGCCGGCGTGGGCGAGCTGCGCAACTTCCTGCCCGCCATCATCTTCATCATCGGTGCTGCCATCGGCTTCGCCACCGGTACCTCTTGGGGCACCATCGGCATCATGGCTCCTATCGTCGTGGCCGTGTTCAACTACGACGTTGAGCCTGTGCTGTGCACCATCGGTCTGGCCGCGGCCTGCTCCGGCGGCGTTATGGGTGACCACTGCTCCCCCATCTCCGACACCACCATCATGGCTTCCGCCGGTGCCCACTGCTTCCACCTGAACCACGTGTTCACCCAGCTGCCCTATGCCCTCACCGTCGCCGGTGTTGCATTCGTCAGCTTCATCCTGGCCGGTGTGATGCAGGTCTGCTGGCTGAACCTGGTTATCGCCGTGGTTCTGATGATCGCCACTCTGCTGGTCATCAAGGCTATCGTTGCCAAGAAGCATGCCGGTATCTTCCGGGAAATGGCTGAGGCCGACAAGGCTCTGGCCAACAAGTAAGACACACTCTTACATATAAAAAGAAACGCCTTCGGGCGTTTCTTTTTTTGCGTACAGAAGCCGCCCGCTGAGTGGGCGGCTTTCTGTAGGCAAAAAACAGCGGCACCCCATTTGGGGCGCCGCTGCGCATTTGCGGGAATATCAGAACTGAGAATTAACGTACTTATTGAACTTGGTGCTGTCCAGATGATCCTTATAGGTGTTGCGGAAGCGCTTGACGGTGAGGCTGTTGTACTGGGTGATCTTCCGGTACTTTAGGAATCCGGCCACAAGCGCCACGCCGCCGCAGAGGTAGCCCATGGGGGCAGTCTTGATGCAGGTGGCCACCAGTGCGCCCAGCACCACAACGGAGATCACCACGCCGGCGATCTGCTTTTTGGGGTGCAGCAGCTTCACGATGTCCCGCGTGACGATGCCCTCTTCTATCATGACATTGGCGAACCGTTTCTGCACCCCGAACAGGCTCACCGCATTCAGAATGCAGGGTGCCACCACGAAGAACGCGAACAGCGCCTCCACCATGCTGACCATAAGGACAGCGAAATCGCTCATTTTACCCATTTTTTAATTTTCCTCCCGTATTTATTCAGTATCCACAATGGAAATTGCCATATCACTCCGTCCGGTGGCGTACAGCATGTGGCTGTAGCACAGGTCGAAGGCTACCGTGTCGCCCACTTGCAACGCGCGGGGACAGTCCTCCGCGTCCACGATGCAGTGGTCAGAGGAGCCGCCGATGATGGTCATGCCCTCCTCGCGACAAAGGAGGCTCTCCAAATCGCCTACATCCGCGCGGCCAAAGGCCACCAAGCCCCGCAGCCGCACGCCGCGATCCTCGTAGGTGGGGCGCCGACCGAAGGCGTCGATCATGGTTTCTCCAACGGGATAGGTGGGCTTTTTGCGCAGCTCGATAAGCTCGCCCTCCAGATACATGGTGCCCCGCTGCAGGTAGTCCATGTCGCTGATGCCCCAGTCCTCCTGCAGATCCTTGGCTAGCAGAGCGGTTTCGCCGATGCGCAGATGGTTGATGCCCTCCGGCATGGCGCCCCGATGCACCAGGGGGAAGCTGCTGGTGGCGCCGCCGGACACGATCTCCAGCTTGCGCCCGATGCGTCTTTCCACCGTGCGGGCAATGTCCACCAAACGCCCCAGATTTTCAGGCGTGGGGACTATGGAGCCGTAGCAGCCCAGATTCACGCCCACACCGGCCAGCTCCAGATGGGGCAGCTCCCGCTCCACATGGCAGCAGGCCTGCACCATTTCGTCCTTGTCCCAGAAGCCCTCCCGCAGGTCGCCCAAATCGGCCATGAGAATGACCTTGTGGCCAAGCCCCTGTCGGGCACAGACCACCTCCAGAGCGTCCAGCGTGGACACGTCACTCTGCAGGGAGTAATCCGCCAGACGCGGAAGATCCTCCAGCTCGCTCATGGCTGGCACGCGGATGAGCAGAAACGGGCCCGAAATGCCCGCGCTGCGCCACAGCTCGATCTGCTCCAGACGGCTGGTGGCCAGCTGACGGGCGCCGCATTCCTTATAGAGGCGGGCGATCTCCGGCAGACCGTTGACACCCTTGACGACGCCGGCAACGGAAATGCCCTGCGCCCTGCAGCGGGTGATGACCTGCGTGAAGTTGTTGCGGAGCTTGTCCCGCCGGATCACAAGGCGGGGAAACTTTCTATCCATGATAAAACCTCGACCTTTCACAGATACAGTCATTATAGCATAGCCGGAAAGAAATTGCCATTACTTTTTTCGGCGGCGTCGGCAAAAGCGGAAAATACATTAATCAATTCACAAAAAAATGAGTAAGAAAATTTTTCTTTTTAGAGAAAAGCGACAAAAAACGAAAAAAGAGGTTGACAGATTCAAAACATAGGTGTACTATGCCCACATCCAAAAGAACCAAGGAAAGGAGAAAGCAGCATGAAGCAGTTTTGCAGCAGCATGATGATGAAGATGTGCATGCCCATGTGCATGTGCATGTTTTCCTGCGCCCAGAATAGCCATCTGCTTTCCCAAAAAGCATCTGCGAAGTAAAGTCCAGAGGATCGTTTATCGCAGCGGGAGGCCGATCGGCTTCCCGCTTTTTATTTTTCACCGGAGGAGGACGATTCCATGAAGAAGTTTTTTAGCGCCGGCAGGCGAATGTGTCCTCAGGACACAAGATGATTTATACACACCACAGATCGACCCATTAAAACAAATAATATACAAAATACAAAGGAGATTTTGACTATGAAAAAGACTACCAAGCTCACTGCTCTCGTGCTGGCACTCGCACTGACGCTGGCGCTGGCTCTCACCGGTTGCGGCAAAAAGTCCGCCACTATCCAGATCGCCGTGCCCAACGACACCACCAACGAAGCCCGCGCGCTTCTTCTGCTGGAGCAGCAGGGCATCATCAAGCTGAAGGACGGCGCCGGCATCACCGCCACCAAGAACGACATCGTGGAGAACCCCTACAACGTGGAGATCGTGGAGGCTGAGGCCGCCCAGCTGCCCAACGTGAAGCAGGACGTGGACTACGCCGTCATCAACTCCAACTACGCCATCAACGCCGGCCTGAACCCCCTGAAGGACGCGCTGGCCATTGAAGGCTCCTCCTCCGCTTACGGCAACATCCTCTGCGTGAAGGAAGGCAATGAGAACCTGCCCAAGATCCTGGCTCTGAAGGCCGCGCTGGAGAGCAAGCAGGTGGCCGACTTCATCACGGAGAAGTACGCCGGCTCCGTGGTCAGCACCGTCACCGCCCCCACCGATGGCTATGACGCCTCCGTTGACTATGACGCTCTGAAGGGCACCACCATCACCATCGCCGCCTCCCCCACCCCCCACGCCGAGATCCTGGAGATCGCCAAGACCATCCTGGCCGCTAAGGGCATCACCCTGGACATCCAGAGCTACAATGACTATGTTGTGCCCAACACCGTGGTAGAGGACGGCACTGTGGACGCCAACTACTTCCAGCACCTGCCCTATCTGGAGGACTTCAACGCCCAGCAGGGCACCCACATCGTGTCCATCGCTACCATCCATGTGGAGCCTATGGGCCTCTACGGCGGCAGGCAGACCTCTCTGGACGCGCTGAAGAAGTAATTTGGAAACGAGGGAAACAGACATGATAGAGCTTAAACACATATGTAAAACGTTTGACTCCGGTGGGGGAGAAGTGGAAGCGTTGAAGGATGTTTCCCTCACGATAGAAAAAGGCGAGGTATACGGCATCATCGGCATGAGCGGCGCCGGCAAGAGCACGCTGGTGCGGTGCATGAATCTGCTGGAGCGGCCGACCTCGGGCGAGATTTGGGTGGACGGACAGGAGCTGGAGAAAATGTCCGCCAAGGAGCTGCGGCAGGCGCGGCGAGAGATCACCATGATCTTCCAGCACTTTAACCTGCTGATGCAGCGCACCTGCCTGCGCAACGTGTGCTTCCCCATGGAGCTGGCGGGCATGAAGAAGGCCGACGCCGAGAAGCGCGCCCGAGAGCTTTTGGAGCTGGTGGGTCTGCCAGACAAGGCAAACGCCTACCCCGCCCAGCTCTCCGGCGGCCAGCAGCAGCGCATCGCCATTGCCCGCGCCCTGGCCACCCAGCCCAAGGTGCTGCTGTGCGACGAGGCCACCAGCGCCCTTGACCCCAACACCACCCACCAGATCCTCCAGCTCATTCGGGAGCTTAACCGCAAGCTGGGCATCACCGTGGTCATCATTACCCACCAGATGAGCGTGGTGAAAGAAATCTGCGATAAGGTCGCCATTCTGGACGGCGGCGAAGTGGCCGAGGAGGGCCTGGTGTCGGCGGTGTTTGCCGCTCCCAAGTCCGCCGCCAGCCGGCGGCTGGTGTTCCCCGGCGGGGCGGATGCGCTGGTGTCCGACCCTGCGGAGGAGCGTCGCGTGCGGCTCATTTTCCGCGACAGCCAGACCACGGGCATCCCGCTGGTGGCCCGTCTGGCAGCGGAGGAGAGCATTTACTGCAACGTCATTTCCGCCAGCACCCAGCAGCTTTCTCGGGAGGTCTACGGCAGCATGCTGCTGGGCATTCCCAACGCGCATTTTGACCGCGCCGTAGAGTTTATCAAAGCGTATCCCAACATTCAGGTAGAGGAGGTGGAGCACCATGTATAATGATCTGTTTTCCGCGGATTCGCTGGCGGAGCTGCAGGCCGTGCTGCCCCAGATCCCCTTTGCCATCTGGGAGACCCTCTATGTGACGCTGCTGTCCACCCTCTTGGCCACCGTCATCGGTCTGCCGCTGGGCGTGCTGCTGGTGGCGGGCGAAAAGGGCGGCGTGCTGCCCCTGCCCAAGGGCGTGCTGCATGTGCTGAACGTCATCATCAACCTGCTGCGCTCGGTGCCGTTTCTGATTTTGATGATCATGGTGTTCCCTCTGTCGCGGCTCATCATCGGCACGGCGGTGGGCACGACGGCGACTATCGTTCCGCTGGTGGTGGCGGCGTTCCCGTTCATTGCCCGACTGGTGGAGGGGAGCCTCCGTGAGGTGGATCCCAACATCATCGAGGCGGCGCAGAGCATGGGCGCCACCCCCGTGCAGATCATCTGTCGGGTGATGATCCCCGAGAGCGTCCCCAGCCTGCTGCAGAACGTGACCATCGCCCTGACGACGATTTTGGGCTACTCCGCCATGAGCGGCATCATCGGCGGCGGCGGCCTGGGCAAGATCGCCATCGACTACGGCTACTACCGCTATAAGTATCTGGTGATGCTGGCGGCGGTGGTGCTGCTGGTGCTGCTGGTGCAGATCCTGCAGACCATCGGCACGAAGCTGGCCATCCGCTGCGACAAGCGGCTGAAAAAATAAAGAGAAAAGCTCTCCCGCGGGAGGGCTTTTTCCTTTACATATGAAAAGAAATCGGGGAATTTGCTTGCAAATCCGGCACGGATATGGCACAATCGAGAAAAAGAGCGCAGGAGGTGCAAAGATGGATATTTTCAGAGACCCCGAAACCATGGAGCCGGCGGAGCTGCGCGCCTATCTGGCGGACGTGCGGGAGGAGCTGGAGGCCATGGACGAGGACGAGCCGGAGGATGAGACCAGCGAGGAGTTCGTGGACTGGGCCGAGCGCCACGAGGAGCTGGAGGATCTGGCCGACGAGCTGGTGGAGCGGCTGGAAGCGCTGGGCGAGCCGCTGGAGTAAAACGAACACAGGCTGATACGCAGTCATAGGAGCGGGCAATTTTGCCCGCTTTTTTTATTGCTCACCGCAAAAAACACCGCAGGGAGGGGCGCCTGTGCGGACGCTCTCTCCCTGCGATGCATGAAAAGGGGAAATATTAAAGCGTGATAATGTCCGCCCCCAAGGCGGCGGCGTCCGCCCGATCGTGGGTGACGCACAGGATGGCGGCCTCGCCGCGGTGGCGGAGAATATAGTCCGCCACCTGTTGGCGCAGAGCGTCATCCAGCCCCTTGAACGGCTCGTCCAGCAGCAGAAGCCCGCCGCCGAAGCACACCGCCCGACAAATGGCCACCCGCCGCCGCATGCCGCCGGACAGCTCCCGCACGGGCTGGCGCAGGCTGCCGCCTAAGCCCAATTCGGTCAGGTGGCGGCCGATCTCCGCGTCGGAAAGGGTGCCTCCGGTGACGAGGCGCACATTGTCTGCGGCGGAGAAACCGTCGCACAGGCGATCCTCCTGAAACACATAGCCTATGCGCTCCGGAACGCCCATAATGACGCCGCTGTCGGGCTTTTCCAGACCGGCCATGCACCGCAAAAGGGTAGTCTTGCCTCGACCGGAGGGCGCCATGAGGCAGACGGTCTGCCGCGGGGAAAGGGTGAGGGATACGTCCTCCAGCACGGCTTGGCCGCCAAAGGCTTTGCAAAGATGAGAAACGGTCAGCATGCCGCATCACCTCCCAGCCCGCGAAATACGCGCCGCAGCAGCCGCAGCATCAGCCACTCAAAGCCGGCGCTCAAGGCCACAATGACCACCGTCCACGCCAGCAGGTCGGCGGTCTGCAGGTAAATTTTGGCGTCATACAGCCGCTCGCCGATGGAGCCGCTCACCACGCCGATGACCTCCGCCGCCACGCCGGCCTTCCAGCTCATGCCCAGGGATGTAGCGCAGCCTGCCAGCAAAAACGGCTCCACCGCCGGCAGGTAGATCATCCGCACACGTCGTTTCCAGGGGACTCGGAACACCCGCGCCATCTCCAGCAGCTCCCGGTCGGCGCTGCGGATGCCCGCCAGCACATTGGTGTACAGAATGGGGAACACCATCAGAAACGAGATGAACAGCGGCAGCGCCGACGTGCGCATCCAGATCAGCGCCAGAATGATGAACGATGCCACCGGCACCGACTTCACCGCCAGCACATAGGGGCGCAGCAGCACATCCACCACCGGCCACCGCCCGGCGGCGAAGGCCAGCGCCGTGCCCAGCACCAGCGCCGCGCCGAAGCCTCCGGCGATGCGGCAGAAGCTGAACCACACCGCCCGCCAGAAGCCGCCGTCGGGCAGCAGGGCGGCCAGACGCACCAGCACCGCCGCCGGCGACGGCAGCAGCAGCGCCGAGCCCACGGCCATGGAAGCCGCTTGCCACACCAGCACCGCCAGCGCCGCCGCGCCGATACGCTGCCACGTTACCTTTTTCATTCGTCCATCCAATAGAAGCCGTCGTCGGGCATCGCGCCGCCCACGGCCTCCGGTTTCAGGTCATACAGCGTCTGCAAATAGCCGCCCACGGCGCTCTTCATGTCCGTGCCGGTGATGCACACCAGATTGCACTCCGGCAGCGCCTTCTCCGCCACCGCCGCCTTGACAATGCCGTATTTCTCCACCAGCACCGCCGCCTCCGCCGGGTTCGCATTGGCGTAGTCCGTGCTGGCGGCGTACTCGCTCAGGAACGTGCGCACCGCCGCCGGATGCTCGTCGGCAAAGGCCTTCCGCGCCACCAGCACCGAGGTGATGAGCCGGCTGCCGTTGTCAAGCTTGTCCCACTCCGCGCTCAGGTCGAGAGCCACGCGCAGCCCCTCCACCTGACCCTGCGCCACGGTGACGAAGGGCTGGGGCAGCATGGCCACCGCGTTCTCCTGCTCCGCCATCAGCGCCACGATCTCCGTGGGCTCGCTCTTCCACTCCACCTGCACGTCCGTGCCCAGCGTCAGCCCGTGCTGGCTCAGCAGATACGTCAGTGCGTACTCCGGCGTAGCGCCCTTGCCGGTGGCATAGATGGTCTTGCCGCTGAGGGACGCCACGTCCGTCACCGTCTCGCCTCCCTTTTCCACCATATACAGCACGCCCAGCGTGCCGGCGGCCAGCAGCTCCACGCCGCCCTCCGTCTGGTTATACAGAATGGCCGCTACGTTGGCGGGCACCGCAACGATGTCCAGCTCGCCCTGCACCAGCTGCGGCGTCAGCTCATTGGCGCTGGCGGCCATGGTGAATTCGTACCCATTCTCCGTGGCGCCGCTCTCTGCGTCGTCCAGCAGCTTCACCATGCCCATGGAGGTGGGCCCCTTCAGCCCGCCCAACCGCACAGTGACCGGCTGGGCGGCGGATTTGTCGCCATCCTCAATGGGCATAGGCGTTTTCGGCGTTACGCAGGCGCACAGCGTCAATGCCAGCGTCAGCGCCAGCAGCAGGGATATCATTTTTTTCATGTTGTTTTCTCCTTTCCGTGATACGGTCTCTTATACAAAGCTGTCGTGCAGCATGCCTATCTGTCTTCTATCGGTGTGATCACGTTGGAGTACAGCGTTTTGGCGCTTACGCCCTCCAGCCGGCCCATCCTCCCGCTGAGGGCGGAGATCACGTCCTGCGGTGCGTCCAGCACCACCGAGATGATGTTCACGCCCCGCGCCCGGTAGGGCACGCCCATCCGCCCGATCACATATTCGCTGTACCGGTGCAGCAGCTCGTTGACCTCCGCCGCCCGCTCCGGCTCCTCCACGATGATCCCCATGAGAGCCACCCGTGTTTCCACAAATACCACCTCTTTTATCCAAAATAAAAAAGCCGCGCCGCTCCCGCGACACGACCACAGCGCCCGCTTCGCGGGCGCGGAATATATGGCGCATCTTCCGTCTCAAGCGCACTTTCGACGTCAGCAGCTTGTCCGTATTCTACGGCAAAACAGGCCGCCTGTCAACCCCTCCCCATAGGAGAGAAAGGGTGGAGCCGTATGGGAGATACAGCCCCACCCGGGGAAGCGATCAGTTCTTTCCGCCGACGCGCCGGGCAGGCTCCTCCCTGCGGCGCACGCTGGGGAGCATGGTCACAAGCTGCGCGGCCAGTCCGAACACAACGGCGGGCAGCACCCAGCTCAGCCCCAGGTCATACAGCGGCAGCGCCTCCACCAGAGGGATAGACACCCCATAGGTGTGCAGCGTACACAGAGCGCTGGTCAGCAGCGCGCCGATCACCGCGCCCCGGCTGACAAAATCGTGTACCTTGGGCATAATAAGGGAGATGCAGATAAGCACCAGCGCAGGGGGATATACGACATCCAGCACCGGCGCGGCCACGGCCACGATGCGATCCAGTCCCAGGTTGGACACCACGGCGCTGAACACGCAGATCGCCGCCACGAACACCTTGTAGCTCACCTTGCCCCGGCACAGCTCGGAGAAATACGCCGCTGCGGAGCTGGTCAGCGCGATGGCCGTGGTAACGCAGGCCAGACCCACCACCGTGCCGAAGATGATCATGCCGGTCTTGCCCATCAGAGCCTCGACAATGGCCATGATCAGCGCGGCGCGGCCGATGGAGCCGGTGTACTGCGTGGACACGGTGGCGCCCAGATAGGCCAGACCCATATACACCGCCAGCAGCAGAACGCCCGCCAGCAGCGCGGCGCCGCCCACCACGCGTAGCTGGCTCTTGCCCTGCTTATAGCCCTTGGCGGTGACGCTCTGCAAAATAATGATGCCGAAGGGCAGCGCCGCCAGCGCGTCCATGGTCTGGTAGCCCGCCTTGATGCCGGTAACGGTCACATTGCTGATCTGCGGCAGGGCGGCGATCTCGCCCAGCGGGGTCACGATGCCCTTGATAATGATGGCGAACAGTCCCACCAGCAGCAGCGGCGTGAGCACCTTGCCCACGATGTCCACCACGGCGGACTCCTTCAGGCACAGCACAAGGATCAGCGCAAAAAATGCCACAGAGAACACCACCGGCGACACGCCGCTCAGGTTGGGGGCGATGGCCATTTCATAGGTGCTGGCGCTGGTGCGGGGGATGGCCACCATGGGGCCGATGCACAGCACGATGGCGCACATAAGGATCTCGGCAGGGAGCTTGCCCGCGCGCCGCAGCACCTGCTCGCTGCTGCCCACGCGCAGCAGGGCGAACATGCCCATCATGGCAAGGCCGATGTCCGCGATGAAGTACGCGGAAAAGCCCTCCAGCCAGCGGCTTCCGGCCTCCATGCCCAAAAAGGGCGGGAATATGACGTTTCCCGCGCCGAAAAACATGGAAAACAGCGCAAAGCCCACTATGACGATCTCGCCGAGGGCGGTTTTCTTCTGTCCGTTCATTATGGTTTCTCCATTTCTCTCTTGTTCCGGCCCCGTCCTGTGCGGGGCGCGCAGCGCGCCGTGCGCGATGCATTTCCTGCATATAGGGTATCATTTTTTTCATCATTACGGAAATGACACTTATCAAACGCGGCATGAATTTAATTGATGACGCACAAAATATGATCGGACGCGCTTTATTCCTTGTTGGAAAGTTTACAATGAGACCATTGAACGGCAAGCCCCTTTGTGATATAGTTAAAAAACAAGGCTCACATTTTGTTGTTTTTGTACAGAAAGCGAGGCACTATGGACGATAAAAAGCTGCGGGCACTGCTGACAGCGGTGCAATGCGGCAGCTTCGGAAAAGCGACGGCGCAGCTGGGCTATACCCAGTCCGCCATGACACATCTGGTCAACAAGCTGGAGGCCGAGCTGGGCTGCACCCTGCTGTCCCGCAGCAGCCACGGCGTCCGGCTCTCGGAGGAGGGTGAGCACCTGCTGCCCTATATTCAGGACTATCTCCGCGCCAGCGATGCGCTGCGGCAGGAGGCGGCGCTGCAGGGGGAATCCCACAACCACGTCCTGCGCATCGGCTGCTTTGCCAGTATCGCCCGGGCGCGGCTTCCGGCGCTGCTGGCCAAATTCCGCAAGCTGCACCCGGAGATCAAGATCGACGTGCTGGTGGGCGGCTATGAGCTGGCCACCGCACTGGAGGAGGAACGGGTGCAGCTGGCGCTGGTGGAGGAGTCCTGCGGCAAGGGCTTTTACTGGACGCCGCTGACAAACGCGCCGCTGGTGGCGGTGGTGCCGCCGGACTTCCCCTGGCAGGAGGATACCATCCCGCTGGAGCGGCTGCTGCAGGAGACGTTCCTCTCCTGCCCGGAGCAGTATGTGGCGCGGCTGCTGCCGCCGGGCTCGCCCCTGCTGGAGGTCACCGCCTCGGACGATGCTGCCATTCTGTCCATGGTGGCTGCGGGGCTGGGCGTGTCCGTGCTGTCGTCCTTCTCGCTGGCGGGCTATGAGGGGCAGGTGCAGGTGCTGCCGCTGTCGGAGCCGCTGTTCCGGCGGCTGGGCGCGGCGGTCAAGACCCCGCCCCCGGCCAACAGCGCCGCCCGGCACTTCCTCGCCTTTCTGAAGCGGCAATACCCCGACAATCCCACCGACAATCCCTGACAGGAGGTTTTCTCATGTGTACTGCGGCCACCTATCTGACCGACCATTTCTTCTTCGGGCGCAATCTCGACTATGAGCGCGGCTTCGGCGAGCGCGTCACCGTCACGCCCCGGAGCTTCCCTCTGCCCATGCGCCATCTGAATGAGGTGGCACAGCACTACGCCATGATCGGCATGGCGTCGGTGCAGGCGGGCTATCCCCTGTACTACGACGCGGTGAACGAGAAGGGACTGTGCATCGCCGGGCTGAACTTCGTGTCCAGCGCCGTCTACCGCCCCTGCCCGGCGGAGGGGCGCGGCGTGGCGCAGTTCGAGCTGATCCCGTGGCTGTTGGGCAGCTGCGCCTCGGTGGATGAGGCCTGCGCCCTGCTGGACGGCGTCTGCATCACCGACGACGCCTTTCTGCCGGGGCTGCCTCCGGCCAAGCTCCACTGGCTTCTGGCCGACCGGCAGCGCTGCGTGGTGATCGAGCAGACCGCCGACGGTCTGCACATCTACGACGATCCCGCCGGCGTGCTGACCAACGAGCCGCCCTTCCCCCTGCAGATGTTCCAGCTGAACAACTACGCCCAGCTGTCCGCCCGCCCGCCGGAGAACCGCTTCTCCCCTGCCCTGCCGCTGCGAGCCTACAGCCGGGGCATGGGTGCCATGGGGCTGCCCGGCGATCTGTCGTCCCAGTCCCGGTTCGTGCGCACCGCCTTTACCCGGCTGAACAGCGCGTCCGGCACCGGCGTGGCCGAGGGCGCCAGCCAGCTGTTTCACATTCTGGGCGCGGCGGCGCAGCAGCGGGGCTGCTGCGTGCTGGAGGACGGCAGCTGTGAGCTGACTCTCTACACCTCCTGCTGCGACGCCGACACCGGCGTGTATTACTACACCACCTACGACAGCGGCCACGTCTCCGCCGTGGACATGCACCGGGAGGAGCTGGACGGCGCGGCGCTGATCTCCTACCCGCTGGACGATGTATGGCAGGTGCGGCTCCAGAACTGAGCCGTATCACCCGAACAGATCCCCGCACAGCTCCCACACGGGGCTGCCCTCGTAGTGCTGGCGGATGGTTTTGCCAGAGTAGGCGGAGCGGTTCTCCCGGTCGGCTCCGGCATCAATAAGAAGCCGGAAAATGCGGCGGATGTCGTGGCGCATCTCCTCCGTGACGGGGCGACCGGGGTAAAATTCGCCGTTCTCCTCGCTGCGGATGGGGCTGTTGACCAGCCCGGTCACGTCGCCCTGCGCGTTCTTCAGATAGAAATACTCCGCGCCGTTGCAGGTGCGGGAGAGGGAATGACGCAGTTGACCTACGTCATTCCCTAATATAGCTCGGATTTTCGATGTCAGAATTTCAGACGATAGAATCTACCGCGAACCGTTTGTGTCGCTGGAATCACATACGCCTTTTCATTACTTGAGCTAAGGATGACCTGATTGATATAAGCTAAAAATGCCATTGCGTCATAGGCGCATACAGTGTGCCCTTTTTCATCGCATGTCATGTATTGAGGGTTATCATATAGCCAATCAAAAAAACATGCGCGAAGATGCTCAACATCTGAAACGTATCCATCCGGGACAAAAATAGTGGTGGAGGAGTGATCAAACGCAAGGATTATATTCATAAGGTCAATCACGGGAACAAATAGTATACATGCCCGCCCTTTCTGTTGTATGTATGGAAATGGTAATAGTATCCGGGTGTACTTTCTTTACCGGCATCGATCTCCGGAATTAACTCTTTGTTGTTATACCCCGTAGTTCCTCCTGCTGCTCTTGCTACCGCCTTTGCCTCATATTGCGTAACCGCACACTTTTCCCGGAAGAGACATATTGGACGGCCTGATTGTAGGTAAGCGGTCTTCCTACGTCTACATATCCCTCTTTTACAGTTGCGGACCAATAACGATTTTTTGAATCTTCCCTAACAACTGATCGAACTCTCTTGTCAGCTTTTTCTGCACGCTTTTGCTGCACATAGGTTCTTGCTTGAGAAACAGCTGCTTCTGCTGCCCTTTTTGCAGTTGTATACGCTTTTGTTATGCCGTTTGCGATAGTATTTGCAGCCTTTTTTGCAGATGGCGAATTCACGGCAGCAACTGTCAGTCCGGCAACGGCAATTGCCGCAATCGCCGTGACTGCTACCCTAGCAAAATTGAGCGCTATAATTCCCAAAAATGAGTGCCCTGATGGATCCTGATGATTGACGGGGTTGTTTGCGCAATAAGCGAACAGGTTCTCACCTAAGAGGTCCTCTGTGTCTACTAAGTTGTCCGCGTTGATGAACCGTCCGGTTTCAGGGTTATAGTATCTGCTCTGGAGGTAGTACAGCCCCGTTTCGGCATCATAGACATACCCGCGGTAGCGGAAGGGATTGAGCTTACCCAGCGTGTCGGCCATGGTGCCGGTGGTGGTCAGCGGATTGCCCCATGCATCGTAGACGTAGCTGGTGGTGGGGTATGACGCAGAGTATCTGCGCCATACCCCACCGCTAAATTTCAACCCATCCTTGGATACGAAAGGAAGCTTGCTGAGTCAGGCCAGTCCCCCATTGCATACAAGCCGGTGTTGATAGAGTATCTGGGGCAAGTATCCGCTCCAAAGCGCCCTAAAAAACAGGAAACGCTTCGCCGTTTACCGTGAGCTGATATGTTTCGTCTAAATCGCATATGTATGCGTAATATGTATACATTGAAAAAGTCCCGTCAGCGAGCGCATAGGAATCTCCAATCGTATAGAAATAGGAATTTCGGTTATCCCCTATTTCAACGTCTTGCCCCCTTCCATCTGTAATTGAGATATAATAGTCATCGGTTTTCCTATATCGATAAATACGAATGACTACTGACCCCTGTGTAATGACAATCGGTTTTGTTTGAATACCCGAAACCGGATGCCATACATCACCATCTCGCGCTATAAAATCATAGGCATAGGAGTTCCCACCTTGCTCTGCAACAACATAGGCACTCTGCTCTCCCTCCAGTACAAGGAGGACCTCCCCTTGATTTTTGTAGCGAAAGGCTTCTTCCGGAGATGCATACTCCCGTGTTCTGACCTCTCTCGGAATAAGAAGGAAAACGATCCCCAGTAGTACGACAAATGCAAATGACCCGACCCGGAACCAACGCTTCCCCCAAATGGGATGTCTCCTTAGAAGCAGCCACAGCGCAAGGAGGAGTACTCCAAATAGAAAACTCAGAAATAGTCCGTAAAGCATTTTAACTCCTACTCTCCCTCCGCTTTTCACGATACATAACTCGGAGTTGGAACCCATTGCCCGCTTGTTATCAGATAGTATCCTGCAACAATGAACCACGCATTTGCACTAACATTTGTATAAGTGGTTGTCGAATAGCCATCCCACTTAACCGTTGTAGAAAATTCAAGTCCAATTTTCAATTCTTGGGCATTAGCTCGAAGAGCTATTTTTTGAATGGTACTCCCCTCGCAAATTGAGTACGATACGCTGCTATTATTGATTCCGACACTGTAATCATAAACGGTCTTTCCGATGTTTGCCTTGATACCAACCGTGGAAGATGCAAAATCATTAGCAACGGTT
>OIXU01000057.1_pt1 | contig 33848 bp, 29 predicted proteins | sample 1587921 | NCBI WGS metagenome assembly OIXU01 (sample SAMN03283238) | human gut metagenome | biome: human-associated habitat; material: feces | host: Homo sapiens | place: Peru | collected 2012
CCCTGGCATATTGAATGTAACTCACCTTTAAAAAAACTATGGCGGCAAAGTTATAAAAAAACATTCGGAAAAAACTGCCATTTGCAATTCAAAAACAAAGGCACAGCAAAAATAAAATGGTGCATAAAGTTGGTTTTGAACACGTTAAATATAAAAAAATACGCAGATTTCAGGAAGAGTTTTATTGGGATAGAAAAATGATGAATATATGTTTTGCAACAGATGACAATTATGTAAAGACAACAGCAATTGCGATAATGACAGTTCTGCTTACAAACAAAGACGAAGAAATTTCTTTTTATATTTTGTCGCAGTCATTAACAGAAGAAAATAAAGAAATTTTAAAAAGTACAGTTTTAAGATACTCATCAAAAAGCCACATTCAATTTTGCATTTTAACGAGTTCAATAATTGATAAGTTTTCTTCAACAATAAAAAAGGAAAATCATGTTTCTCTTGCTACTTATATCAGGCTTTTTATTCCAAGCCTCTTGTCAAATAATGTTCAGAAAATTCTTTATCTTGACGGAGACATAATCTGTGCCGATTCTTTGCGTCCACTTTACGAAATTGATTTAAAAGACTGTTCTCTTGTAGCCGCACATGATGAAAGAACCTGCGATTCTGAATCTTTTCAAAGATTAAAATATCCTATGGAAAACGGATATTTTGGAGCTGGTGTTCTTTTGATAAATGTTGATTACTGGAGAAAAAACAATATCCAGCAAAAAACTCTTGATTTTGTTTTTAAAAATAAAGAAATTTGCGTATGGCACGATCAGGATGCGCTGGATAAAATCCTTAATGGAACAGTAAAATTTTGCCATATAAAATACAATGTTTATGAACATCTCTATGAAAATGAAAACAATTATCCCGCTTTATTTAATAATGAAATAAAAGAAGCTATTGAAAATCCTGTTATAATTCATTTTTGTTCCGGAAGAAAGCCGTGGACATTTGAATCACGCTGTCCTTTCACTGCTACTTGGCTGAAACTATACAAGCAATTATTCGGAAAAAAATGCCGTTTGACTCACCGCTATAAAGGAAAAACAAAATTTTTATGGAGCATTAAAAGAATTCTTCATAAATTTGGAATAAAGAAGTATGAAGAGTTTGACTATTCAAAAGGCTATTCTGGTTTGAGAAAGCAAATTGAGGAAAGATATTTCAAGGATAAAAAATGAATAAAAATCCAATTGTTACAATATTAATGCCGACATACAACCACGAAAGGTATATCTCACAGGCAATAGAGTCCGTTCTTGCGCAAAAAACAAATTATCCTTATGAACTTCTGATACACGATGACTGCTCAACAGACAGCACACTAGCTATCGCCCAAAATTATACAACAAAGCATCCTGACAAAATCAAGATTTTTATAGAAGAAGAGAATCAAGGATTGCTGAAAAGCTATAAACGACTTATAGAGCAGTCAAACGGAAAATATCTGGCAATTTTGGAAAGCGATGATTATTGGCTGGATGAAAACAAGCTTCAAATACAGATAGATTTTCTTGAAAGTAACTCCGACTATGGAATAGTTGCTGGAGACATTATAAGCATTGATGAAAATGGCAACATAATCGCCCCCCCCTCCTGCATAAACACGCATATACGGAATACAAACCGATGGTACGAAAAACTTTTAGGAAACAATGGAATTTATGGTGCTTGCTCTGTTGTATTTAGAAAATCAGACTTTTTGTCATATTGTGATATAGACAGTTGGATTGAAAACAGTTTTGTAACATTTGACCAACCAACTTGGCTTTCAATTTCATTTCATAAAAAATGCAAGTATTTTGCAAAAACTCTTGCTGCTTACAGAATTGTATCAACTTCAATTTCCAATAATGCAAATAAAGAAAAACAATTAGATTTTTCAGTAAAAATTGCAACTCTAGAAGAATTTATTGTATCGAAATATGGTTATGGAAATCTTTCGGCGTTAGATTATAATCAAAAAATCTGTTTAGATATAGCAGGCAGAGCCTTAAAAAGAAAACAAGAAAAAACATTCTGTATTTTTGCAAAAAAACTAAAACCCATTTCTATAAAGCAAAAATTCATGCACTTTTTTCCGCATTTGTATTACTGGCAGTTTATTATAAGACACTAAAATACACAAAGTTCTCTCTTTATCTTTAGGAATAAATAACTAAAAAAATCATCGGTTTATTTTTCCTCTTTTCTATGTTATTATTTTTCCATGCAAAATATCAGAAAACTGCCGATTGGCATCCAGAGTTTTGAAGACTTACGAAAAAACAATTACATTTACATAGACAAGACGGAATTTATATACACTCTTGTGCATTCAGGAAAGGTTTATTTTCTTAGCCGCCCGCGCCGCTTTGGAAAAAGTCTTTTTCTTTCAACCTTAAAGGCATATTTTGAGGGCAAAAAGAAACTTTTTAATGGACTGATGATTGAGCAGCTCGAAAAGGACAATCCGGACGCGTGGAAAGCTTATCCGGTAATTTATCTGAATTTTGCGCAGGACAATTTTTCTTCCAAAGGAACACTTGAGGACTGCATAAACCTGCAGCTAAAAAAATATGAGGAAGAATACGGCATTACAGAAATTGAAAGCCGTTTTGCCGGCCGCTTTATAAACATTGTGCAGACCGCGCGGAAAAAAACAGGTCTTCAGGCGGCGGTTCTTATAGACGAATACGACAAGCCGCTTCTTGACGCGCAGAGCAACGAAAGTCTTGTAAACGAGAACAGGGAAACACTTCGCGGGCTTTACGTAACATTAAAAGCATTGGACGAAGACCTGAAATTCGTGTTTTTAACAGGTGTTACAAAATTCAGCAAGGTGAGCATATTCAGCGACCTGAACCAGCTGAACGACATATCAATCACAAGCCAGTATGCAACAGCCTGCGGAATCACAGAAAAAGAGATGCTTGAAAATCTCGCCCCTGAGATAGAAGCATTCGCTGAAAATAACGGCCTTTCAAAAGAAGAATGTGTAAACCAGCTTGAACAGATGTATGACGGCTACCACTTCCATCATGAGGCTGACGGTGTCTATAATCCGTTCAGTCTTCTGAACGCTCTTTACTCAAAGGACTTCTCGTTTTACTGGTTTGCAACAGGAACACCGACTTTCCTTATAAAAAAGCTTCAGGAAAGCACGATGAACTACATGGATCTTTCAAACGGCGTGGAGGCCACCGCGCAGGAGCTTCAGGACTACAGGAGCGACAACCCTAACCCGGTTCCGCTTTTCTACCAGACCGGCTACCTTACAATAAAGGGCTACGACAGGGAATTCGGCGTTTATCTTTTAAAATACCCGAACAACGAGGTGAAGTACGCGTTCATAAACTCTCTTGCTCCGGCAATACTGAACAACAACCGCTCCACAGGGCTTGATGTTGTCTCCTTTGCCCGCGACATAAAAAAAGGCGACATAGAAAGCGTAATGGCAAGGTTCAAGTCTCTTTTTGCGACTCTTCCCTACACAACCGCAAGGAAGGAAAAACAGGACAGTGTCATAGAGCAGAATTTCCAGAATGTGTTCTACCTTGTGTTCACGCTGCTGGGCCAGTGGTCAACTGTCGAGGAGACATCCTCGTTCGGCAGGGCAGACTGCGTGCTTTTGAACGGAAACAATGTATTCATCTTTGAGTTCAAGCGGGATAAAACGGCAGACGAGGCATTGAATCAGATTGAAGAGGCAAAATACGCCGAGCCGTACAAGTCAAGCGGAAAAAGGATTATAAAAATCGGCGCAAGTTTTTCCACAAAGGAAAGAAACCTTGTTGAATGGAAAATTGTGGAGGAGTAACTTCTTCTAAAATTTTCAGTTTTGCTTGACAAAAAAAAGAAGCAATAGAAATATGAAAAAAAATGGAGTAAAATAAAATAATATAAAAAAATGGTACAAAAATCTCTAAAAAAGAATGCGGTCTACAGTTTTATAAAAGCTCTTATGAACCTTGCTTTTCCGCTTATATCTTTTCCTTACGCCTCAAGAATTTTATTGCCGGCAGGAATTGGAAAAGTAAATTTTGCAAATTCTGTAATAGAATACTTCATACTTGCTGCAAGTCTTGGAATTTTTTCTTATGCCGCACGGGAGGCTGTCCGTGTTCGTGATGACAAGCATGCGCTGAACAAGATATTCCGCGAAATTCTTACTATAAATCTCATTTCAACTGTATTTTCTTACATTTTGCTTTTCATTTCACTTATATTCGTCAGCAAATTTTCTGAATACAGGGTTCTTCTTATCGTGTGTTCCACAAAAATTCTGTTTACAACAATCGGAGTTGACTGGATTTTTAATGTGCATGAAGAATACAAATATGTAACGATACGCTCTGTCATCTTCCAGGTCATAAGTCTGGTGCTTCTTTTTGTTTTTGTACGCACTCCAGATGACTATGTCGCATATGCTTTTATGGGAGTGTTTTCAAGTGTAGGCTCAAATATATGCAATATTTTCTATGCACGAAAGTTTGTAAACTTTTTTGAAAAGACAGCAATAGAAATAAAACGGCACTTAAAACCAATATTCACATTTTTTGGAATGTCTGTCGCATCAAAAGTACACACTGCCTTGGATTCTGTGATGCTTGGCTTTATGCTGACTGACAGTGCTGTAGGTTATTATTCCGCCGCGAATAAAATCAAGGGGCTTGTAGTAGGTCTTATTACAGCAATTCTTGCTACACTTCTTCCGCGCTCCTCATATTATCTTGGACAAAACAAAAGTGACGAATACCAGAAAATTGTCTCAAAGGCTTTGAATTTTTCGCTATTCTTTTCGCTGCCGTCCGCAATTGGAATAATGCTACTGGCAAAACCTCTTATACTTCTTTTCAGTGGAGAAGAATTTTTAGCCGCGCTTCCGGCAATGCTTATAATGTCGCCTGTGATAGTGTTTATAGCGGTGGCGTCTTTTGCAGATAATATGGTTCTTATTCCTCAAAGGATGGAAAAAGTTTCACTTCAGTCGCAGATTATCGGCTGCGTAATGAATGTTACCTTAAACAGCCTTCTGATTCCTGTATGGGGAGTTTTTGGAGCAGCGTTTTCAACATTTGTTGTAGAAGGAATCATAACCGTCTACAAAATTTTCTTCAGTTTTAAACATATAAAGCACAATGGGTTTCTGAATAATTTTATAAAAGTTTGCGTGTCCTGTATTTTTATGGCAGCCGCTGTTTTTGCAATACTTTATTTTATAAAAAATGTCTTTTTACAGATTCTGCTTGGAATTATTGCAGGTGCTGCAATTTACGCGGCTACAACTCTGGTTTTACGGACAGATACAGCCTTAATGCTGGCAGAAACAATAAAAAAAAGAATAATAAAGGTAAAAAAATGTTAAATCTAATTACTAAGACAAAAATCCTGCTAAAAGAAAATAAGCAGAAAGAATTCTTTGATACGTTAAAAGCCTATATCAGATATATATTTCTTTCTGCATGGTTTAAAATTTCATTAAAAGAAACGAATCCAGAACTAAAAAAGGTAAACAAGAACTGGATTATTTACACATACCTAAAGACTAAGTATTCAAGTTTTCTAAAAAAATACAAAACAAAGGAAAATACCTCGCACGAATATTCGGATATAGTATGGTGGTGCTGGTTTCAGGGAGAGGAAAACGCTCCTGATATTGTAAAAGCCTGTCTTGAAAGCGTCCGCAGGAATATGCCAGATAAAAAAATAAATATAATCACCGAATCAAATATGTGGGATTATGTTTCAATGCCGGACTTTATAAAGGAAAAATATAAAAAAGGAATCATCTCGCGGACGCATTTTTCGGACTTGCTAAGGCTTGAGCTTTTAATAACTTATGGCGGAACTTGGATTGACTCGACTGTTTTGTGCACGGCAGAGCCGAACTATGCTTTTAACACACCACTTTTTGCATTTAAGACAAATGAAAAAAACGACCCGGCAACAGCAGCTCAAAGCTGGTTTTTGTCAGCAGAAAAAAACAACCCGATTTTATGTTTGACAAGAGAGTTGCATTATAAATATTGGGAAAAATGCAACTACCAAATTCATTACTTTATTTTCTATTTTTTTATGAAACTCGCCGCAGAAAAATATAACAAAGAATGGAATTTAATTCCGTTCTTTTCAGATGTTCCGCCTCATATTATGCAGCGTGAACTTTTCACAGAATATTCAAAAGAACGAATGGAACAGCTAAAGCGAATGTCCGACATCCACAAACTAACATACAAATTCAAGAAAGATTCTGACCTTCAAAAAGAAAATACAATTTATAAAAAAATAATTAATGAATATAAACCTCTAAACAATAAAAGCACTGTTATAAAAACCAACGGGGGGGGGTACAAAAGTAAAGTAATTTTCGTGTCTAAAGTATTCTCCTCAAAAGGAGAATGCGCATGATTGCAATAGACACAACCTTTTTTGCCCATTCAGAAGCAAAGAGCAAAAAACTTACCTACTCAACTTCAATCTTTACAGCAGATTTGCTGGATGCTTTTGTTCAGCTTGGACAGTCAGACAAATTCTGCCTTATTGTAAATTTTAACCATGTTGATTTTTTCAAGGAAAGATTTCCGGCTTATAAAATTATTGTTGCAAAGTGGTGGCCGGTAACTCTTCTTTACAAACTTACGAGAGGCAGAAAGACAGCGGCAAAACTTATAAAAAAATGCGGTGCGTTCAGAAAAATTGCAGAAAAAAGCGGAGCAAAAACAATATGGTTTCCTTATGCCATGAATGAGACATTTGTGCGAACTAAGCTAAAGACATTCGCAACAATCCATGATATTTATAGAATTCACCACGGAACAAAAAAGGATGCGGCAAAATTCACAGAGTTTATAAATGACAACACAACTTCCCTTATAGCGATAAGCAATTACACAAAAAACGACATTATAAAAACAACAGGATGTAAAAAAGATATTCCTATAATTCCAAACTCGATTGTGTTTAATGTCTCAAGACAGCAGAAAGTTCCTGAGATTGAACAAAAAAAATACATTCTTGACTTGAATGCATATATTGAAAAGAAAAATCCAATGACACTTCTAAAGGCATTCAATCTAATAAAGGACAAGACAGACCTGAATCTAGTGTTTTGCGGCGGATACAAAGAAGATAGCATTTGGAATAAAATGCAGGAATACATACAAGCTAATCAAATTTCAAGCCGTATAAAGCTGCTGTTCCGTGTAAAAGATGAAGAGAGAAACTGGCTACTGGCAAATGCGGCGCTGTTTGCAACTCCGTCTTTATTTGAAGGATTCGGACGCACACCTGTAGAAGCCGCAATATGCAAAATTCCAGTAATCTCAACAAAAGAAACATCTCTTTTTGAGGCAACACAAGGATTATGCAATTATGTGGAAAACGCAACAGATGAAAAGGAACTGGCAGAACTAATACTGAATATAATAGAAAATCCGCCAAAAGCAAAACATCTTGAAGAAATTGCACAAAAGCTTAAAGAACGTTACAAAAAAGAAAACTGCGGTAAGTTGTATATACTTAGGTTCCGTTCCTATATCTGACAACACCACAATGTGCAAGGCTTGAATCAATATAATTTTATTTGATTCAAGTAAACAGTTTTGATAGTATAAACAACAAAAATATGCTATTATTTATATAGTTATGGGCATATACTTAAATCCAAACAATGCGAATTTCACAGAAACCCTTAAACGTCCGATTTTTGTTGACAAGACAATGATTTTAAGGGGGCTGAACAAATTTATTGACTCTGACAATCATTATATCTGCGTTTCGCGCCCACGTCGATTTGGAAAGACCATAGCATCGAATATAATTACCTCATACTATTCAAAAGGCTGTGATTCCAAAGAACTATTTTCAGGATTGAAAATCAGCAGAGACAAAACTTTTTACTCAAAACTGAACAAGTATAATTTCATAAAAATTGACCTTAACAGTGAATTCAGAAATTGCCGGGCAAAGGATAATGTCCTTAATACTTTACAGGATTTTATAATCGAAGAATTTCAGGAACAGTTTCCGTCAATAAAAATCAGCAATGGGCTTTCCGTTGCGCAGGCTATACAAAAAGTTTTCGACAAGACAGGCGAACAGTTTATCATTCTTATTGATGAATATGATGTTCTTGTTCGTGAACAGATAAATGGCACAGTTTCCGACAAGCTTTTTTCAGAATATCTGGACTTTTTGAATGGTTTATTCAAAAGCGACACTTTAAAACCTGCCATAGCACTCGCCTATCTTACAGGAATCTTGCCTGTAGTCCGCGATAAAGTTCAATCAAAACTTAATAACTTCCGAGAATACACAATGCTAAATGCCTTTGACTTGTCAGAATTTGTTGGTTTTAATTCGGACGAAGTTGAGGCATTGTGCAAAGAACATAAGATTGATTTTTCAGAGTGCAGAAGATGGTATGATGGATACAAGCTTTCAAGAAATGTAACTGATAAAAACGGAAATATTTCAGAAATCAAATATGAAGTCTATAATCCTGAATCAGTTGTCCTGACTTTGGAAACAAAGGAATTCGGCAACTACTGGTCAAAAACTTCAAGCTACCAGGTGATTTCAGATAGGCTTAGACAGAACTTTGACGGAACAAAAGATGCTGTAATCAGAATGTTGGGTGGCGAAACCGTGGATGTAGATGCCGGCTCTTATCTTAATACAATGACAGATTTCAAAAATGCCGATGATATAATGACATATCTAATCCATCTTGGATATCTTTCTTATGATAAAGACGAGAAAAAATGCAGAATTCCAAATGGAGAAATAAGAGATGAATGGCAAAGAGCTATTGGAGACTGCGATGAATACAAGGCAACTGACAAAATAATAAAACATTCAAGGGAACTGCTGCAGGCAACGCTAGACGGTGAAGAAGAGATAGTTGCAAAAGCCCTAGATGAAAGCCACATTCATGTAACATCAAACAGAAGCTACAATAACGAAGATGCGCTTCAATGCGCCATTTATCTTTCATATATCTATGCCCTGAACAAATATACAATTGTGAAAGAGATGACAGCCGGAAAAGGTTTTGCAGATGTGACATTTATTCCGTTCGCCCAAAATATGCCTGCAATTATTGTTGAATTAAAGCACGACAAAGACGAACGCACAGCATTGAACCAGATAAAAGAAAAAGAATATTTTTCATCTCTTGAGCAATATTCAGGAAATTTGCTTTTTGTCGGAATAAATTACAATGAAAAAACGAAAAAACATAAATGTAAAATAGAGAAATTTAAAAAATAAACACTCTGAGATAGCAGCACAGCTTCAGGAATGTTGCAACAGGGAAAGCTGTGCAAAAAAGCATATGTTTTTATGAAGAATGAATCAGATATACAGCCTTTCATTCTGCATGGCAAAAGCGTCGTGACAAGCAGTTTCTAATATAACCAACAAAGACAGTTAACGGCTGTCTTATGAACAAATCTATTAGTGAGCAAGCAATAAAAACAATCAAGCTGGAAGCCAATAAATACAATGGATATGCAGGGGAATCCGCAAAAGAATCGCATAGCAAAATTTTATGCCAAATAAAAATTTTCAAAAGTCCATTGACGTGTATAAGATAAACACCAAAAGTTGTTGACGCAATAAGGTTTATTATTCTATTAGAAAACGGCTTCATTTTTACAAATCCGCAGAAAATAAACACGGAAGTAAGAAGAATTGGAAACTTGTTAATATTTCCAAGCAAAAGCCATTCCTTAAAAAAATCAACAGCTTTATAACTTTCGGAAAAATAATTCAATGCGCAGTTCCATAGTCCGCAAAAAACGCATATTAAAAATCCAATCACAATATTTCTTGCAGGACTATTGAATATTGGGGGATCATATTTTTTTATATATCCCGCTATAAAATAAGCAGTGATGAAATAGTAAAGATTGCTTGGATGCAACATTCCCTGTCCAGGAACAAAAGAAACAAGGGTGCCCAATATTGTCATAAGCGCAATTAAATAAAAATGTCTTTTTCTTTCAAGTACAGACGTCAAGTTATTCAGAATCGGAACAAAAAGATAAAAAACTATATAACAAGTTGCAAACCAATTATTTCCCATTAGAACAGGAAGAAAAGAACGAATAAGGTCTATTTTTCCAATAGGCTTTGCAGCATTGAAAAAGCCTACAGAATCATATAGGTCTCTATCATAAAAACCTATAGTTGGGATTTTTTTGATAAAAAAGAAAACTCCTATTATTATCGAATAAAACAGAACCTGCTTCCAAATTTTTAAAACCCTTTTTAACGAAACTGGCTCTTCACAAAGAAACCACGCAGAAATAAAAACAAAAAGGTAATTTCCTACTCCTCCACAAAAAGCGCCTATAAAAATTGAAAAGAATTCATTAAACGTTCCCCCCCCATGAAATTTAAACTGCACTCCAAAATATACACTGTGCAAAAGCACAATCATAAACATCGCAATAATTCTCAGAAACTCGAAGTTCGAGTTTCTTTCCGCAATCTTTGAATTCATAGAATCTCCTAAAATATAAATATTTGCCATACCGGCAAGCTACAAAATGCCTGTTACCATTATATTTACTTATATCAATTTTTGGAATATACCTATTCAATTATGTTTTGTCATCTAAAAAGAAATTCTTTCTTCTATATAAGTTTACTTTTTATGTTTTTTATTGTTCTTATAAACAACGCTTTTTACGGTTTTGGATGGACCGATGAAGCATTGTATATAGCAACAGCAAACAGCCTTTATCATGGAAACAGACTGTTTTTTGATATATTTGAGCCGACACAGATATATTCTGTACTAGTTTATCCGCTATTTTACATTTTTGTAAAATTAACAGGCTCTACTGACGGCATTTATCTTTTTATGAGAATCGCAACCATAACCATTCAATTTGCAACAAGCTTTTTTGTGTTTTTTATACTTTCAAAAAAATACAGGAAAGAAGAATCATTTCTTGCTTCCTGCATACTGCTTGGAACTATGTTTCTTATTTTTGTTCTGAAAAACGGAGATTTAAATGAATTTCCAGCCGCACTAACCTACTTTTTTTCAAGTCCTGAATACTCCTCAAAAACAACGTTGCTAAAAATAAAGTGGCTATTAAAATTTCCACGCCTGCTTGTAACTCAGTTTATATACTTTTTGCCATTCACTGTGCTTGCGGTAATATCATTTTTCAAAAAAAACATAAAAGAAAAAATCAATTTTGTAAAAAATAAAACTATTCTGCTTTTGCTTCTTTTTGTTAATTATATAATACAAATATTATTTATAGAAAAAGATAACGGAATGCCGGTAACAGGATTTTTTGCAGTTTCAGTATTAAGTTTTTTTCTGTTTAACAGCAATTCTGCTAGGAATCGGAATTTACTTATTATAGAATTTTACTCCCTATGAATAGTCAAATTTTATAATAAGTGATATAAATATATATGATGAAATATGTTTACGTTTTAACTTCCACTCCTAATGATTTCTATTATGAACAGTGCCTTATGTCAGTTTTTTCACTAAGACATCATACTCCCGATGCACAGATATTCATCTTGACTGATAATAAGACCAGCAGTTCCTTTTCTGCGTCAAATAAAAGGCTTGGATTGATAAACCAGGGCGCAACAATCATAACAGTAAACTTTGATGACTCTGTATCAAATACACAGCGTTCAAGAATCCTAAAAACCACAATTCCAGAACATGTATCAGGTGATTTCCTTTTTATAGACTGCGACACAATTATCTGTGATGATTTATCTTCTATCGAAAACAATCTTCAGGATTCAAAAATTTCAGCCGTTTTGGACGGTCATGTTCCTTTATCAGAACACAAGCACAAAGACTACTTTATAAAGCGTGAAAAAAAATTTGGCTTTTCTGCAAGCGAAAAAACTGGCAAACACTATAATAGCGGTGTTATGCTTTTTAAAGATTGTCCAGAAAGCAGAGATTTTTTTAAAAAGTGGAATGAACTATGGACATGGTGCTTCACAGAAAAGCATGACCATCATGACCAGCCAGCATTTAACGAGGCAAGCTTTGAGTGTGGAGCAATAATAAAAGAACTTGACGGAATTTGGAATTGCCAGTTAAGTCAAGGCGGACTTGCATTCCTTGAAAATGCAAAAATTATACATTATTTTTCAAGCGAAGGCGGTAAAAATTACATTCCATACTACAAACTTGCAGAAAAAAATATACAGCAAAAAGTAAAAGATTTTGGTGGAATTCCATCAGATGTTTCCCAGATGATATTAAATCCTAAATTTCAGTTCAACAAAGTTCATCTTATAAATGACAAAAGAATTGTAAGCATAATGCAGTCTGCAATTATTTTTACAATTGCAGATATAAAAATAAAAATACCGTGGCTTTTTAATATTCTGGAAAGTATTTGCAGAAATTCTAGAAATTTTGCTAAAAATTTAAGAAGAAAGAAATAATCGGTACTTTCTTTTATTTTATACTACGCAGGAGTAAATTTTATGAAAATAGCAATTGCTTGAACCGGATATGTAGGTCTTTCGAACGCCGTTCTTTTAGCTCAAAACAATGAAGTCATCGCTGTAGATATTTTACAGGAAAAAGTTGATTTAATAAATTTGTCCTGCCCAAAGTGAACTTGGACTTTTTTAGGAAAGCTTATAAGGTGGATTAAGCCTGCTGCTGTTGCAGCCAATAAGCTTTTCTATTGATATCTGCAGTATGAAGTTTTTCTCTTCGTTCTGCAAGCCTTGATTCTTTTCTGGCTTCAAAATAATCCGCTGGAGTCAGATAAAGAAGTGCGCCGTGAAGACGCCCGTTGTTGTAAAAATCAATCCACTGTGTCATTTTTTCTTTTGCATCTTCATAACTGAAGTATGGAGTTTTACCGCCGGCTTGCATTAAATATCTTACGCCAAGCAGAAAAACCGGAGAATAAAAAACAGGACAGTTTAAGCAAGCGCACGATCTGGTTTCGGGAAAACCGCCAGTTCCGCCAAACGGTTTTAAGGCTCCTTTAAAATTTCACACTTTCTGTAATTTTATCAGAAAGAGTTTTTACATGCGTTTGCCCTGGGAAGTTTCAAGAAACCTATGGATAAGATCATCCACTATGCAATATAATATAATCAGGCTGTTTTCAGTCATGGCATTTCTCCGTATTTTTGTATGTGCTTATTCAAATTTTACAGAGAATGTCTTTTTTTGTGAATTTATCTAAAACTCGAAATTTGACCTACAAAGAAAAGATAAACGGCAAACAGACTATCTATGGTTGATTCATGAAAAACACTTTTTAGCTATAAAAGCACAACCGACCTCATAAAAAAATTGTTTATTTTCAACGGAATTTGTGCTAGTATTTTTATAGATGAATTATATTCTTTGCCATAAAGATATTCCTGTGCTAAGATTTTCAACAGAAGACGAGGAAATTGCTGAAATATCAGAAATTCTGAACAGCAGACATCTTCCTGTTGGAATTTCCTTGGAAAATGAAAACGGAAAATCCCTTAAAAGCCAGCTGCGGGCTTGGTGGAAAGGTCGTTCCATTCCTGCCAGCCGCCAGAATCTTAATACTGCGCTTGAACTGCTTGGAAATATCACCACAGACTACCTTATAGAAAAAAGCTACGGACTCAGTCTGTCAGATCATTACTGGGCAAAGCCAGAAAAAAGCAGCTTATCCTGGAAAGAGGTTAATTTTTTCCATAACAGTTTTTCTGAAGATGTAGGAAAGGCTCTTTTTGGCACACTGAATTCCTCTAGCACAAAGAGCCTGAACCTATTTTCCCCGGACAACACATCAGACGGCTGGCTTAGAAAAAAATGGATTATAAACAACGGAGAACGTTTTCTTCTGAAGGCTGGAAGCCTGTGGCAGCAGGAACCATTCAATGAAGTGCTTGCCTCTGAAATTTGCAGCAGGATTGAAGTAAATTGTGTTCCGTACAAAATAATAAAAGCAGACAGAACGTTTTACTCTTCATGTCCTGATTTTATAACAGAAAACACAGAGCTTGTTCCTGCATGGCATATTATAAGCACGCAAAAAAAAGAAAAAAGCACTTCAAATTTTGAACATTTAATAAACTGCTGCCATAAAATCGGAATCGGCAGCATAGAAAATATCAAGCGTGGAATCTGCACAATGCTCACCGTTGACTTTATAATAGCAAACACAGACCGGCACTACAACAACTTCGGCTTTTTAAGAAATCCAGACACGCTAGAATGGATCGGGCTTGCCCCTGTGTATGACAGCGGCACAGCCATGTTCCATGACACAATGATTTATGACCTTAAAAATCCATACTTTCAGGACTCGCGGAATATAAAAGCTAAGCCTTTTGCCTCAAACCAGAAAGAACAGATGAACAAAATTCCATGCAAAGAGTACTGCTCCAATCTGAATTTAAAAAAACTTGTGGGAATTCCTGATTTTTTCAAAGAGCTGATATCTGAAAATCCATACATAGAAAATGAACGGGCGGAACTTCTGCGCAATATCCTGTTTGCAAGGATAAAAGAAACAGAGAATCTTCTGCATTAATGACAAGAAGCTTGATTCATGCCACACTTTTGCAAAACCGGAAAAAATCCTACAGAGGAGATGAAAATAATCCTGAAATACTGCAGCACCTCTAAAAACCTTGCAAAATACATACTTGTGCTTACAGGATTTTATTCAATGCAAAAAACAAGTTTTAAACTTTTGCATTTGTACCCAGCACGCATAAAAACAGCTGGATTTTTAAATATAGAGCAGCCACCCACCCTCACCCGCTTGCTATATTTTTGGACAAGCATTTTTACAAAGTTACCTTCCGCATATTCTGAAAATCCAAAATTCATCTTACCATTGCTAAATTCTTAGAAATTAGTATACTTAAAGCAGGAGTTTTATAATGACACCTTTTAACGTACCTCCTGTAACAGGGAAAGAAACTAAATACATAGAAGCGGCCATAAATAGCCACAAGATATGCGGGGATGGAAGTTTTACAAAAAAATGCACAGAGTTCCTTGAAAAAAGCCTTGATAATCATAAAGTTCTACTCACAACATCATGCACATCAGCCTTGGAAATGGCCGCTTTGCTCTGCGGAATAAAAGAAGGTGACGAGGTTATTCTTCCATCATTTACATTTTGCTCCACTGCTGATGCTTTTGTGCAGCGAGGTGCGAAGCTTGTGTTCGTTGATATAAAAAAAGACACAATGAACATAGATGAATCAAAAATTGAAAAAGCAATAACTCCAAAAACAAAAGTAATATGTGTTGTCCATTATGCAGGTGTTGCCTGCGAGATGGATTCAATAATGAACATTGCCAGAAAACACAATATAAAAGTTGTAGAAGACGCAGCGCAGGCAATATGTTCATTCTACAAGGGAAAACCGCTGGGAACTATCGGAGACTTCGGATGTCTTTCTTTTCATGAAACAAAAAATTTCAGCATGGGCGAAGGCGGCGCAATTATAATAAATAATGACGAAGACTATGAAAAAGCAGAAATCATAAGAGAAAAAGGAACTGACAGAAGCAAATTTCTTCGCGGACAAATTGATAAATACACATGGCGCGACTATGGCTCCTCATATCTTCCAAGCGACTTGAACGCAGCTTATCTTTGGGCGCAGCTTGAAAACAGCACAGAAATCCAGAATTGGAGAATGAACTGCTGGAACAAATACTATGATGCTTTTAACAGTTTCCTCAAAAATTATGGAAAAGAATGTTTCACACTTCCATATATCCCAGACGGTTGCATTCACAATGCCCATATGTTCTATCTTATTACAAGAAATTTCGATGAACGTTGCGCTTTGATAAATCATCTTAAACAAAATCAGATAAGCGCGGTTTTCCACTACATTCCGCTCCACTCTGCTCCAGCAGGAATAAAATACGGCCGGTTTGATGGAAAAGACGAAGTAACGACTGAATACAGCGAACGCCTTGTTCGTATTCCTATGTATTACGGGCTTTCTTCAGAAGACCAGAACAAAGTGATTTCTTCTGTTATTGATTTTTACAAAACGAGATAGTTTTATGAAAGAAATAAGTGTCGTAATACCAGTTTACAACAGCCACGAATGTATTGCGGAAATTTCAAAACAGATTGCAGATGCACTGAAAAAATTCGACTACGAGCAAATTATGGTGAATGACTGCAGCCGTGATTCAAGCTGGGTAGAAATCAAGAAAGTTGCTTCAGAAAACAAGAATGTAATCGGTATAAACCTCAGAAAAAACGGAGGCCAGGACAGCGCAATTCTTGCAGGACTTAACTATGCCTCAGGAAAATGGATTGTCATTATGGACGACGACCTCCAGCATTCACCTTATGACATTCCAAAACTTTATGAAGAGGCAGCCAAAGGCTTTGACGTAGTTTATGCGGATTTCAGCGTAAAAAAGCAGAAACTCTGGAAGAATTTGGGAAGCTGGTTCAACGGAAAAGTCAGCGAAATTGCAATCCACAAGCCAAAGAATATATATCTTTCTCCATTCAAAATTATTTCCGCCGACGTTGTAAAAGAAATGTGCCGATTCAACAATCTTTTTCCGTATATCGACGGACTTATTTTTCAAGTCACAAAAAATATAACACAGATAAAAATTGAACACCATAAACGAGAACTGGGAAAAAGCAACTACAATCTTCTAAAATCAATAAAAGTTTTTTTGCGAATGCTGTTTGGTTTTTCAATAGCACCTCTATTCGTGGCTTCTTTTGCGGGATTTGCCAGCGCAATAATCGGGCTTGCGCTAGCAGTATTTTATTTTGTTGAATATCTTCTTGGAAAAGCTGATGTTACCGGATGGACCACAATAGTAATTCTTATTCTTCTGCTGGGCGGAGGAATTCTTGTGTCACTTGGCATTATTGGTGAATACATAGGAAGAATGTATCTTACAATGAACAACTGTCCTAAATTTATAATCGCAGAAAAAACTGATGAAAAATAATATTTTTATTTATTTCTTGATGCACATCGGTTTTCTCGTGTACAGCTGCTATTCTCTTGTAGGGAAATTTTCCTCTTCTGTGCCAGTTTTTTCGCCGCGTTTTTTTGCTTTATATGCGCTGGTAGTTTTCATTTTGTTTATCTATGCGCTTATATGGCAGCAAGTTTTGAAATACATTCCTCTTTCAACGGCAATTGCGAACAAGTCTGTAACAATAATCTGGGGGATTGTTTTCGGCCTTGTTTTTTTTGGCGAGCCTGTATCTGCAAAAAAAATAATTGGCGCGGCGGTAATTCTAGCGGGTCTTACCCTGCTCTCTTTGGAAGAAAAACATGAATGAAGTTTTTTTATATTCACTTCTGCTGGTTTTATCAGTTATAATCTCCTCATTTTCCCAGATAATGCTCAAAGCGTCCGCGTTGAAAAAACACAGAAACGTCGTTTTTGAATACATTAACTTCACAGTTATTACAGCATATTTCATATATTTTGTTGCAATTTTTCTAGATATTCTAGCGTTGAAAAAAGTTCCGGTTTCTTATATTCCGGTAATAGAATCATCAAGCTACATTTTTATTCTTATACTCAGCAGAATTTTCTTCAAGGAAAAAATTCCACCGAAAAAATTTCTTGCTGTCTGTATAATAATAACAGGAATCACCATATATATTTTATAGTTTTTAAAGGATAAATTTTATGAAGAATTTTTCAAAAAAAAATGAAATCATTCTTTTTTCAGCGGCTATCTTGCTTCTGCTGATTGGTTCTGCAGTAACCTTGTTCACAGAGCAGATTCTTGTGTCTTTTCCAACTTTTCTAGAGGAACACGTGTTTCACAGGACATTCAACCATGAGGCATACAAGGACTCCATGATTTCTCTGTTGTCCATTCCAGTGTTTGTTTCAATAATTTTTTCCGCGATTCTGTTTCCTAAATTTTCTGACAAAATCAAATCAGGAATAATCATTTCTTTTATTGCATCTGTAGGAATAATTCTTTTTTCAATATCATTCACGGATGCTGTAAATTTCGTTGATCCTGACCTAAGCTCTGAAATACTATTCAGCAATGAATGTTTCCGGGAAAAGACTTTCTGGCCGTTGACCTGGTATTATTCAATGGAAATAAGACTTTTCAACACACAGATTGTTACAGCACCGCTTTTTTTCTTCACAAAAGACCTAAGACTAATTAGAGCTATCACGGTTATTCTTTGCGAGGCTATTCTTTTTGTTTCAACATACTTTATTCTTCACGAACTTAAAATAAGAAAAACCTGGATGAAACTTTTAGGCTGTCTTCTTGCAATAAGCCCTGTATCATGGACTTTTTTCTGTTACGTTCAAGAAGGAAGCTATTATATTCCGCATATTGCATTCAGTTTTTTTTATGTCGGACTTTTTATTTCATTGACATACCACTCTCATTCGGAACGCAAAAACAAAATTCTTTTTACGCTGTTTATAATACTTTCATTCATAAGCGGACTTTCTTCAATAAGATATATTCTTAATTTTACATTTCCGCTTGCTGCTGTTGTTGTTTACAACAGAGTAAAAGAATTTCTTGATTCCAGAGAAAAATTTTCTTTAAAAAAATTCTTCCTGGAAGGAGGAATTAGTTTCCGAAATTCCTGCATTGGCTTAATAACCAGCGGAATTGGTTACATATTCAACTCTAGCGTTCTTGCATCACTGTATTCGTTCAAAAACATGAACAAAATTCAGTTCAACCCGCTTTCCGCAATGAAAATAGACAGAATCATATCTATGATTCTGTCAACAATCGGCTACAATGAAGATGTGAGCGTTTTTACTCCAGGCGGCATGGCAAACATTCTTATTTTTATTCTATGTATTTTCACCGTGATTGTTTTCACAAGCCTTTTTAAAGCAAATCTCCAGGATTATGAAAAACTTTTCCTTCAGTTCACAGTTTTCATGGCCGCATTCAGTCTTTACACAAACATCTGCGCAGAAATGGTCGGACGTTATCTTACAATGGTTTTCATCTACTTTGTCCCATTTCTTGCATTGGCTTTGCAGAACGAAGAGCTGAAGAATGCAAACAAATGGATTTTAGGCATAGCTTCTTCTGTCCTGATTATGACAAATGCATATCTTTGTTTTGGAAAAATGCAGACCACAAACCGTTCTGAGAACATTCAGAAAGTTTCCAATTTTTTGAAAGAAAACGGCTATGAATTTGGATTCGGATTTTCAAATGCGGCAAATCCTATTTGGTTTGTAACAAACGGCATGGTTGAAGTTGCGACAATTGACGACACAACTGTTCAGGACACATACACACTTCCTGCAAAATTCAAGATTCACAAATGGCTTTCTCCAAAACGCTTTGAGGACAAAAACTATTACAAAGGCAATAAAAAAGTTTTCTTTGTAATCCAAAAAGATGAATACAACATGACAGAAAGCAAAAAAGTTTTTGAAGCCGGAAATTTAGCCTACGATGACGGAACTTATCTTGTATTTGACTACAACAGTCCAGAAAGTTTCAGGAATTCATTTAACTAAAGAATATAAAATTTCCACTGATTCAAGTTTCCATGTATCTTGAATCAGCATTTTTCAGAACTATATTATTTCCTATAATTCTTATACCATTTTGCGAATGCGCCCAGGCCTTGTTCCAAAGTGGTCGCCGGTTTAAAGCCAAAGTCTTTCTCAAGGTCTGAAACATCAGCGAACGTCTGGTAAACATCACCCGGCTGCATTGGCAAAAGTTCCTTCTTACCTTGCTCAGAAATTATATTTGAATGAATATATGCATCGGGATTATCAATTGAATAGCGGACGCCAGCCTGCGCCGCCAAGTTAACCACAACAGCAGGATTATACTTTTCAAAAAGGGAGCTGATGTCAACCTGTACTTTGCGGAATCTTATGCCGGAAGCAAGAATTCTTCTGCACTCAATTTTTATAGCAAAAAAACGCCAATTGTGCTAAACTAAAAGAATGAAAATAGCAGTTGCAGGAACAGGCTATGTTGGGCTTTCAAACGCTATACTTTTGGCGCAGCACAACGAAGTAAAAGCCGTTGACATTATCCAGGAAAAAGTAGATTTAATTAACAGCAAGAAATCCCCGATTGTGGACAAGGAGATTTCTGAATATCTTGCCACAAAAGATTTGAATCTTGTTGCCACAACAGATGCTGTTGAAGCGTACAAAAACGCGGATTTCATTATCATTTCAACACCGACAAACTACGACGAGGAAGAGAATTATTTTGATACTTCAAGCGTTGAATCAGTTGTTGAGCTGGTGAAAAAATCAGGCTCAAATGCCACAATCGTTGTAAAATCAACAGTGCCGGTCGGCTACACTGAAAATTTAAGAAAAACTTCCGGATACAAGAACATGCTTTTTTCTCCAGAATTTCTGCGGGAAGGACATGCGCTTTATGACAATCTTTATCCTTCCAGAATTGTTGTCAGCTACCCGAAGGACGACAACGCGCTTATAGAAAAAGCCGAACAGTTCTCTTCACTTTTAAAGGAAGGCGCGATAAAAAAAGACGTGCAGGTTCTTCACCCGCATTGCACGGAAGCCGAGGCGATAAAGTTGTTTGCGAACACTTACCTTGCGCTGCGTGTCGCATATTTCAACGAGCTTGATACTTATGCGGAGCTTCGCGGATTGAACACAAAACAAATTATAGAGGGAATCAGCCTTGATCCGCGAATCGGGGATTTTTACAACAATCCAAGTTTTGGTTACGGCGGCTACTGTCTTCCAAAGGACACAAAGCAGCTTCTGGCAAACTATTCCGATGTTCCGCAGAACCTTATCCGGGCTATTGTTGATTCAAACCGCACTCGAAAAGATTTTATTGCAGACCAAATTATTGCGAAAAAGCCTAAGACAGTAGGTGTTTACCGTCTTACAATGAAATCTGGAAGCGATAATTTCAGACAGAGTTCCATACAAGGCGTAATGAAGCGCATCAAGGCAAAAGGAATTCAGGTTATCGTATACGAACCGACTTTTACTGGCGGAGACAACTTCTTTAACTCAAAAGTCACGAAAGATTTGCAGTGGTTTAAGGCAAACTCTGATATAATTCTTGCCAACCGCTGGAACAAAGAGCTTGAAGATGTAAAAAATAAAGTTTATACAAGAGACTTGTATTCCCGCGATTAAAAACGGAAAGCCCAAAATGAGAAAAATTCTTATAAACGGAAACTTTTTGAACAGAAATCTTACGGGAATCGAGCGCTTTTCATGGGAAACCTGCAAGCGGCTTGACGGAATATTAACGGAACAGGATGATTTTTCAATTCTTGTTTCCGCAAATCCAAAAATGATTCCAGATTTTAGGAACATAAAGATTATCCGTTCAAAAAAAATCATAAAGAATTTTCCATTTTGGGATTTAATTGAATTTCCGAAATATTGCAGACGAACAGGCTCAACCGGATTAAATTTTTCAAATACTGCACCGCTAGGAAAAAGATGCGGATATGCGTTTCTGCACGATATTTACGCAAAAGTTTTTCCAAACGATTTTTCCAGCCTAAAAGACAAGCTTGTAAGGGCATACAGCCTTTTGAACTATAAAAACATTGCAAAAAACGCAAAAATTGTTTTTACAGTTTCAGAATTCAGCAAAAAACAGATTTCAGAGATATATAAAATTTCACCTGAAAAAATCTGTGTAATTCCAAATGGCTGGGATCATTTTATTACAATAGAAGAGGATGAATGTATTCTTAAAAAATTTCCTTCATTAAAAAAAGGTGAATTTTATTTTACGCTCGGCTCGTTGAGCAAACGCAAGAATCTGGCATGGATATGCAAATATGCTAAAAATCATCCCGACGAAACTTTTGCCGTAAGCGGAAAAGCAATCAGCGGACTCGTTCCGGAAGAGCTGCATGACTTAAAAACGCTGAAAAATGTAACTCTGCTCGGCTATGTCTCAGACGGCGAAGTAAAGTCTTTGATGAAAAACTGCAAGGCCTTTGTTTTTCCAAGCTACTATGAAGGTTTTGGCATTCCGCCGCTCGAAGCGCTTTCTGTAGGCGCAAAAATAATTGTCTCAAACACCGCGTCTTTACCAGAAATTTATGCGGATACAGCCCTCTACATTTCACCAGACGACACAGATGTTCAGCTGAAAAAACTGCTGGAAGGAAAAACCGCCGCGCCTGATGAAATCTTAAAAAAATACACGTACGGTGCGGCTGCTCAAAAGCTTTTAGAAACTTTAAGAAATTCCTAAAAGCTGATGTCAATAAAACTAGAACAGAACTTTAAATCCACAGCCCATTACAACGCCAAACTGAACTGGATATTCATCTGTGTTTACAAAATGGTACGGAGTTGAAAAATCGGCATTTTTGCAGTTTCCGTTGTTTCCATAAATGCTCCGGTCATAATCGTTGCTGTCTATCATCGTGTAATAACTGTAAAGGAATCCTAAATTCATGCTAAGCTGCAAATCCCTGCGGATATTTTTATGCTCAAAAGTCGTTTCAAGCTTTATCATGTGCATCCAGTTGTACGCGCCGTCATGCAGAAAGTATTTCTTCAATTCATCACGGTTGAACCTGCTGAGTTCTGAATAAAGCGAGCTTCCCGGAACTTGCTGGCTTCCATAATCCGCGCCGTGGCGTATAAATTGATACTGAAGCGCGGTGCTTAAAAAGCTTCTTGGCTTCATTTCAAACCTGAAGAAAAACTCATCCGCGTTTGGAGGAAGATAATAACCAAGGTTATCCCCATTGTTTGTATAATTTTCCATTACGTAATGATTATAAGTTGAAACATTGTTTATCGCGTGATGAGTATAGCAGTACGGCTCGACTTTTGTATATCTTGTAGAAACGCTGGCAAACGGAAGCCACGGAATAACAGCCTTTGCTCCAAGCTGTCCTGCGAACATTACCCGGGTATCCTTGAACCAGTTGTTCTGAATGTTAAGCTCATCAAAATAAATTGAAGCCCATATTTTTCCAACTCCAGGCCTACGGAGCATTATATCGCCAAAAAGCGCAAGATTGTCGCAGTCGCCGGTATGATTCTGATATTCAACGTATATAAAAAGCGGGAAAAGATAGCCGATTTCAAAACGCTTCGGATAGACAACTGAACAGCCGAAATCAAGGTGAAGATACTTAAAGTCAAGTTCAATCATATTCAAGGAAAATGCGTTCTGCCAGAAATAGGAATCATCCACGTCTTCAGTCTTATCTCCAGGATAAGACTTTGAATTCATGTAGTCTGCATTTGGATATTCAAGAATGCCCGCCAATGTTGAAAATTTAAGCCAGCTGAACATTTCAACGCCTGTGTTGAATTCAAAGAATGGCCTGGCCTGTCTGTTCAGAACAAGGGAGCTTCCGTTATCCATTGCTGCCCATTCATGAGACTGCCGTCCGGCTCCGATTGTGATATGGTCATCAAGGAAAGACGCTTTGATTTCCGCAAGAACGCTTCCGCTCACGCCAATTTCTGTAGCCCAGCCTTCTGTTCCGGAAGCTGATAGATTTGAAAGAAGATAAACCTGTCCGTCCCACGGTTTTTTATAGGAATACGGAAGATAACTGTTGTTCAGATATTTTGTAATTGTACGTTTTTTATTTTTTTCAAACTCCGCACGCTCTGCATCAGTCATTTCATCTTTAAAATATTTCTCTACCTCCGGCTCGAACCACGAATAGCCGATAAAATATTCCCCCTGCTCCATCAGCGGCATATAGGTAAAGTCAAAAATTCCACTGAAACCGTAGGAAACATACTTTGTAATGTCGCCGCGAAAATTGAATTCAGGGCAAAAATCAAAGCCGACCGAATTAAATTCTGAATCATTATAAATTCCGCCGGAAACATTGCTTTCAATTCCAAAATCATACAGAAAAGAAAAATGATACTTCTCATCTTTTGTCTGAACCGCAAGGTGTCTTGCATTGTTCTTTTTTTCAGGATTTATTTCATATCGCGCCTTGAAATTTTCAAGAATCTCCACTTCGGAAGGCTTCAGTTCATCTTCATGCTCCAAGATTTCGTCTATCGCCTTGAAAATTCTTGAAACTGTATACGGTTTTGCGCCCGGCAAAAAACCACAAAACCCTTTCATTTCCGCAATTTCAAGAATGCTGTAAATTTCATCATCAATCCTTACGGAAAGATTTTTCTGGGCGAAGGCAAATCCAATGCACAAAAACAACGCTAAAACTGATAAAATAATTTTTTTCATATAAAAACCTTATTCAAAAAGTGTATATTCAAACATCAGGGAACATTCAAATCCGTGGCCAAATTGTCCTTCTTCGTTCCTGTTGTTAAATATGAACGAATAGGTCGCTCTTCCGGAAAGAGTCATCTGCGGCGTAATATTATACGAAGCTTTTGCCATGATTCTGTTTGTAAACTGCACAGAACCTGTAAGAGCATAAGTGCGCGCAATTTCCTCGGAATATTCGTCCGTCACAAGCCCCAGCTTTCTTAATACGCTCGGATAATAAGCATAATATTTTTTTCTGTCAATTTCTATTGTATTGTTGAACAAACCGAATGAATTTGTTCCATGCGCCAAAAAGAGATAATCCAATTCGGCATTCCATTTTGAAATCTGGCTGTAGCCAATCCTTGCCTGAAAACCAACAGCATCAGGACCGAACGGCGAGCCAATCCAAGAGCACAGCGGCACACCCGAATTTGACTGCATATCATTCCTTGTGCTGTAAAGCGACCAGTCAGCGCCTTGTTTTATGTAGCAGAACGGTGTTGTATACACGCCTTCCAGAGTTCCTGTCCACCAGCCGTTGTTTTTGTCTGGAACTGTAAGCTCAAATCCCGCCTGAAAACCGATTCCGTCCGGGATTGAATTAGCACTTGCAGAGCCCAGCTCAAAAGGAGTCTGCATTTCATTCTGCGCATACAGAAAATAAAGCCTTGAATATTTAAATGGTGTAAGCTCAAGCGAAATTCCCATGTACTGGCAGATATGCGCTTCGCCATAATATTCTTTTTCAATATCGCTTACGTAGTCGCTGTCTTCCCATGAGCCGAAAGAATGCATTATCATCAGCGGATTAAAGTGCTTGATTTCAAAACCGCTCTGAACAAGAGTCGCCTCAAGGATTCCAAGACGAATCCAGTTAAAAAACGGACGGGCCTCTATGCTGTGCATGTAAAGATATTTGTCTGTGCTTACCTGAACCGCATCAAGATTATATTTCAGCCTTGGGGAATAAAGATTAAGCTGAAAGTATCCTTCCGTTTCAAATGTCGAGTTATAAATCACAGAACCTGTAAGGGTTTTTCCAATCTGAAGCCCCTGCCGGCCGAAATTCACATTAACGCCCCATTTTTCAAACGTCTTTCCGGCGCTTCCGTATGAATACTTAGGCCACATGAAATCCATGTCATCAGAAGTGTAGAAAATATTCGTAACATTTGAATCAGATTCCATTCCCCAGAAACTTTTCGCAAGGCTTATTCCTGTATGAATCACAAAACTGTCGCCCCAGCCAAGGTAAAGCGGCAGCTCCGCGAATGATTTTGAACCGTAGGAATTTATAAACCCGGAATATGCGCCGTATTTCGCACCGCTGTCTTTTATAACAGGAAGATACCCATTTTTGTGCTTAAAATCATCCCAATCAATATTAGAACCATCAGACTTGTTTCTATAATTGTCCGGTGATAAAATCTCATACCCATTAACAGAATTTTTGTGTCCTGTATAATCGGTCGCAAAAGACCAGTCTAGCTCTGAATTGCTTTTGTAAAGGATTCCGGGGGCGGCGTTCAGGTTAAAGCCAAAGTAAACCGGCCCCATGTCTATGCTGAACGCTTTTTTTTCAAGATAGCCGGAAACTTTGTCATAAAGATTTTTTCCAGTGTCGCTCAATTTTTCGTAAGGAACAAGCTCAAGGTACATTTTAAGCTCGCCGACAGGAATAGGGGCATTTGTCGCAAAAGAAGTCCGCTTAGTTTCATTTGAAAGCATAAAAAGCGCATCATAAACCCAGTGTCCGGCAGGAATAAGCTGCTGGGTTCCATAAGTTTCCGCATTCAAAAACACACTTGACGAAAGGAATGCCGCCAGAATAAGAACACAACCTTTTTTTATCATCTTTTTTGTAAAATACATCCTCTAGTTCTATCATTTTTTGTAGAAAAAATAAACACTTTATTCTATTCTATATGTATGAAACTTGCCATAGACTGCAGAATGACAAACAGCGGAGGAGTCGGTTCATATTTAAATGCGCTTCTTCCCTATCTTACCAAGAAAAATGAATGTACGCTTCTTGGAGATAAAAACGAGCTGGAAAAATTCAAGGATGAAAAAACAACTGTCATCAGCCTTGACACAAAAACATTTTCATTAAAGGAACTTTTCGCCTTTCCGAAAGAAATCTTAAAAAAAATCAACGGATGCGACATTTTTTATTCGCCATACTTCAATGTTCCGGGAAGAATAACCGGCGGAATAAAAATTCCTGTTTTTACCACAATCCACGATGTTGTTTTTCTTGATGTTCCGGGACTTGCCTCAAAAACCGGAACTTTAGCACGGAAATTTTTCTATAAATACGCAGTTCTTAAATCTGAAAAAATTTTTACAGTCTCAGAATTTTCAAAGGAACGCATAATCCATCACTTAAAGTGCAGAAAACCTGTAGTCGTAACGTACAATGCCGTTCCGGACTGGTTCAGCCGGGACTCAAAAAGCGCAGAAAAAAACAGCAAAAACGCCAGTGTGCCTTCTGAAAGCCCGCACGAAATACAAAAAGAAAATTCAATACTCTTTGTAGGAAACATAAAAAAGCACAAGGGACTTTCCGTTTTAATCGACGCGCTGATAATCGCAAAGAAAAAAGGTTTCAACCTAACGCTGAAAATCGTGGGAAATTCCGAGAATTTCCGCACTGCCGACGAGACTGTTTTCAAAAAGATTAAAGATGCGCCAGAAGGCTCTGTAGAATTCACCGGCAGAATAAGCGATGAGGAACTGAACAAACTTTACAGAAAGACTAAAAGACTTATCCAGCCTTCTTTTTACGAAGGTTTCGGAATGCCGCCGCTTGAAGCGATGAGCCTTGGAACAAAAGCGATTATTTCTGACATTCCGGTATTCAGGGAAATCTACAGGGATTTCCCGGTGACATTTTTTAAAGCCGGAAACTGTAACGATTTGGCGGAAAAATTGCTTTCCATAAAGGACGAGACTGATGAAATAAAGGAATTTCCGCAAATCTATTCATTTGAAAAAACTGCGGCAATAATACAAAAAACGCTAGAGGAATCCCTATGAAAGTTGCAATTGTACACGACTGGCTCGTAAATTACGGCGGCGCGGAACTATTCGTTGAATACCTGCTGAAAATTTACCCGGACGCGGAAATTTTCACACTTGTATACGATAAAAAAAGAATCGGAAACCATTTTTTGAACAACAAAATCCATACTTCAAAACTTCAGAAACTTCCGATGGCAAGCAGAATTTACACAAAACTTTTAAAATTCATGCCGGCCGCTTTTGAATCTTTTGACTTCACAGGATTTGACCTTGTAATCTCATCCTCCTCATGCTGCGCAAAAGGTGTAATAACTCCGCCGTACGTTCCCCATGTAGCGTTTATCCACTCGCCTATGCGCTACGCATGGGATTTGTTCTTTGACTACAAAAAAAGAAGCGGTAAACTGACTCAATTTTTCATGAACAGATGGATTCCTTCTCTCAGGCTTTGGGATTACGTTTCAAGCCAGAGGATTGACACAATAATCGCAAATTCAAAATTCATCGCGCGAAGAATCAAAAAATTCTGGAACCGGGACGCGAAGGTCATATACCTTCCGGTTGACGTAAGCCGCTTTAATCCCGTAGAAAAACCACGCGAAGATTTTTACGTGGCGTTCAGCCGGCTTGTTCCTTACAAGAGAATCGACCTGGCCGTTTCTGCGTGCAAAAAACTAGGAAAAAAGCTTGTAGTAATCGGCGGCGGCTCAGAAATGGAAAACCTGAAAAAACTTGCCGGCAACAGCAGAAACATAACCTTTTTAGGAAGGGCAAGCGACGAGGTTCTTCAGGACAATCTTCAGCGGTGCAAGGCGCTTTTGTTCTGCGCGGAGGAAGACTTTGGATTTGTGCCGCTTGAAGCGCAAGCCTGCGGCGCTCCTGTAATAGCATTTGGCCGCGGCGGCGCGCTAGAGACAGTAATCGACGGAAAAACAGGAATATTTTTTCCAAAGCAGGAAACTGAATCCCTTTCAAATGCAATTCTGGAATTTGAAAAACTTGACTCAGAAGGCACATTCAAAAAGGAAGAAATTGTTTCACACGCACGTTCTTTCACAGAGCAGCGATTTCAGAGAGAGTTCTTAAATACTGTACAAGAAACCGTTAAAAAGTTAAAATACTAAGCCTATGACCACAAATGAATTTATTAATTATTTTCAGAAAACTTACAGGAACAGAACAAGCTCTTTTCTTTCAGGTCTTATGATTATGTTTTCTGACGCAGTGGCGCTTTTCTGCTGCGTCGGGCTTGCATTTTTTATAATGAATTTCATAAATCCGTCTGCAATAAATTTCAGGTCATTTATTTATTATTCAATTTTCTTTCCGATAATTCTTGTTATTTTCTACGCGAGCGGACTTTATCCGGGAATTCTTCTTTCTCCTTCAGAGGAAGTCAGGAAAATGACTACAATCTCGTTTTTCTGCTACTTCGGAATCTCTTTGTCGCTGGTTTTCTTTGTTAATGACAATGAAAGCATAACCGGTGCAATCGCCGAAAACCTCATAAAGGACAGCGACACATGGGGAGTTGTCTGCGCCTTTCTGCTTGCGATTCCAGTTTCATCAATAGGATTGCCCACCGCAAGGGAGATTTCAAGGCACCTTTTTGGAAAATTCAATTTTTACGGTGTTCCCGCAGTAATCTACTGCACCGGAGACAGCGCAAATGAAATAATAAAAAGACTTCTAAAACGTCCTGACCTGGGCTACAAGCCAGCCGTAATAATCGACAGTTCCGCAAACGAATGCTACATGAGCAGCGGAATTCCGGTTTTTCCGGATTCAAAAGAAATTCTTGAGATAATAAAAAGTCTAAAAATAAAAGTCGCAATGATTTGTGATTTTCAGGGAGACAAACGCCCTCTGATGTCCTCTTACAGGTATACGATTTACATTTCCAACCGACAGGACACTTACACATCATCCATCCAGTTGAGAGACTTGGGCGGAATTCTTGGTTTTTCCGCGACGCATAACCTTACCAAGCGATGGAATCTCTTTTTAAAACGACTTATTGACATTGTTCTTTGTCTTATAGCGGCAATTATTGTAGTTCCTGTATCCATTGTTATTGCGATCGGAATAAAAGCCACATCGCCAGGACCGGTTTTTTATGGCCATAAGCGGGTCGGAAAAAACGGAAAATATATAAAATGCTGGAAATTCCGCTCGATGTACAAGAATTCCCAGGAAATGCTTGAAAAAATCCTTGCCGAAGATCCGGTGCGCCGCGCAGAATGGGAAAAAGACCGTAAATTCATTGATGATCCGCGCGTCACAAAATTTGGAAAATTCCTAAGAAAGACCAGCCTTGACGAGCTTCCTCAGCTATGGAATATCTTTATAGGCGAAATGAGTTTTGTAGGTCCGCGTCCTGTCACAGAAAGCGAGCTGGAAAAATACGGAGAATACGCCGACTATATTCTTACTGTAACACCGGGGCTTTCCGGAATGTGGCAGATTTCCGGCCGCTCAGACACCGGTTATGAAGAAAGAATCAATCTTGACACATACTATATACAGAACTGGTCTGTATGGCTTGATATATGGATTATCATAAAAACCGTCTGGGTTGTAATAAACGGAAAAGGCGCATATTAAAAAAATGAAAAAAACAATTATCTATCTGTTCCTGTTGCTCTCGTACACTGCTCTTTCAGCCTCATCATATAAAATAAAAGATGCTGAATACAATCTTGAAGGCTCACGCTCCGAATTCACAGGAATTACGCGTGAATATGCGCTAAAGACAAAAGTTCCGCTTGATTTTAAAAGAATTTTTTCAGACGAAGAAGAATTGATGCAGTACATCCATGATGTAAAGCAGCAGATTGAGAATACAAGAAACTTTGACAAAGTCGATGTTGATTTTTCTGTTTCAGAACCGGACGAATCGGATATCTGCAACGTATTTTTAATAATCTCAACCCATGATTCAATGCATTTCATAGCAGCTCCGTATCCAAAATACAGTTCCGGCGATTCGCTTAACCTTACCGTAAAAGTAAAAGACACAAATTTTTTAGGCTCAATGGAAACAATGACCGGCGAAGGAAAATTTGCCATGGAGCTGAACGATGACGACAGCGTAAAAGATTACCTTCTGGGCCTGGGACTTGATTTTGAAACACCTTTTCAGTTAGGTGCAATAGACGCGGCATGGAACAACAGCCTGGAGTTTTCGTATACGTTCGGAAATTCCACACCGGAATGGAAAATTGACTCAGGAGTGACTCTTACAAAAAATTTCAATAAATTTTCTGTAGTAACAAGCGCGAACCAGATTTTTGCAAGAAACCTGGATTACGAAGACGAGGATGTAAACGGCACAAACGTCCATTATGGGGACGGAACATATTTTGGCGAAAAAATCGGTCTTTCAATTCCTATAACGATACAGGAAATTGATAACTGGGGAAAAATCTATTACACTCCGTTCTTTTCCGGCGTATATTACTGGGATTTTGACGGAATAAACGAAAACAACACGGATTTGACCAGCCCGGAAATTTCTTTTGGACAGACTCTTTCTACAGGACGTGTAAACTGGATAGAAAATTTCAGGAACGGACTTTCAGCTTCGGTTACAAATTCTTTTGCATATAATTTCCAGACATATACATTCAAGCCTTCCGTAGAAGGTGAAATTCTGGCATACAAAGCGTTCAAGAGATTTGCAATTTGCACAGACATCTACGGATTTGCCGTAATGAACGGAACAAAATCATTCGGAAGCCGGCTGCGCGGCGTAAGAGACAAGCAGTATTTTAACGAAGAATCCGGCCATATGATGGAAAAAGCCTGTGATTCCGCCGGCGCTCTGGTTGTAAACCTTGATATTCCAATCAGAATTTGCAGAATTTACTGGGACCAGGTTCCTGTAATCAAGAAAATAAAATTTGCAAAATATTTTAACCTTGAAGCTCAAATTTCGCCGTTCATTGATTTCGCGCTCTTCCATAACGAAGCTTCCGGAACTGCATTCAATCCAAAGGACGGTTTTTTGTGCGGCGGAATAGAAGGGATCATATATCCTCTCCGAATACGGGGAATTCAAGTCCGCGCAAGTCTGGGTGTCGATTTAAGCAGAAAAATGCCTAAGCTTAAATCGTTCTTCAATCACGACTGGCGGGATAATGTCAGTGCGTATGAACTTTCAATCGGATTGGGCTTGCACTATTAATTTATCAGTCCGGAATAATTTCGCTTAAACGGACAGCCGCTTTTTCTTTCCAGTAGTTTTCCGGTTCATTGTCTTTTAGAATATTGAACATTTGAACTGCAAAAATCAGGTTGCCGTTCAGATAGTTAAGCTCCGCAAGCATATAAAAACCTTTCCAGATATCGTTTTCAATACCCCATTGAATTATATCCGGATAAAAACGGACTTCTTTCAATACATCAGCAAGCCCGGTCACTTCAAATTCCGCATTCCTTTTTTTTATCACATCGACAATCTTTGTGTATGCCGTAATCACACCAAGCTGACTGGACTTCAATGCTTTTTCCTTAAGATTATTGTCCATATAAAAATCAGAAAGCTCAAAATATGCTTTTAAAAGACTAAAATCAGAGCAACGGTAAAGTGTGAAAAATTTTTCAAGGCAATCGCTTCGCGTGCTTCCTGAAGTTTTATTCAATGCCGCAGAAAAAGTCTCATCCTTAAATTCCCTGCTCTGGCTCAAGATTAGAAGTAAAAATTCCTCGTATTTTCCATCTTTTTTAAGAAGGCGGCTGACATTTGCAAGCTCGTAAAGAATATCGTACTTTTCGTCTGGTATTTCCAGAAGTTCTGAATTTTTATACGCTGAAAAAAAACAGTCATACGCAATGGAATATTCACCTTCAAGGCAGTAAATTTTTCCAATCAAAAAGTCCGATTCTGGAAAAGCGGCATTTTTTCTTAAAAAAGAAAGCAAAACTGATTTTGAATCATTGAATGTCTCCTCGCCGTATTTTCTGAAATTTCTTCTGATTATTTCAATAGCCTCAAAATCTTCCCGTTCAGAAAGAATTCCAAGAATCGCATTCAGCGATTCGCCCTTGCGTTTTACTTCCGCTGGTTTAAAGGAATTTTCAAGAACATAAATCTCATACTCAGACTGATTTTTTTTAGAATTTTTTGCCTTTTCCGCCAGATTCAACGCCTCGCCGTAGGACTTTTCATCAAACAAAATCTGGGCTTCTTCCAAAGTCCGCTCATAATTATGAATATAGTCCGGCTTTTTTATATTTTTTGAAAATAAATTCAATGCGCAAAAGAAAAACAAGAAAAACAATCCGTTCTTTTTCATTTCAAGTCCTTAAAAATCCATTAATTTTTTAAAGAGAATTCAATTCTTCCCTAAAAGCATTATCGGCATCAGAATCGTTTATTGTTCGTATAATTTTTCCTTTTTTGAAAATAATGGCTTTTCCGCCTGCTCCAGCAATCCCCAAGTCCGCATGCTTTCCCTCGCCCGGACCGTTAACAACACAACCCATGACCGCAACGGTAATCTCTTTTTTCATTGAAAGAAGCTCATTCTGCCAGCGCTGGACAAATCCGTGGACGTCAAAGCCTTCCCTTCCGCACCTGGGACATGAAACAATAGTAACTCCGCCCTTACGTTTTCCTGTTTCATGAAGAATTTCGCGTCCTGTTATAACCTCATTTTCTGGCGAAGAAGAAAGGCTGACGCGGATTGTGCTGCCTATTCCCTCATTTAAAAGCCGCGTAAAAGCCATCGTTGACTTTACAATTCCTGTTATAAGCGGTCCTGCTTCTGTTACACCGATGTGAAGCGGAATATCGTATTTTTTCGCGAAAGACTCGTTCGCCTCGATTGTCTCCTGGACACTAGATGCCTTCATGCTTACAACATACTGGTCAAAGTTCAGCTCTTCAAAAACAGCCGCCTCGCGGGCTGCGGTCTCGGCCAAAGCATCTGCCCTGGAAATCTGTCCGTTCTCAACTTTTTCAGCAAGGTCTTTAGGAAGGCTTCCGGAATTAACGCCAATGCGTATCGCCGCTCCCTTTTCGCGGCAGGCACAGACAACTTCCTCCACCTTTTTTCTGTTTCCGATGTTTCCAGGATTAATTCTGATTGCCGCAACGTTTCCTTTAAGACATTCAAGAGCCAGACGATGGTCAAAATGAATATCCGCAACCAGAGGCATATCCGTATTATTTTGAATCCGCACAAGAGACTCGGCGCTCTTTACATCAGGAACAGCAAACCTTAGAATATCGCATCCCAGGGATTTTAAAATATTTATTTGCTTTAAAAGCTCAGTCAATTTCTCATCGTTTTCGCATATTTCAGCAATGCCGGTTTTCCACATTGTCTGAATTGAAACAGGCTCGTTTCCGCCGATTCCTATTCTTTTTACGTTTCCAGAACCGCCTAGAAACACAGTCCGTGGCTTTAAAAATTTTGTTTCCATATAAATATTATACAATATGTTGTTAAACAAAAAAAGGACTGTCTGAAATATTTTCAGACAGTCCGCAACCTGTTTATTTTATTTACTAGGCTTAATTTCGAGTTTTTTTTATAAATTACGAAAGAACGCTTTCGGCATATTTCCAATTTGCTCAGATGGATTTGGCTCGCGCTACGCTTGTATTAATTC
>OIXU01000058.1_pt1 | contig 33835 bp, 25 predicted proteins | sample 1587921 | NCBI WGS metagenome assembly OIXU01 (sample SAMN03283238) | human gut metagenome | biome: human-associated habitat; material: feces | host: Homo sapiens | place: Peru | collected 2012
TCTTACGCTGATTGAATTGCGGACGCAAACTTTATAGAATTGCCTTATGATTTTGAATATTTTGGCTGTTGCGGCGGGCGGAGCGGCGGGAAGCGTTTTGCGCTATCTTTTTACGCTGATTCCTGTGAAGAGCGTTTTTCCGTTTCAGACTTTTGTTGTGAACATGCTTGGTTGCTTTGCGATTGGTGCTGTTACAACACTGGCTTCTTTGGCGGCGCAAAAGGTTTCTTTTAGGTTCAGTCCGCTTGTTGTGATTTTTCTTAAGACTGGCGTTTGCGGCGGATTCACGACTTTTTCTACGTTTGCGTTGGAAAGCGCGAATTTTGTTTCGGAGAAGAACTTTTTTATAGCGGCGCTTTACGCTTTTTCAAGTTTGATTTTGGGAATTCTGTGCGTGATTGCTGGGCAAAATTGCATCCGCTAGGCAGGTAAATTTTAAAATGCGGCAGGGATTGGAAGGGTGAGCGCATTTTGAAAAAATGCGTGAAAACAAACGCGGAGCGTTTGGTCGGAGGCGGAAGCCGAAGCCCTGAAAAGCCCGGTTTTTGGCAGTTTGCGAAAGCGAACGGACAAAAAGCCGCCCGAATTTAAAAATTTGAAAATTCGACACTTTTTTTCTTTTCTGCTATGATTTGCGTATGAAAAGCGATTATCTTACTTCAAAGCCGGCGTTTTATGCGCTTTTTGTTTTTTCACTTCCGATTATAATCGGCAATTTGTTCCAGCAGCTTTACACGATGGTCGATTCGGCGGTTGTGGGGCGGTTTGTTGGCGAGCAGGCTCTGGCGGCGGTCGGCGCGTCGTATTCGCTTACGGTTGTTTTTATCTGCGTGGCGATTGGCGGCGGTATCGGCTCTTCGGTGATTGTGAGCAAGTATTTTGGCGCGCGCAATTTTTCTGCGATGAAGACTGCGGTCAGCACTGCGTTTTTGACGTTTCTGGGAATCAGCGTTTTTCTTGGCGCGGTGGGAATTGTAATAAACCGTCCGCTTCTTGTGCTTTTAAAGACTCCTTCAGACGCGCTGGACATGGCTCTTGTCTATCTGCGGATTTATTTTCTGGGCCTGCCGTTTTTGTTCATGTACAACGTGATTTCCTCGATGTTCAATGCGATTGGGAATTCGCGGATTCCGCTTGTATTTTTGATTTTTTCTTCAGTTCTGAATGTCGCGCTGGACTTTCTGTTTGTAGCGGTGTTTAAGAGCGGAGTTGCAGGAGCGGCTTGGGCCACGCTGATTGCCCAGGGGCTTTCGTGCGTTCTGTCGTTCGCGGTTTTTATGCGCACGCTTGGGAAATTCAAGGATTCGGGAGATGAGGATGCGGCGGCCGAAGAAACTTCCGATGGCGCAGTCTTAATGTCTGGCGGCGCAAGTTTTTGTGGCGGCAGTCTGACCTGCGAAGGTTACAGGAAATTCAGATTTTTTGACGGACGCGAGCTTTCATCAATGGCGAAAATCGCAATTCCTTCTATATTACAGCAGTCCACCGTTTCTATCGGGATGATGCTGGTTCAGTCCGTGGTGAACAGTTTCGGCTCGGAAGCGCTTGCCGGATATTCTGCGTTCAGCCGCATTGCGTCGATTGCGATTGTTCCTATGGCGGCGTTGAACAATTCAATGTCGTCTTACACGGCGCAAAATATAGGGGCAGGAAAACCGGAGCGCGTTGTAAAAGGCTACCGTGCGGCGAATCTTATGGTCGCGTTTTTTGCGGTAACGCTCTGCCTGTGCATCGAGATTTTTTACCGTCCGCTGATTTCTCTTTTTATCGGGGACGGCGGAAGCGAGACTGCTCTGCGCACAGGACAGGCCGCGCTGCGCTTTGAAGGATTTTTTTACTGCTGGATAGGATTTAAAATGGCCTGCGACGGACTTTTGCGCGGAGCGGGCGACATGAAAGTATTTACGCTTGCAAATTTAATCAATCTTTCAATCCGCGTGGTTGTCTCGGTCGTATGTGCTCCGCGGTTCGGAATTGAATGGGTCTGGTATTCCGTTCCGATGGGCTGGTTCATGAACTTTGTAATTTCGTTCGCGGAATACAGAACCGGAAACTGGAAAAAAAGATTATAAAAAAATAAATGCCGCCGGAGCATAAGACATCCACAGATGAATTAAGTAGTCCGGCGGCCATCGCTATAAGATATAACAGCTCCTAGAATTCGTTTCCCGGAAAGCGCGGAATCAAATCTGTAGCTTTTTTTATTTCCTCATCGGTCGGAATGTAGTCGCTCATCGTTCCGTTGTTGAACGCTTCGTAGGCTTTCATATCAAAGTAGCCTGTTCCTGTAAGACCGAACAGGATTGTCTTTTCCTCGCCGGTTTCCTTGCATTTTAAGGCTTCGTCGATTGCAACCTTGATTGCGTGGCTTGATTCAGGAGCCGGCAAAGTTCCTTCTGAACGGCAGAAAAGCTCAGCCGCCTTGAAAACTTCCGTCTGCTCAACGCTTCTTGCCTCAATGTAGCCGTCGTGGTAGAGCTGGCTTACAATCGCGCTCATTCCGTGGTAGCGGAGTCCTCCCGCGTGGTTTGCGCTTGGCATGAACTGCGAGCCGAGCGTGTACATTTTCTGCATCGGGCAAACCTCGCCTGTATCGCAGAAGTCGTAGGCGAACACTCCGCGCGTAAGGCTTGGGCATGAAGCCGGTTCAATCGCAATGAACTGGTAGTCCTTTTCACCGCGCAGTTTTTCTCCCATGAACGGGCTTATAAGTCCGCCCAAATTCGAGCCGCCGCCGGCGCATCCTATTATTACGTCCGGCTTGATTCCATACTTGTCCATCGCAGCCTTTGCTTCCATTCCGATTATCGACTGGTGAAGCAGAACCTGGCTCAAGACCGAACCCAGGACGTATCTGTAGCCGTCATGCTTTGTGGCGTATTCCACCGCTTCCGAAATCGCGCAGCCCAAAGAGCCGGTGCATCCCGGATATTCGGCGTTAATCTTTCTTCCTATTTCAGTTTCCATGCTTGGAGAGGGAATCGCCTGTGCTCCGTAAGTTCTGATTACCTCGCGGCGATGAGGCTTCTGTTCATAGGAACACCGAACCTGATAAACGCGGCAGTCCAGGCCAAGATATGCGCACGCCATGGACATAGCGGTTCCCCACTGACCCGCTCCAGTTTCCGTAGTAACGCCTTTAAGCCCCTGCTCCTTTGCGTAGAATGCCTGGGCGATTGCCGAGTTCAGCTTGTGGCTTCCGGAAGTGTTGTTTCCTTCAAACTTGTAGTAGATTTTTGCCGGCGTTCCGAGCTTCTTTTCAAGGCAGTAAGCCCTTGTAAGCGGAGAAGGACGGTACATCTTGTAAAAATTCAGAATTTCCTGTGGAATCGGAATGTAGCGGTCGGTTTCGTTCAGTTCCTGCTTCACAAGCTCCTTGCAGAAAACGTGCTCAAGCTCTTCCGCAGTGCAAGGCTTTAGCGTTCCCGGATTTAAAAGCGGCGCGGGCTTGTTCTTCATGTCGGCGCGCATATTGTACCAGAACTGTGGCATCTCATCTTCGTTCAAGTAGATTTTGTAGGGAATTTCTTTTGTATCCATAATTTCCTCGTCTATAAAATATGAAGTTTCAACGCAGCAGCCTGCGGTTGTTTCTATAAATAGTAATATACACCATTTCTGCGATTCTATCAATAGTAACAAAACTGTGAAAAAAAACTTAAAAAGTTGATATAACGATATTCTACAAGGCAAATCGGGGGGGGGGAAAAGTGCGTTTTACGCACCGAAATATGCTATGTTGTAAAATCTTTCTTAATTCCCAGAATAAAAAAGTTGGTTTTGCAAAACAAGATAAGGGAAATTATATAAAAATTTCCCCTAATTTCCTTGTTAATACAACAAATCTATGTTAAATTCAAATTATGATTGAAGATCCGCCAAAGTCTGATTTTAACCCCGAAACATCTGTTTCTCTAATAATCAATCCCGAATATCAAATCTATTTTAAAAAAGCAGACGAAAACTATTATTATTGGGATAAGGTAAAATATAATTCACCGGAAGGAATAAATCCAAAGGATTTTTGGGCGGCAATTAAATTATCCCGCATGTCAAATGCTGTTTCGTTTGGTAAATATATTTTCAAATACAAGATAAATGATTATATGCAAAAATATCTTCATGATTTTGATATGAATTTTGGAGGCTCTTTATCTTCTGATAATTTGATAACTGAAAAAACCAAGCAGTATTATTTGCTTAGCTCAATTATGGAAGAAGCGATTGCATCCAGCCAGATGGAAGGTGCGTCCACAACGCGAAAGGTGGCCAAGGAAATGCTTCGCAAGCAAAAAAGGCCTAAAGATTCAAGCCAGCAAATGATATTGAATAATTATAAAACAATTCGATTTCTTTCTGAAAAGAAAAAATCCCCCTTGACCAAAGAGTTGTTATTGGAAATACATAGACAAATAACAGAAAAAACTCTGGAAAACCCAGATGAAGAAGGCAAATTCAGAAATAACAATGATATAGTTGTTTCAAATAACATAACTGGTGAAATAGCTCATAATCCTCCGGACTACAACGAAATTGAAGCTGTCTTAAATGATTTATGCGATTTTGCAAACAAAGATGAAACTTTCGTTCATCCAATTATAAAGGCAATAATTATTCACTTTGTAATTTCATTTCTGCATCCTTTTACTGATGGAAATGGCCGTACGGCCCGCTCGCTTTTTTACTGGTATATGCTTAAGAAGGGCTATTGGCTTACAGAATTTCTATCTATTTCAAGAATCATATATGCCACAAAAGATAAATATGAAAAAGTTTTTTTATATACTGAGCATGATGATTATGATTTAGGATATTTTATAAATTATAATCTTGTGGTGCTGAACAAAGCGTTTATTGAGTTGACTAAATATCTTGAAAGAAAAGCCAAAGAGCGCTCTGCTTTGTTTGAATTCAAGACAATAACAGGTATTAACGAGCGGCAGGCTCAAATCATTAAAATTGCAACCGAAAACCCAAGTACAATATTCATAAGTAAAGATTTACAGACAGAATTGGGAGTTTCAGTTAAAACAATCAGAGCTGACTTGGAAGGGCTTGTTCAAATGGGACTGTTAAAAACATATCCGCTAAACAAACGTCTTGTTGGATATTTAAGGGCAGAAGATTTTGAAGATAAAATAAGGGAAATTAGCGGAAATTAAGGGAAAATTTCCCCTATTTTGAGCAAATATCCGGTTCAAGCACAAAGTATAAAAAATATTGCCGTGATTCTTCTCAATTCAATCAACAAGATAAAACATTAAATACTTTCGCTATAAAACCTTGTGCTTACAACACATTTTTCACATTTATGCGTATTAACAAGTCTTTCCATCCGCTTTTCTGCCGCTGATTTTATATTTGGAGCGGCATCTTTAGAAACAACAATCCGTGGAAAATAAATTCTCTCCAGCCCCTTGCCTTTCATATAGTCCATTGTTGCCAACAGCTGCTCAAAAGCATGGGCTTTATCGCAACCTTTTAGCTCCACAAGATATAAGTTTTTCTCATCTATAACATCAAGAGCAAAATCACATCTTTCGCCTGAAGTTATCAAGTCGCCGTCAACATGAATTTTAAGCACAGACTTCTCATTTGGATTTTTGGCTTCATATTTTCTGCCATTTTCAGAGAATACAATAACTTTATCACAAACTGGCTTTTTTTTACGCCCAAGAAATTCAATTTCCATTCGAAAACTCCATATCAGAAAGTTTTGAATAGATTGCATTTATTTCTTCTGAACAGCCGTCAATTTCTTTTGGATCTATCTGCTTTATGTCGTCTGCCTTTATTGAGTGAATTTCTCCATTTTTTACAACATAAGCAGAGACTTTGTCATAATCTATCTGTTTTTGTTTTTCCACCAGAGAATCCGCCATAAATCCTTTTTTTTGCAAAGTCGCAGCATAAATGCTATTGTTTATAGTTTCAAGAATATACGGACTGTGGGTTGTAATAATAAGTTTGTTTTGAATATTTTCATTTAAGCTTGAAAGCAAAAACTGAATTATATTTTTCTGAGAATTTGGAAAAAGATTCTGCTCAGGCTCTTCTACAACATTAACAAAAAAAGAATTAAAAGCCCTGTTCTTGTCAAGAACTTTTTCAAATTCCTTCTGTTCATTTACATTTTTGAATTTTAATTCTCTGCTTCTTTTTTTTATAGTATCAATAAAATATTTTGTTACAAGAAACAGCGGAACTGCTGATTGAAAACCGCTTGCCGCTTCGTTCAAAGAAACTGTATATTTTTCTGACTGCAACTCAATCTTATTCTTCCGCTTGTTATAATGAATGCTAAGTTCTTCTATTGGAAGAACTGAATTTTGAACTTCTTGCGAATTAATCACTTCATCATACACATACAAGAAATCTTGCATAGAATCTGGCAGAAGCGGAAGCTGTGCAAAGCGGTCTACAATACCGACAAGATTCCGTTCAGACGGTAAATACTGAATTTGAGGACGAATATATTTTTCAGCGTTTTTAGTTTTAAAAGAAAGTTTTTTATGGCTTAATGCAATATGCACAAAGTCCGTTGAGTATTCTACCTCACTCTCATCATTCAGAAATGATTCAATCCGCTGATATGAAAGAAGATTTTTAAGAAAAGTCAATGTCTCAACTTCTTTGATTGTCTTTTTTCCGACAAAAACAGCTTTCTCCACCCAACAGAGCGATGAAAACAATTTAGCAACCGTACTTTTTCCAGCCCCCTGAGAGCCTACAAAAAGAGTCAAATTACTAACATCAAAAAAGCCATCTTTTGAATCTTTAAATCCTTTATCTATTGGACCGAAATTCTTTATGCGGAGTTTAGTCATAATTCAAACGTATCCTTTTTTCTTGTAGAAATCCAAAGAGCAATTCGCCCCCAATTACGCATTAAGTATTGCAAATTATTTCATCAATATAATCAGAATCGTAACATATTTTTTTTATTAAGTCAGCGGAACTGTTCAAGTGGCGGAAGTATCAAGTTTTTGGATTGTATTCCCAAAAGTCGGTAAAATCAATAAGTTTTTGGATTATATTCCTAAAAGTTTAGAAAATTAAAAAAAAATTGATTAACAGTCAACTTATTTCCTGTTTATTGGCAAAATCAATAATTTTTTATTTTCTAGGCAATCTGCTTGTTGGTCAAAAAACATTCCTTTATATAGTCGCGGCTTTGATAGTAAAAGTCTGTGTTGAATCTGCTTATGCTGTCGCTGACCCAGGAATTGTAAACTTTGAACAGGGTTTCAATTATGCTGTCAACATTTTCATTCGGCTGGACATCCTCAATAAGGCGCTCATACACTTCACCTATTGTCCAGTAATCAGGAACTTCATATTTGCATTTTGCAACATTGTCAAAATCGCCTGTTTTTATGGAGCACATATTTATAAATTCTTCCGCAACGCTGTCTATCACCTCGCAATGACGGCCAATTAAAAATGTCTAACCAGTAATAAATTCCATATAATTGTCTTTTGTTACTACAGAAAAAGGAATTTCCGGATAATTATTTGAGAATGTCAACGGACATTTAACATTCGCCTTTTTAGGATTGTACTTAAACTCATAAGCAGAAAATTTTCCGTCAATTTCTTCTATAAAGTCAATTTCCTGTTTTTGTGTTGTGCGCCAAAAATAGTATTTCGCTTTTCTATTATGAAAAGCGTTATTTTTTACACGCTCGCTTATCAAAAAATTTTCCCAAATCATGCCAATATCAGAACGCAAGTCGCAGGGAGAAAAATTTGAGATAACAGCATTTCGCACACCGTTATCATAAAAATAAATCTTTATGCTTTTTTTTAGCTCATTACGGACATTGCGGCTGTATGAATGAAGATGAAAAACAACGTAAGCCTTTTCAAGCAAATCAACATATTTTTGAACAGTAAGAGTGTCAATTCCCAAAAGATTTCCAAGCTCATTGAAAGAAACCTCACTTCCAATCTGCAAAGCAAGAGCTTGAACAAGCTTTTCAATCACAGCAGGTTTCCTAATATCTTGAAATTCAAAGACATCCTTATAAAGATAGCTTGAAACAATATTGAAAAGGATTTCTTTTTCTTCACCAGGATTATTCGCAACATCAGGATAAAAACCATAGACGAGCCTATTTTCAAGCTGCTTCATTTCATCAAGCATATTTGAATTTAAGACAAGCTCGTTTGTAGAAAAAGGAAAAAGATTATATTCAAACTTTCGCCCGGTCAAAGGTTCATTTATGGTGTTTGACAAATCAAGCGCAGAAGAGCCAGTTACAGCAATTTGAACTTCTGGAAAGTTATCATGCAGGATTTTAAGTTTAAGCCCGATATTCTGAATACGCTGAGCCTCGTCAATAACAATAAATTTTGAATTTCCTATAAGCGACTTGAACCTAGCGGAAGATTCTTCTGATAAAATCTTTCTAACTTCAGCTTCGTCACAATTCCAATACTGAACGGAATTATTTTCAAAATTTTCAGAAAGGATTTTTCTTAACAAAGTAGTTTTTCCTACCTGACGCGGTCCAATCAGAATTAGAACCTTGCCGCTCCCTATTTTTCCCTCAAGAATTTTCTGCAAATCACGTCTGATTTCTTTCATGTCAAAGATTATACGACAAGAAAACAGTCTAATCAACAAAAATTATAATATTTATTGATTATAATCGAAAATTGTTATAATTTTTGTTGATTTTTTTACTAACAATTCCAGCACAAGCCAACGCTAGTTGGCGTTGCGAACAAGGCGGAAGCCAAAGAGGTCGCCGCGGTAGTACGGGCTGAGGAGATTCCGGTAGCACCGCTCTCTGAACCACCTCCGGATGTTGTACCACCGGTACTGCCGCTTTCAGAACCGCTGCCGCTACCAGATGAGCTTGAAGAGCCGACTTTTGTAAAAGTTATAATTTCACCTATGTTTACCGTGAATTTTCCATCTTCTACAGTAAGGGTTTTATCTTCTACTTTTCCTACCCATCCACTTGTGCTTGACGTGTGGGTCTGGTGCAGATGAATTGTGCCATTCTCAAAAGTACCGTCCAGTGTGTAAGTGCCTTTTCCGAAATCTCTAACACTTTCAGAAGAAGAATCGCCATTGCTGCAGCCAAAAACTGCAAGCCTCATTGCCATTGCCGCAAGCACGGCAAAAATCCTTGTTTTTCTCATATCATTCTCCCTAAAAAAATGATTTAAACAAAAAAAGACCGCTGTGCTGCAGGCGCGCAAGTACGTTTTACGCACCGAATTTGTGATTTTTCTGGAAAAAAAGCAGATTTGTTATGTATAAGGAAGATAAAAATGTAAAAAGATTTAGTTGCCACGAAGAGAATTTGCTCCGTTTGCACTGCTCTATAATTCACGGAAAAAAAATCAGCCTATTTAAAATTTTTCGTAAATATCTCATTATTTTCCATAAATATCTCATTATCTTTTTGCCAATTTGTATATTTTAAATTATAATTGCTAAAAATCACACTAAAGGAATTTATATGGCAGACACAGCAAAAAAAATCGAGTGGGATGATGCTTATCTTTTGGGAATTCCCGACATAGACATGCAGCACAAAAAACTTATTTTAATTGCAAACGAGCTTTACGATGTTATTTGTGGCGATGAAGCTAATTACAAGCTGAAAATGTCTATGGTTTTAAAAAAACTTACGGATTACACTGAATACCATTTTACCAATGAAGAGCAGCTTCAGAAAAGAATCGGTTATCCAGGTCTGGAAACTCACAAAAATTCACATGACTACTTTATAAAAGAAGTTAGACTTCAGATTCAGAAACTTAATTCGGAAAGCAAAAGCAATGTCCTTGGATTTTACAATTACATTGCAACCTGGGTTTTTAATCATATTGCAAAAGCAGACAGACTTTGGGCTACCTACATGAAGGAAAACAGCGGAAAATAAAATGCCCGAAAATCAGATTGAAAAACTTCTTCTTGAAAACATAAAAAACCAGGCTGCCTTTTTTGTGTTTCCAACGCAAACTTCGGCAGACTTGTGGGCAGACAAAATTGTTCTTACCAGCGAAATAAAAGCGGTGGCGATGGAACGGTTTCTTGTCTGGGATAAATTCAAGAGTTCTTCAATCCGCAGCAGACAGCTGCAAAAAAAATCAGTGCCTTCTGCAATGCGTTCAATTTTTATTTCAAACCTGATTGAATTGAACGCGCAGAAGCCTTTTTTAAAAAACCTTATAGTTCCGGAATACGCAAAGTCAGCATCCGGATTTACAAACTGGCTCACTTCCCTGCTTCCGCCGCTTTTCACATGGAAAAAACATTTTCAGGAAGCAAATATCCAGCCCGACCCGGAAGATTTGGATCTTCTGGAGCTTTACAGGCGCTACAAGGAATTTCTTGACAGCAACAATCTTTTTGACCCGGCATGGGAAACTCCGCCGTTCGTGCCTGATGGAAATCATTATTTTATTTTTTTTCCGGAAATTCTATCTGACTACGCAGAATATGAGTCCATTCTTGAAAATTCACCTGAAAGCATAACGGTAGTCCACCTTTCCGGGGAAATCCTTGCGCAAAAGCCTCAGACTGTTCATTTTATGAAAAACTCCCGGCAGGAAATACGCGCAATCTGCCTTTACCTTAGAAAACTTCACAATGAAAAAGCCATACAATGGAATGAAATCGCCGTGAATGTTCCGGACATTGAAAGCTACGGCCCTTACCTTGAACGGGATTTCAGACTTTACCAGATTCCGTTCGTAAGCCGGAATGCAGTTTCCCTGGATTCAACCGGCACAGGCAATTTTTTTGCCCAGCTTCTAAATTGCAAGCAGCAAAACTTCAGTTTTGAATCAATAAAAAATCTTCTATTAAACAACTGTCTTCCGTGGAAAAAAGAAATCCCGATTTTCGGGCTTATAGAATTCGGAAAAGAAAACAACTGCGTGTGCAGTTTTGAATATCAAGATGAAAAAATTGATGTCTGGAACAAATCTTTTCAAAATCCAAAAGAGCACCCGGACGAGCAGGCGCGACTTTTTTACGGAGACTTAAAAAAATACGTAAATTCACTAGTAAACTCCAAAACATTCAGCGAAATAAGAAAAAATTATTTTATTTTCCGCGAATGTTTTTTTGATATGTCGCTCTGCACAGAAGATTCGGACAACATCCTTAGCCGATGCATCACAGAATTGAGCGTTCTTATTGAACTTGAAAAATCCTACGGATTTTCACTTTCTTCGCCGTTTGATTTTTATTCAACATATCTTTCCGGAATAAAATATCTTGCGCAGACTTCGCAGCGCGGCGTTCAGATTCTTCCTTACAAACTGGCCTCGTGCGCGCCTTTTAAGGCCCAGGTTGTGCTGGACGCAAGCCAGAGCGGAATTTCTGTAGTCTACAGGCAGCTTTCATTTCTGCGCGACGACAAAAGAAAGATTCTTCTTGACGGAAAAGACGACCCTGACGTTTCTGAGCTTTTTGTAAAACTTTACGAAATGAATTCAACCGAAGTTCCGGTTTTTTTTACCTGCGCCACAAAGACTTTTACAGGCTACGCGCAGAGTTCAAGCTACCTTGCCGAGCTGGAGCTGGAAAATGACGAAAGTCTGAAAAATCTCCTTGAAAACGATTTCTACATTAAAGAAAAAAAATTCCTCTTGAATCCGGAAGGAAATTTTCCAGACGAAATAACGCTTACAGAAAAAAACGGCATTGATTTCTGGAAAAAAAGCCAGAAATTTCAGGAGCCGGATATTTCAGAATCCATAAAAATTGAAAAAAACAAAATTTCTGCGGGGAAAATCTTTTCGCCGGACAAAAAAATACAAATCTCAAGCACAACGTTGAAAAAATTCTTCACCTGCCCCCGCCTTTGGGCAATAGAAGAAACAGGAAATCTTTCCGAGCAGAACAACGAGGCGGAAATTGCCGACCACAGAACGCTCGGAAACCTTTACCACAAAATTTTTGAACTTTTCTGCACAGAATTAAAAGGCAGGAACCTTCCGCTTTATGTTGAAAACGATAGGCTTTCAGAAAATTATATGGAAATTCTTCTTTCAAACATTGAAAGCGCCCTGGTTTCCGAAAAAAACAGCTACCTTACAAAGGAACTTTTAAAAACCACAAAACCTTCGGTAATAAAAACTGCGGTGAACGCAGTGTCAACCTTCTCAAAAATCTTTCAGGGATGCACAATTTTTGCCACAGAAGAAAAGTATTCCTTCACAGACGAAGAAAAGAACTGCATATTCAACGGAAGAATCGACTGCCTTTTGCTTGACCCGTCTTCAGCAGAACTTTTTCTTGTTGATTTTAAAAGTTTCTCCAGCGCGATTCCAGAAAATATTTTTTATGAAGAAAATTCCGGCGGAGCGGCGGAAGAATTTCCGGATTTCCAGATGCCGATGTACCTTCATCTTCTGCAGAACCAGAAAAAACCGGCGAATGTCGAAAACTGCTGCTTTTTCAACGTTACAAAAGCCGAGACGACGCAAGTTTTTGGGGAAGAGCTCGCATCGCGCGTAGCCCTTTTAAAACCGAACGCAAGAAAATCAAGGAATGTGCGGACAGCGGAAGATTTTTCCCTGACGATGGAAAAATTCAAGGAAGCCGCCGGACTCTTTATTCAGCGCATACAGGACGGAGATTTTTCTGTTTCGGATGAAACTCAGAATTTTGAAACCTGCGGAAAATGCCGCTGCAAGGCGTTATGCCGCCGGACATTCAACGTAAGCAGACAGAAATAGACACCAACCTTCACGAGGATTTTATGCAGAACTCACCTGAAAAAGAACGAAAATTTGATGAATATCAGCAGCGCGCGATAAATATTTTAAAAAATGCGGTTGTAAGCGCGGGCGCAGGCTCTGGAAAAACAACAGTCCTTTCAGAACGTTTTCTTCAGCTCGTTCAGCAGAAAAACTACAAAGTTGAAGAAATCCTTACGCTAACCTTTACAAAAAAGGCGACCGTAGAAATGTCTGCCAGAATTTTCAAGGTTCTTAAACAGAAAGCCCCCGAAAAAGCGGCAGATTTTTACAAGGCAAACATAAAGACTTTAGACAGCTACTGCAATTCCGTGGCAAAGCTGGGCGCGCATTTTTACGGAATAACTCCAGATTTCATGCAGGATGACACAATCTCCGCGCAGATTCAGCAGCTCGCCCTGCCCTTCATCTTAAAAAACAGAGACAACGAGGCTATCAAACTACTAGTAAACTCCAACGACTTTGAAAAAAAAGCCTCAGAAATATTCGTTGAACCGATTCTGGAAAATTCAACTGTCGCAGAGCCCATAGATTTTGAGCTTTCCGCAGAATATCAGATTCAGTTCATTCTTAAATCTTGGAAAGAACTAGGAACAAAGGCGGAAGAATCCCTTTCAATGTTTAAAAAGGCGTACTATGATTTCGATGGAAACCGCGGCGCAAAATATCTTCTTGCTATAAAAGAAATTATAGAAGAAAAAAAATATCCTGAGCTTCCAGAACTTACGGAAGAGGACATAAAAAATTCAAATGAGGAAAAATTCGCTCCGTTTCTGGAATACATTTCCTCTGTATGCGGCATAAGCCAGACAGGCGCGCCAAAAAACTCAGAGGAACTGAAGGAAACTCAGAATGAAATTAAAAACATCGCGCCAAAAATCGCATCGATAATTGACTACATTCCAAGCTACAAGCTGATGAAGGCGCTGCTTCCGCTTCTAAAAGAATTCCAGGAGCTTGCAAACAACCTGAAACGCCGCTCAGGCTGTCTTACTTTCAAGGACATTGCAAATCTTGCGTTATGCACACTGCGCGACCACCCTGAAATCCGGCAGATTGAAAAACAAAAGTACAAAGCCATAATGATTGACGAATTCCAGGACAACAACAGCGAACAGAGGGACATGCTTTTTCTGCTTGCTGAAAAAATTGAGCGCACGGCCCGTGGAGTTCCTTCGGTAAATGAACTCTGCCCGGAGAAACTTTTTTTTGTAGGCGACGAGAAGCAGAGCATTTACCGTTTCCGCGGCGCGGACGTTTCCGTTTTCAGGGCTCTTTCCAGCGATTTTAAGGACGGAAACCTGAACATGACAACAAACTACCGCTCAAAGCCGGCGCTGATTGCCGCTTACAACACAATCTTCGGCGGCTTCCCCTACCCTCCCGGCCATAAAAAGCCGGAAAATTCCGCGTGTCCGCCGTGCGTATTCTTTACAGAACTAAAAGACTGCTCCAGCGTTCCGAATTACGAAGCCATTTACAGGGAAGTAACGATGTCCGAATCCGCAAGAAGCGACGCAGAGACAGAACCGCAGGCTTTTTTTCCAAAAATACATTTTGCGCTTTATGATTCCAAGAAAAATGAAGAATTCAAGGGAAATCCAAATTTCATAACAGAAGAAGAAGCCGAGTCTGAATGGGTGGCAAAAAAAATATCAGACCTTATAAAAAATGGCCGGTCACCGGACGAAATCGCAGTCCTATTCCGGAACTACAGCCTTCAGCCCCTTTACGAGCGGACATTTTTAAAGCACGGAATTCCGTACAACACGGAAGTTGTAACAGGATTTTTTGACGACGGACCTGTAAACGACATAATCTCCATGCTCAGGCTCTGCGCCTATCCGGAGGACACACGCCCCTACGCCCAGATTTTGCGTTCACCGCTTGCAAACCTTGCTATAGAAGAAATCAACGCAATTCTGTCTTTTTCCGAAAAACCTTTTCAGGGAGACTACTCCTCTTTTCTTTCAGCGCAAAGCATTGAACGTTACGGACATTTAAAGGACGCCTTTGAAAAACTCAAGGAAAATTCAAACATAAAGCCTCTGACAGAGCTTATTTCTGAAATATGGTACAACCTTGGATACCGCTATGAAACTTTATGGAACCAGACTGTTTCAATGTACGGAAAAATGTATGACCTGCTGTTTGAGCTTGCCAGAAAAGCCGAAATCCAGAATCTCAGCCTTGCGGCATTTGTAGACAGCGTTGAAAAATACAAGGACGGAACAAATTCTCCGGACGGAAGAACTGAAAGACTTGAGGGAATGGACATTCCGCTGGAGCAGGCCGCCGGCGTTCACATACTTACAATCCATAAAAGCAAAGGACTTGAATACGACACCGTCTTTATATGCGGAACCCACAAGAAAGGAAAGAACGAAACAAATTCAAAGGCGGTATATTGCAGCAAAAAATACGGAATTTCCGTGAACAACCCGGAAACCGCCCATCAAAACTATTTTTATCAGATTGTAGATGAAGAAAACAAAAAAATGCAGAACGCAGAGCTTCGCAGGCTTACCTACGTAGCCTTGACCCGCGCAAAAAAAGAAATTTTCATAACGAACGGAAAATACACTCCGGCAAAAGACTCCTCCGCGTTTCTTCCCGGCGGAGAAAAAAATCCGTCTTCCATCTTCAATGTCCTTGAGCCGGTATACGACTTTTATTCTGAAGCGGAAACAACAGAGCCCCTCCCCTTCGACACGGAAGAAATAAATTCCGCTCTGCGCTCAGAATCCGCAGCAATGAGCAAAACAAAAAACACAGCGGAATCAAAAATAGAGTTCCTCAACTTACTAGAAAACTCCAAAAATTTACAGAATGCGCGGGAAATTTCAACGGAAGAGCCGGAAGAAAAATACATTTCTCCTAGCAAACTCCATGCCGTTGATGAGGAAACAGAAATTCACAAGGAAAACATAGAATTCCGCAAGGATGCGCCTTTTCAGGAAATAAACGAAATCGTAGGAAAAACCGCAAAATTCTCGTTTGAAAATTTCGGAACGATTGCGCACGCATACATGGAAGCCGCCGTTAAAAACCAGGAGACACCTGACTATCCCGCAAAAGAAATCGCCGCCCTGGAAGACAAGACGGAATACCTGAAGACAATAGAAAAAATCTGCCTGCAAATGAAACAGACATTCATTGAATCAGAAATCGGAAAGGCCGCAAAAAATTCCGCATGGAAAAAGACCGAATACGAATTCCGCGGAACAATCGGAAAAAAAATCATAAGGGGAATCATAGACCTTGTGTTCAGAAATCCGGACGGGTCATACACTATAATTGACTACAAGACAAACCAGACGATTCAGCCGGAAATATACGAGGCGCAGCTCGCCTGCTACAAAAAAGTCATCTCGGACATGCTGCAGATTCCCGCTGGAAAAATACGCTGCTACCTTTATTATCTTCGGTTCGGAAAACTTGTTGAAATAAATACTGAAAATTCCCTAAAAAATCTTGAACGTACTTGACACTTTTTTAACAAGGTGCTATATTAAAGTCAGCTTGTAAATAAGCTGATAAACTCTCTCCGATGCTCGTGAAAGCGAGCGGACAGGAGTTCTGGATACGTTGTGTTCGGAACACCTGTTTTTTTTTCTGGGTGGCTTTTTTAATGGCAAAGCGCCATTAAAAAACCGGGCTTTACGGAGTTCCATTGCTTCGCAACCGCCTGCGGCGGCTCCTTCAATCCCTGCCACATTTTCCCATGGACAGCGCCGGAATTCCGCCAGGAAAACCTGTTTTTCTTAAAATGGAAATATTGCAAAAAACGGCTCTTTTCCGACAAAAGCGTAATGATACATAAAATAAAACCAAATGCCGTTTTTTTGCAAAAAAATATATTAGATTTATTAGATATATTAATTATTATCTTATTTTTCTAATTTTATTTATTAATATTTTACTAATCTTTTTTCTATTCTTTTTTATTATTTTATTTATTATTTTTATAATCTTTTTACTAATTTTTATTAGTATTTTTAATAATATTATTGATTAGTTTTATTATTTATGTTAGAATTCTAATATCAACAAAAAGAAAAATTTTAAATTTTTCAAGGAGGCCTAAAATTAAAGTTATAACACTGGCGCTTGCAAAAGGCGGAGTAGGGAAGTCGAGCATATCATTAAGCCTCGCCGCGGAACTCGCAAAAAAACACAAGACTGTCCTTATTGACGGAGACGTCCAGGGCAACAGCTCGTCAACCCTTGTGTCTGAGACAAAATTTGAACTGGCGGACATTCTGAACGGAAAATGCTACGTGGAAGACGCGGTTATCAGGACAGAAATTCCAAACCTCTTTGTAATACCAACAGTAGCCACGGAAAACAACCTTCGAATCTACAAGGCGCAGAAGGCGAGCGACGAGCCGGAGGTTTTTATGGACATAACGGACGAACTCGCAAAGCTCGGTTTTGAGTACGTCATAATCGACACATCCCCGGCCTTTGACGCTTTTGAAGGAAACATATTCCTTGCGACCGACGAAGTCATTCCTGTAATGCTGCTTGACCCGTATTCCTTTGACGGACTTACAATGTTCAAGAAAAACCTTGAGGAATTCCGGGCAAAACACAAAAGGCAGCTATCCGACTCAAAGGCTGTCATAAAAAGAATCGTCCTGAACAACTACGACTCGCGCCTTGCGCTTTCAAGAAACATTCTTGAGGTCATGCAGAAGCAGAGCGAATACAAGACCTATCTTATTCCGACCGAACAGAACTTCAAGCGCTCTGTAAACCAGAAGACGCCTGTCCAGTATCTTTCGGGAACAAAGGCACAGGTTCTAAAAGGGCTGGAAGAACTGGCAGGAGACGTTGAATAATGGCAATCATGAAAAAACCTTCAAACGAGCTTCCAAAGGAATTCGTTTCGCAGGCAATGGAAACATTAAGTTCTGAAACACAGGAAACTGAAAAACCTAAAATTTCCGCCTCATCGGTAAAAACCAGAATCGTAACGCCAGCCCAGACGCCTTTGAATGAAGAACGCAAGAACACTTCAGGAAAGTACAGCGACGTGATAAACCTGAAGCTTCCAAAAGGGGAAAGAAACCGCCTGAAAGGGCTTTGCGCCCAGTTCGGAATTTCCATGAACCAGTTCATACTTTATTCAATCTACGAGCTGGAAGAAAAAATAATGGACGGAAAATGCACGGTCTCTCAAATGGGAGTCCGGGAAATAATACAGTAAGACAGAAAGGATATGGAGTCTGGCAGAACATACTTCATATCCTTTTTTTATTATTGGACTTTTCTAGTAATAATATGGAATAAACTAGTAGTTTTATGGAATATCCTAGTAATATAGAAGAAAAAGCATAAACAGCGCTTTGGAAACTCCTAGTAAGATGGACAGGCAGGGATTGCACTTTTCTGGACTTTGCTAGCAACAAAATGGAAAAAGCAAGTTATAAAATGGAGTTTTCTAGCAACAAAAAGGAATTTCCTAGGCAGTTAAGGAATCTGCTAGTAAGGTAAAGGAGTAAACTAGTAAGCAGGAATGGCGAATGCTAGTAAGAATCTTGGAATCTGCTAGTTACTTAACTCTGTAACTTTTTATACTGTAAAGATATACAAGAGCCCAATAATAAATATAAATTTAAATATTAAGAAATAAAATTTATTAATATTCATTTTATAAAAATAATATTAACAAATTTTCACAAAGTAACTAAATTTTACTTGCACACCTAGTAAGTTTGATTTATATTCAAGGTATGGGGAAAAAAGAAACGGGTGGAATTTTGAACTTCAAAAATTCATCATTAGAAACTACAGATCTGGTCTTAACCGGAGATGAATCGACAAAGCCGTCGTATTTGATTCAAAAAAATGCGATGAGCAAGGCTTATTACAAGATTTCTGCAATGGGGAAAAAACTTATCTCCATGGCGATGGCTGTAAACAACATGCAGAAAACTATTTTTGGCGAAACAAATTATTACGAAGCCAAATTTTCGTTCAATGACTTTTTTAAATCAATGGGAATTTCCATTGGTGGAACCAGCATAGAGCGGATTGCTGAGTGTGCGGACGAATGTGTCCATTTTGTAATAAATTTTCATACGGACGATCTTCAGAATTTTATTCCTTTGTTTTCGCTGATTCAGATTGACAAGACAAACAAAATTCTTCGCTTTGTATTCAATCCTATTATCAACAACTTTCTGGAGCAGCAGGCAGGACATCATAAAATTAATTTTCTTGAATACGGAAAGCTCCGTTCAACTTACGCAATGCGCTATTATGACATTTTTGAGCAGTACAAGGGTTTTGCCGGAAAAAATGGAAATCCCAAAAATACATGGACCTGCTCGCTTTCATTCGATGAAATAAAAAATCTGTTTCAGCTGGATGAAATTTATCAGAATCGGACAGACAATTTCAAGAAGTTTGTGATTACCGAACCTATAAAGGAACTGAACGAAAAAATTACCTCAATGCAGGTGATAAAGCAGGACTGGCTTAAGACAGGAAAAAAGCATACTGGAGTCCGCTTTACGATTATGCGTACAGAAGCAGGCCTTACAGACTATGACAAAGTTTCTCCGTATCTGAATTTTATTGAAGAGCAGGCTGACAGAACTCTTATTTGCCAGAATGCCGAGCTATATCTTTCTCTTCTGCAAAAAGAGAATAATGTCGTAAGAGTTGACATGGAAACGGCTCTTGAATCAACAGACGGTTCTGAGCTAAGGCAGCTAAAACTTCTGTGCGGAATGGCTTTGAATGATTTGAAGGAGCAGAAAAAAAACTCCAAAAAACTAGCAAATGCCAAAAAAACGGAAGTCCTTCAGAATGAATTCTTTTTAGAAATTTAGACATAAAAGTCAAAAAATAAAAAAAGGCTTGTCAGCGTTAATCCTTATGCCTATGGCGGAAACTTTTTTGGTTTCCGCCATATTTTTTTTAAGCGAAAATCAACTTTTTACTTACTAGCAGATTCCAAAGATATAGTTTTCAGGAAAATGAGCAAAAACATAGGCAAATGGTAGATTCTTTTAAATGAACCCGGATTTTATTCTGATACATTTTACTATCAATTATTAAAAGCATTTCTGGAAGTAACTAGTAAGTTCCAGAAAATGAAACATCCGCTTCAATTTTTTTTGTCTGGAGTTTGCTAGTAAGTTTTTTGTTCAGAAACCTTTTCTTTGCAAGCGCATTTTTTGAATTCTGGAGTTTTCTAGGTATTTTATGGAATTTTCTAGTAATAAAATGGAAAAAACTAGTATTTTAGTATAGAAAATTATACATATTAAGATGAATAAATTCATTGTTAATTTGTTAATACTATGTATTCTTTTTTTAACAGTTTAAAATCTTCTAAATTTGAATTTAGTAAATACCCCGAAAGTCGCCTCGATTCCGATAGAAGAACTTGTTAAAATTGTCGCTTACACAAAATAAAAAAATTTGATAATATGGGCGGCAATAAATAAAAATAAAGCAATCTATCTAACGAGCAGCCAAAAGCGTAAGTCCAGTTCGGACACGTTTTTGGGCTGCTTTTTTTTTGTGGTGATGATGCAAGAGATTTAGAGGTTCAATTTAGGGTTTTAAATTTTACTGGCATTATAGGGCTTGACCTGCGATGTTTCTGAAAAAAATCGGTTGATAATCTGTTGGAAAAATACGGTAGATTGCTAACCGAATTGTTATGCAAACATCATATTTTACAACGCAATTTAGAAACGCAAGAACTTTATGTTCAAATAATCAGTGAAATATAGTATACTAGACTTTAGAAAGTTATGTTTTACACAAAAATCAACAACCGCCGTTATCTTGGAAACAAATATAGAATTCTCACTTTTATAAAGCAGATAATCTCGGAAAACTGCGGTGATTTTGAAAGTTTCGCTGATATTTTCGCAGGAACAGGAGCGGTCTCTTCTGCTTACACTGATAAAATACTGTATACAAACGATATTCTCTACAGCAACTATCTTTGCCATCTGACTTGGTTTTCTGATGAAGTTTTTGACATCTCAAAAGTTGCTAACTATATAAATTTTTATAACTCTGAGATTCCGTTTGAAGAAAATTATATGACGCAGAATTTTTCAGGCACTTATTTTTCTGATAAAGTCTGCTCAAAAATCGGATTTATCCGCGAGAATATTGAAAACGAATCTCGTTCCGGTAAAATCAACATCCGAGAAAGGGCAATGCTCATAACATCGCTTCTTTATGGAATTGACAAGATTGCGAACACCTGCGGACATTACGATGCGTACCGGAAAAATGCCGAGCTGCCGGAATCTTTTACAATGTGCGTTCCTGAGCCAAATGCAAACCTGAAACACAATCACTGCTTCAACGAGGACACAAACGAGCTTGTAAAGAAAATTTCCGCAGATGTTGTCTACATTGACCCGCCGTATAATTCAAGACAGTATTGCGATGCTTACCATTTGATAGAAAACATTGCGCGCTGGGAAAAGCCGGAAGTTTTTGGCATCGCAAAAAAAATGGACAGGACAGCCTTAAAAAGCAAATACTGCACAAGAGAAGCTCCTGCGGCTTTTGAGGATTTAATAAAAAATATTACGGCAAAATATATTGTGGTTTCGTATAACAATATGGCAAAAAAAGGAAATGACCGTTCAAACGCCCGCATTTCAGATTCTCAAATATTGGAAACGCTTGAAAACAAGGGCGATGTGAATACTTTTTCCCAGCCGCTAAAAGCATTCACAACAGGAAAATCAGAACATTCTGACAATGAAGAGAGAGTTGCAGTATAAAAAAAGGAAAAAATATGGCGAACAAACATACGCAAGTTGATGACATAATCGAAACTATGAGAAAAAACAATGGATATGCGACACTTGCGTATCTGAATCAGAATGTAGACACTTCAAGCTGGATTACGAAAACGCCTTTTGAAAGCATAAGATGTTATCTTCAAAGGCGAAAAGAATTTTTCAGAATTCAGCCCGGTCTTTGGGCTTTGACGGAATCAAAGGAATCAGTCCTGAAAAAATTTAAGATAAAAGAAAACGGTAAGGAAGAAAATGAAGTTTTCACCCACGCATATTATCAGGGCTTGATTGTTGATATTGGAAATATGAAAAATCTGAAGACTTATGTTCCTGCGCAAGACAAGAATAAAATGTTTCTTGATAAGAAACTTGGAGAAATCTCTTCAATTATAGATATTCCTGAATTCACATATCCAAAAATAACAAACAGGGCAAGAACAATTGATACAATCTGGTTCAACGAGCGTGAAATGCCGAATGCTTTTTATGAAGTTGAACATTCTACAAACATCATTAACTCGCTCAATAAATTTTATGAACTTCAGGACTTCCGTGCAAAATTCTTTATTGTGGCAGACAAAAAACGAAAACATGAGTTTGAAGACAAAATCAGCCAGTCCATTTACAACTCAATAAAACCGCTTGTCAATTTCGTTGATTATGAAACTTTGGCAAACCAACATTCAAAAATGGCGGAATTATTCAAAAGTCCAGTAATTTTATAAATATGGTGGTGGATTATCAAGAGAAATAAGTTTTCTATGAAAAACAAGAAATGGGAGAAGTAAAATGATTGTAAAAAGAAATCAAGTCTTTTATCTGCTGGCTGAAAATTATTGTAGTGATAATGTGCTAGCCTCGCTTCAAACCTATCTTTCAATATTAAACGAAATACAAACTGAAAAACACTGGAACTGGGATTGTGTTCCAAAAAGTGCTGCACAGTTTGAATTTTACAAGCAGGCTGTTGAATCATCTCCTGATGTTTTCAAGAAACATGGCAATTACGATTCATTTATAACTGAGCTGGATAAAAAAGAAAATTGGAAATTTAAAAATGCTCTTGAAACGAACCATTTTTCAGAAATCAAGAAAGAATCTGGAAAATATAAAAATCTTTTAGAATTTATTGATTTAGGAATTGAAGACAGAGCAAGGCATTACACAAGCAATCTTGTAAAAATAGGCTTTGCCGACGAAAAGCGGAATATTTCAGAATCAGGAAAGACATTGCTTTATCCAGCAATGATTGAAAAAGATGAGCTTGAAAAAATTCTTCCGCTTGATTCCGCAAATATCGTATATCTAAGACAGCTTTTAAAGCTGAAAATTTTTGATTCGGCAAAGGAAAACTTCTACGCTCCGTTTATCCTTGCAATTTATATTTTGTTAAAAAAAGAAAGATTTTCTGAGAACGAATTTTTGGAAATAATTCAAGGATTTAGTCCATACTCAAAAATCGATGACATTGAAAATTATATTGATTCATATAAAGAGGGCGATGTTGTAGACAGCTTTGAGCCAGAAATTCCAGCAGAACTCAAAAACGATTATAAACTAGAAAAAAGCGTATTTTCAAAATATTTTAAGAATCAGAAAAGTTCAACCACGACAGATATTTATTTTACTTTTTATAGTCTTCTGTTTGATTTTTCAAAGACAGTTTCGGAACAGTCGTTTGAAAAACTTCTTGCTTATTATAAAAGTGAAAAAGATATTCTAAAAAAAGCATTTGGAAAAGGGAAAGAGATTTTCAAGATTAAAGACAAGAATATTTCCGCAAATGATTTCAAAAATCAAAATCCGCAGATTTTCAGCGGAGATTTAAACAAAAATCTTTATGCTATTTTTTACAAATCAAAGCAGCTTGATGCAATTAGGGAATATTCCGATACGACAAAACGGATTTTCAAGGCAACAGGTCTTGTAAGTTTTGAAAATGGATATGCAGAGCTTGCGTTCAAAGATATATGCAACTGTATTTTTGACATTGATGACTTAAAAAGAAATTTCATTGGAAAAATAGAGAATCAAACGGTTTGTGAGTCTTACGATAAATACGAAATTGGAATGGAAAGCTATTTTTGTTCAGTAAAAACTGTTTCAGAAATATTGAATTACGATGGGCAGAAGATTTCTCAAAAAATAAATCAGATAAAAACAATTTATAACGAAACAGATATAGAGAATATTCTTGATATTGTTGCAGAAAAACGCAATGAAGAATTCAAGAAGTTTATTTTTGAAAAATATCCGGTGCAGAAAGTAAAAGATATTTTGGCGCTTTTTGCAGACAGAACAAATGATAATAAAATCAAGGAAGCTGTAAATCCTGATGCGAACGTTCCGACAATTTTTGAATATATTGTTGGAATTGCATGGTTCTATTTTTCAGGCTGTAGAATTAATCTTTTGAAAAGTTTTAATCTTACTCTTTCCGCAAATTTCGAGCCCTTAATGCATGCTGGCGGAGGTCATGGCGACATTGTGATTTATGAAAAAGACAAAGTTGTGATGCTTGAAGTTACGCTTATGAATGCGAACAGTCAAAAGCGCGGTGAATGGGAGCCTGTTTTGCGGCATTCGGCGAATCTTAAGATAGAGGAAGAAAGCAACGGGCTGAAACGGGACGTTACAACTTTTTTTATTGCAGATGAATTTGACTACAACACAATAAATATATGGAAAGCAGTTTCTTCTGTATCACTTCAATCTTCAAATGATAAATCTAAATTTACATCGAACGTAATAATTATGCCTGTAAGTACTGGCGAACTTTCCGTTTTAATCGGCAAGGCTGATAAATACGATGAAATAATCGGTTCTGTACGTACTCTATTTGAAAACAGCAGAATAGATTTTGATATAAACTGGCGAAAAAAATTTATCAGTCAGATTATATAATACCCTTTATTCCGAGCTTACGATAATAGAAAAACTTGTGTGGGATTTTCAGGACTTGAGCCGCTTTGAGTCCCCGAAATGAAAATTGCGCTTACGGACGTGAACGCCTGGATATTTGCCGACGATGATTCTGCTTTGCTGTGTCCTTGATGCGTTAGGGATTGGAAGGGTGAGCGCATTTTGAAAAAAATGTGCGAAAACAAACGCTTGCGTTTGGTCGGAGGCGGAAGCCGTAGCCCTGAAAAGCCCGGCGGTCGCGGCGGTTGAGAGCGCCGTCCGAAGGCGCGAAGCAACCAGAGCGACCGTAATGCCCTAAAACTCTGTGGAAAAATCCTTTCCCCAATCGCTTACACAAAATAAAAAAATTTGGTAATATGGGCGGCAATAAATAAAAATAAAGCAATCTATCTAACGAGCAGCTAAAAGCGTAAGTCCAGTTCGGACACGTTTTTGGGCTGCTTTTTTTTTGCGGATTGCGTTTTTCTTGAGGTATTTTATGAAAAGTTATGACTTGGGGAGTGAAAAAATCGGGCGGCTTGTGCGGCATTTTGCTGTTCCTTGTGTTATCAGCATGCTGGTCGCGGCGCTGTACAATATTGTTGACCAGATTTTTATAGGGTGGAGCAGAGCGGGTGCGGCGGGAAATGCGGCTACAAATATTGTTTATCCTTTTACGGTTCTGGCTCTGGGGCTCGCGCTTCTTGTGGGCGACGGAGAGGCGGCAATGTTCAGTCTTGCTTTGGGCGAAAAAAACAATGAAAAGGCGGACAGGTGCGTCGGAAGCGGATTTTCTTTTCTGGTTGTTCTTTCTGTTTTGTTGTGCGCGTTGGGATTTTTATTCAAGAAACAGATTCTTGGAATTTTCGGCGCGAATCCAAATGAAAAGGTTTGCTACGATTTTGCGGACCAGTATTTTACGGTGATTTGCATGGGACTTCCTTTTTACATGATTGGACAGGGAATGAACGGCGCAATCCGCGCGGACGGTTCTCCAAAGTTTGCGATGGCTTGCACTCTGGCAGGCGCGTTTTCTAATCTTGTTTTGGATCCGGTTTTTATTTTTGTGTTTGATATGGGCGTAAAAGGCACTGCGGTTGCGACTGTAATAGGGCAGGTTTTGACTTTTGCAATGAGCATTGCGTATATTTTCCGCTCAAAGAATTTTCACATCAATTTAAAAAGCATGAAACCTGATTTTTTCCTTCTGGGACGGATTTGTTTTATCGGAGTGGCCTCTCTTATCGTTCAGCTTTCAATCGTGATTGTAATTGCTGTGAACAACAATCTGCTTTCAAGATATGGATACGAAACTTTCGCAAGCACAGGAGTTGCGTTCGGTTCTGTAGTTCCTCTTGCCGTAGTCGGGATTGTGATGAAGGTTTTTGGAATCGTAATTTCGGTTGTGATTGGAATAAGTCTGGGCGGTCAGCCGATAATCGGATTCAATATGGGAGCAGGAAACTCCGGTCGCATGAAGGAAACTGTCCGGGTGGTTCTGCGTCTTGTGCTTGCAATAGGAACCGTGGTTTTCCTGATTTTTGAATTTTTGCCGGATATGGTTATTTCGATTTTTGGAAAGGGCAACTCGCCTGAATACATGGAATATGCCCGGCTCTGCGTAAGAATCTTTTTAAGCGGAATTATAATGACCTGCTTTATAAAATCCACGTCGATAATTTTGCAGTCAATCGGAAAAAGCGGAAAGTCAACTTTGCTGGCTCTTCTGCGCGACGTTATTATTTTTGTTCCGTCCTCAATAATCCTTGCGGCCGTAAGCCAAAATATTGTGACAATGCTCTGGAGCGCGCTTATAAGCGATGCGGTTTCGTTCGTGGTTGCGGTCGTGTTTTTAAGGATGGAGATGAGGAAGATGGAGAAATAACATTTCCGAAGGCTGACTTTTAAATGAACTTTGCTGTGAGGCGGCTTAATATTTTTTATTCAAAGTCTGAATTTTACTAAAAAGTCAAAATTCGAGTTTTGCAACGTCCGCAAGATTAGACAAGAACCATTGATTTGCATCTTTAACTGAATGAAGCAAAAATGCGGATATGCTGTAGAAGAAGTGTCTGAACATTCCAGCCACGCTCCTTGCCCTGTGATAAACCAAATTGTAATTCAGTTTCATGACCGACCAGACATTCTCGATTCTGTTGCGCTTCAGAAGAAGCTGGAATTGCCTCCTTGTCATTGGGCGTCTCATGTTCTTTCTGGCTGCGGTGCAAGGCTTTCTGCCCGACTTGCTCGCGGTTCTGGGACGTGGACAAGGGTGCGGTTTTGCTCGGCGGAATTGACGTAAAGCGGGTTGACCCTGAAAAACTTCTGGAATGTTTTTCAATCGTGTTTCAGGACGTAACGCTTTTTAACAACACAGTAATGGAAAACATCAGGATTGGAAGGCAGGGTGCGACTGACGAAGAAGTAATGCAGGCGGCAAAAGAAGCCCAGTGCGATGAGTTCATTCAGAAACTGCCTGCCGGCTACGAAACGGAAATCGGCGAAAACGGCTATCTGCTTTCGGGCGGTGAACGCCGGCGCATTTCGATTGCACGCGCGCTTTTAAAAGATGCGCCTGTAATTCTGCTTGACGAGGGAACGGCTTCTCTTGATGCAGAAAACGAAACGCTTATCCAGAATGCAATTTCGCGCCTTATCAAAAACAAGACAGTTCTGATTATCGCCCACAGAATGAGGACAGTAGCAGGTGCAGACAAGCTTGTCGTCATTGACGGCGGTAAAATTGCCGAGCAGGGAAGTCCTGCCGAGCTTATAAAGCAGAACGGAATTTACAAGCGTATGACAGAATTCCAGTCGCAGTCAGCAGAGTGGAAAATGTAAAAAAAATTGGCTGTCCAAAAGAAGTGTTGTGCTTCCAGACGGACAGCCTTTTTTTTATGCGGAGATTTTATTCTTCCGCCATCATCGCATTATCTTATCACGACACAGTTTTTAGAACAAAACGCTTGCTTTTATGAAAACTGTGCTTACGTCTTTGTAATTGCCGTAGTCGCCTTTGTTTTCTATTCCCGGGATAAAAATGTATGCACCGCCGGAAAGTTTTATCTGGTCTGTCAGACTGTACGAAATTTCTGGTGTCAGTGCGGAGTCAAAATCATTCAGTCCTAAAACTCCGCTCAAAGATATTTCCAGAAGTTCCGATGCGAATGTTTTTGAAACGCTGAATGTAATTCCGTGACTGTACTGGTGTTCGCGTTTTATGTCCTGCACGTCGCCAAAAATGCAGCTTGCGTAATATTGTGCAGTAATCACCCAGTCAGAAGGCATCCAGTCAATTCCCAAAAGTGCATCAAGCTGATTGTGCTTTTCAAAGTACGCAGTTTTGCCTGCGCCCGAGTTTGAAATTATTTTTTTTGCCGAAAGCTGAATGTTTCTGTTCGGGAAGAATGCCGCCTCTGCCCTTAAAACTGTGCTTCCGACAGGCACTGCAATGTCACCGCCGAACATCAGCACGCGCTCGTAAGAACCCGAAACCGCAATCTCCGACGAAAGCGAAGAGCCTTCAGTCTTTACGGAATAGTTTATGAGCGGAATGTTGTCAAATCCGTAAAAGCCGTACAGCGAAAAATCGAGCGCAGAAAAATAGGCTGAAAATTTTATTCCGTATTCGCCGTTTTGAATTTTGAGTTCCGGTTTTGTAAAGTCATTGAGCGTTACGGGAACGGAAAGCGTTTTGTTCAGTGCGGAAACAGGAATGTCGACTGATGACGGCACGATAATTTTTCGCAAGGCATTGTTTTTTTCAAGCGGAAGTTTTGCGCCCCTGAAAAACGGAATCCAGTACGCATCAAGCGAAACTGAACCTGCTGAAAAACTCAGGCGCAGTGCATCAATTCCAAGTTTGTCATCTTCAAGAAAAAGCGAACTCATATCTTTCGGGCAGATGATGTCTGTAATTGAAATTGCGTCCGCCTTTCCCCAGCTTGTTTTCTGTCGTCCGAGCCTGAAGCCGAAAAACGCCGAAGTCCAGTCGATGTAGGCTTCGTCAAAATTGCCGTCAAATTTATTTGTAACGGCATTGTAAGAAACAGAGCCTTCTGTTTTAAAACTTCCGTCTCCGCAGTAGCCTTCGATTTTTCCGTGAGCAAGAATTTCGCCTGTAGAAAATCTGCCGGCGTTTGAGTCCTGCGAATTTGTATCAGTTATGAACACGCCCCAAGTATTTTCAAGTCCGCCTGAAAAATTAATTCCGCTTTGCTGTGCAAAAACTGCCGCAGACAAAACCAGAACAAGTGCAAAAACCGTCTGTTTTTTTAATGAGTAAGTCATCACAACTCCCTGTTTTATTTTAATCACCAAAAAAATGAATTATTTTATTCGTTCTTTTTCCAGCGCGTTTACAGTGAAAAGCGAATCGTCAATGTTCAGATTGTAGGAAACGTTTTTCATTTCTATTAACGTGCTGTGTTTTTTCTGAACGTTCTGCATAAGCATTTTCTGAGTTGTCCACCAGCCGTCAATTTTTTCTATATCACTGCAAAAAAGTTTTCGGCTGAGCGCGCCCTGCCTGTCGTAATATTCACCTTTTGCAAGAAGAAAATTGTCTTTCCTTATCCACAAAATTCTGCGCGGATTTTTTTCCGCAGAATCTTTTGCAACGGCTTCGACTTTGTAGCAGGAAACGCCGTCAACGTCCTCTTCGCCAAGCAGGGTGAACGTGTCTTTTGAAAGCGCGCGGTCGCCCATATCTTCGTAGGTAAAATCAGTTCCCATAAAATAGCCTTCACTGTCAGAACCGCTTATACGGCGGACTTTTTTTAAGGCAGGCATATAAAGCCAGTTGTCGCTGTCTTTTTTTGAGCCGTCCGGTTTTTCTTTGTGCTCAAACATCAGGTAGCCGACACCTGCAACATCTTTTGGCGTTGTAAAAATGATTATCGTTTTTGTCGTATCGCCGAATTCTTTTGAAAGTTCCTTTACTTCGCGAATTCGTGTCTTTCCGTTTTTGTCTGTAAGTGTCATTGTTGCCGTATACGAAGAAGTCTGTGCCGTCGGAACTTCGTCAGCTTTTTTCATAATTTCGTATCCTGTAAGGCTCTGTGCAAAACAGCTTGCGCCAATGCTTAAAACTGCCAGCGCACAAAACATAATTCCTTTTTTCATAAAAATACCTCGCTTAGTTTTTATTTTTTTTGTATGGTTTGAGAATGTAAATCAATAACGGCGTAAGAGTGTAGTCAGCACCCAGCGCGCCGAGAAGTCCTGCAATCGAGAGAATTCCAATTCGTGAAAGTGCCGTCATCGGACTGAAGATGAACACAAAGAACATTGCGCACAAAATCAAAGTCGTCATTGCCATTGTTTTTCCAATTTCGCGGAACGTCAGGATTATCGCATTTTTGTAGTCATATCCCTGTTCAAGTTTTGACTTAATGTGATTTACCATGTGAATCGTATCGTCAACGGCAATTCCCAATATCATCGGCATTACAGTCATCGTAATCATATCAAGCGACATTTTGAAATATCCCATAATTCCGCCGATAAAAAGAACCGGTGCAACGTTCGGAATCATCGCGATAAGTCCTGTCTTTATTCCTGTAAATGCCATAATCAAAAGGATTGCAATAATGATGAACGAACCGGCAAAAGACTTAAGTTCGCCCGTAACGATTTTTCCGTTCATTTCTGCGTAGTTTACGACTTCGCCGACAACGGAAGTTTTTGCCACCCCTGCAAAAATCTCGTTTCCTTTCTGCTTAATCTGTGCAAGTTCGTCTACCATTTTGCTTGCATCGTAGCCGTTAAGTTCTACGTGAATGAATGTCGTTTTGTAGTCAGCGTCCATCTGACTGTACAGGCTGTCGGCGTCCGTAATTTCGTAGAGGAACAGAAGCTGGGTGAGCATATCTTCTTCGTCAGGAATTGCGTAGAACGATTTGTCGTCGTCGTTCAGCGTTCTGTTCATTTCCTTGACCATTTCGAGCAGGGAAGAAACGCGCGGTTTTCCGTTTGAAACTTTTGTCATTTCAAGGTTTCCGAGGAAGGTTTCCATCTGTTCGATTTTTTTCATATTCTCGGGATTTTTGAGCGCGTCGTCATCGTCAAATTCAATCATCACGTTGTAGTCATAAAGACTTCCGAGCTTGCCCGAAAGCATATCAAGAAGCCTTGCAACGTAAGGAATTTTTTTGCCCATAGTTTCCGTGTAGTCCATATTCACTTTCATTTTGAAAAGTCCGGGAATTTGCAAAATCATAACGAGCGAGCAGACAATCGTAATGCTTTTTGAATGTTTTAAAAGCCAGCCGCCAGCTCTGCCGAACAGTACGTCAGTTTTTGTTGAACCTGCATTTTCCTGAGTTGAACTGTCAGGCGCCCTGTCTTTTCCGAAACTCAAGAAAATCGGAATACAGATAATTACGTAAACGAAAACGGAAAAAACGATTGCCGCAGAAATTCCGCCGACCCATCTTAAAGGTCTTATTCCTGCAAACAGAAACGAAATGAGCGAAGCCACAGTTGTAATTACGGTGAACAAAATCGGCCAGCCTGTTTCTTCAACTGCCTGTATGACAGATTGTTTTCGTTTTCCCGACCGCCTGAAAAACAGCCTGAACTCGTTTACATAGTGAATTGTGTAGCCTACCGACAGTGCCATTCCAAGCAGGACGGGAAGTGCAACCATCGCAGCATCTCCTGCAATGCCAAGCCAGGCGTTGATTCCCATTACCGAAGCAATTCCGCAGATTGTCGCAATAGTCGGAACGATGACACCGCGCAGAGAACGCACGAATAAAATTAGGCACAAAACCATAACGATAAAGCCGATTATAATTCTGACTGTACATTCGTGATTTGTAACTTCTGTTTCTTCGTATTCTGTGTATGACATTCCCGTTGGCAAAAGTTCGTAGTCGTCTGAGTCAAATTCGCCGGAAAAAAGAATGTTCCGTATGTGCGGAACGATATTTGTCTGGGCATAATCAAGTCCGCCTTCGTACGGTTCAAATGAAAGTGAAATCCAGGTTTCCTTGCAGTCATCTGAAATGATTTTATTTACAAGCGATTCGCGGCTTAAAATAAATTCTGCTTTTTCAGAAATCTCTGCGGGATTTTCTGGAATTCCGTCGTCAAAAGGGCTGACCATTTCAAAGCCGTCTTGTGTTGCCTGCGGAATTGAAAGGTTTGTCGTAAGCGACGTAACTTTGTCTGCATAGGGAACTTCGTTTTCAAGGCGTTCGCTTAACCGCTTTATTGCAGAAAGACATTCCTTTGAAAAAACGTTTTCCGAGCGGACGAGAACCATAAAAGAATCCTGACTTCCGAAAAGCTGTTCAAAGTTGTCCTGATCGATTTTTATCTGACTTAGGTCATCGAACCATTCTTCTTCATTTGAAGAAAGCTTCAGTCGTGGAAGTCCTGCGCAGGTAAGAATCGTAAAAGCGAGAAGTCCTGCAAGCAGTGCAACGCGGTGTTTTATCTGCCATTTTGCAATTCTGGCAAAAACTAAATTGATGCTAGTAATTTTCATATTTGCTCCGAATGTGTGAAAATTTGTTACGAGGGATAACTGAGGTATGAGAGTTCGTGCGGTAACGATGTTATCTGATGACGCTGTTACTATAATGATAACAATGTTATCGTGTCAATACGTTAAATACATTATTGTTTATTTTTTCTAATTTTTTTATACTGAATTCAATGTCAGAAAATTCATCGGAAACAAGAAAAAAAATCCTCCAGAGCGCACAGGCTGAATTTTTGGAAAAAGGTTTTACAAATGCTTCTCTTCGCACGATTGCATCAAATGCAAATCTTACGACCGGCGCAATGTACCGCCATTTTAAAGACAAAGATTCGCTTTTTTGCGCCTTAGTTGACGATGTAATTGACTACGTTCAGAATCTGGTCACTTCTGTCGGAATTGAAATGTACAAAAACGAAAAGAATGTGTTTTCCGCCGAGCACAATCAGAAAGAAAGACAGATTATGCACGACTTAATCGAACACATTTATTCGCATTTTGATGCGTACACACTGCTCCTTACAAAAGCCGCCGGAAGTACCCACGAAAATTTCCTTACGGAAACCTGCGACTTGTATACTGAAACGTGCATAAAAATCCTTGACTGGATGTGTTCAGAACATCCTTCATTAAAAAAAATCGACAGGCTGACAGTGCACTTCGTGGCTTCATCTTTGATAAACGCCCTGGCAGAAATCGTATTCCATAAAATCCCGAAAGATGAAGTCTACGGATTTATCGACAACATTCAGGAGTTCTCTTCTTCAGGATTAATGCACATAATCGGCGCACCTTTAAATTGATTTTTGAGCAGGGGAGAGCGGCGAATTTTCCCCTGCGTTTTATTGAAGATAAAAAAAGCCGCTTTCAGGGCGTGTGCCTGTTTCTGTAAAAAATATGAGAAATTCCGTCCGTTTTAACGCGCAATCGCTTATCCGAGCGCAACGTCAAGCACCATCATCAGGCTGAATCCTGCCATAAAAAGAATAGCTCCCCAGTTGGAATGTTCTCCTTCTGACATTTCCGGGATAAGCTCCTCGATGACGACGTAAATCATTGCTCCTGCGGCAAAACTTAAAAGATACGGAAGCACGGGAATAATCAGCGTAGAAAGAAGAATGGTAAGAAGTCCTGCAATCGGCTCTACAATGCCGGAAAGAACGCCGTACCAGCACGCTTTTCCTCTGGAAAGACCTTTTGAGCGGAGCGGCATAGAGATAATCGCGCCTTCAGGAAAATTCTGGATTGCAATTCCAAGCGCAAGTGCAAGCGCGCCTGCCTCCGTAATATCCGCCGAACCGGAAGCCCAGCCTGCATACAGTACGCCTACAGCCATTCCTTCCGGGATATTGTGGAGCGTTACGGCAAGAACCATCATCGTTGTTTTTTTCAGCTGGCTTTTCGGACCTTCCACCGTTTCGTCAAGGTGCATATGCGGCGTTACAACGTCAAGAAGAAGCAGAAACAGCATTCCTAAACAGAACCCTGTAACGGCAGGAATAAACGCAATCCGCCCCATATCAGAGGCAGAATTCATAGACGGAATAAGAAGACTCCACACAGATGCAGCGACCATAACGCCGGCCGCAAAACCGATAAGCATTTTCTGGATTTTTACATCCAGTTCCTTTTTCATAAAAAAAACAAGCGCAGAGCCGAGCGCAGTTCCCAAAAACGGAATTAAAAGACCTTTTGCGATAATCAGATTCATATTATTTCCCTGTTGTTTTATTGTAGTATAAAATCAAGCCGGCGGTTCGTTCAAGAGAAGAACTGAATGTTATTCCGGTGCAAAAATGAAATTTTTTTTGATTTTTATGCATTTTTATGTTAGGCTTAATTTCGAGTTTTTTTACAAATTACGAAAGAACGCTTTCGGCATATTTCCAATTTGCTCAGATGGATTTGGCTCGCGCTACGCTTG
>OIXU01000061.1_pt1 | contig 33387 bp, 23 predicted proteins | sample 1587921 | NCBI WGS metagenome assembly OIXU01 (sample SAMN03283238) | human gut metagenome | biome: human-associated habitat; material: feces | host: Homo sapiens | place: Peru | collected 2012
TATTTGCAGTTTCCGTCATCTCCACAAGAAAAGTAGATTCACCACGAGCAAGGTTGTCACTAGCGCCAACACGGCAGAAAATCCTGTCGACAACGCCGATTTCAGCATATTCAGCCGGAACAAACGAGCCTGTCTGCGCAAGAAGAGAAATCAGAGCGTTTTGACGAAGAAACGTGCTTTTTCCGGCCATATTCGGTCCGGTTATAAGGCAGAAAGTCTTCCCATCAGAGCTATCTGCCGAAATATTCAAGTCGTTAGGAACGAATTCTCCGGAAGGCAAATGTTTTTCAACAACAGGATGGCGTCCTTTTTTTACATTAAAAACCCCGGAATTCACAACCTCCGGGCGGATCCAGTTGTTCAGTACAGCAGCCTTTGCAAATGAGGACGCCGCATCCGTGTAGGCAATTTCAGAAGCCGTCTGCATAAGATAAGAAACGTAATCGTGGAGTTTCGAGCGGATTTCAACAAACAAATCTCTTTCAAGCTCCAGAATTTTTGTACCGGCTTCGTTAAGCTCGTGCTCCAACTCCTGAAGCCTTGGAGTTGTATAGCGGTCGCCGTTCACAAGAGCCCGGCGCATAATAAAATCAGCCGGCACGGAAGAAAGTTTTCCTTTGCTGATTTCAATAAAATAGCCGAAAGCATTTGTGCATTTTATTTTCAAGGTTGAAATTCCGGTCCGCTCACGTTCCTCAGCTTCGTAGTCGGAAAGAATCTGTCCAAAGTTGTCGCGAACGTTTCTCCAGTGATCCAGCTCATCCGACCATCCAGCCTTTATAATTCTTCCTTCTGTTAGAGAAGTCGCAGGGTCTTCGCAAATAGCATTTTGAATCAAATCAATTATTTCAACCGCCGGCGCATCATCAATTGAAGCAAAATCGAAATCTGAAAGTTCATTTCTTGCTTTTAACCACGCGACAAGACTCGCTTTTAATGCCTGCAAATCCTTCGCATGGGCCCTGTCCATCGCGATTCTTCCAGCCAGGCGCTCAATATCCAGAATCGGATTAATTTTTTCGCGCACAGAATCCATAAGATTTCGGTTTTCATAAAAAAGCTGCACGTGCGCCTGCCTTGCATTGATTTTCTGAACATCAGTAAGCGGATACAAAAGCCACTGGCGAATCATCCTGCTCCCCATCGCTGTCCGGGTAAAATTAAGACATTCAAGAAGACTGAACTGAACAGAGCCATCGCGCAAATTTGCAACAACTTCAAGATTCCGGCGGCTTGAATCATCAATAATAAGATAATTCGTGTCCTTGTAAACTTTTATTGACTTTACGTGGGGAACAACTGTATTCGTAGTCTTTGCAAGATAATCAAGAAGAAAACCGGCAGGCGCAACCTCCGCAGAAGTTTTTTCCAGCCCGAAGGACAAAAGGCTCGCCGTTTTAAACTGTTCAACAAGTTTTTTATAGGATAATTCAGCATTAAAATCCCAGTCCGGATAATATGAAATTGACATAGCCGGATATTGGGCAAGGGAATCCTGAATAACTTTGTTCTGCCTTAACGATTGCGGAAGAAGAATTTCACGCGGAGAACAACGCCCCAGCTCCTTAGGAAACTGTTCCGCCATTTCAGAGGAACGCCAGCTGGTAGCCGAAAAAGCCGCTGTTGTAACATCGATGAACGCAAAGCCTGCGCAACCATGAGTTACAGACAAGGCTGCAAGAAAATTGTTTGAATTTCCCTCAAGATATTCAGATTCAAGCGCAGTTCCAGGAGTAATTATTTCTACAACTTTTCGCTCCGTAAGACCTTTTGCCTTTGGATCTCCAACCTGCTCACAAATAACAACTTTTCTTCCGGCCCTAAGAAGCCGTGCGATGTATATTTTTGCGGCATGATATGGAATTCCGCACATTGGAGCCGCGCCCTTATGAGTCAGCGTTAAATTAAGAAGTCTGGAAACCTCCACAGCATCATCAAAGAACATTTCATAAAAATCGCCTACCCTGAAAAATAGAATCTCATTTTTATGTTCGCCTTTGATTTTTAAATACTGCTCTAATACCGGAGTAAGCGCTACATCTGAATCCACAAGATTATCTTCCTAACTCGGCGATTACCTGTTCTGTAATATCAACAGAATTTGAATACCACAGAATGGCGTTTGACTGCTGAAGGCTTAAAATCATGCTGTAACCGCCAGACTCAGCAATTCTTGAAAGCGTGCTGTACAGATTATTATAAAATGTGTCAGATCCCTGGAGGGTTTTCTGCATTGACTCAAGCTCCACATTTTTAGCGTTTGTGTATTCAACTACAAAATCAGTTTTTTTTGTTATTTCAGCCTGGGTTTTTTGAGCCATCGCATCGTTTCCGGCTTTTTCGTAGTCAACTTTTTTTGCCTGAAGTTTCTGAAGTTCGTCTGTGTATTTATTTATTTCCTGCTGAAAATCCGCCTTCTTTTTTTCGTAGTTGCGTACTGAAGTAGAATTTCTGAAATATGCGTTGTAAACTTTCGCAGTATCAACAACACCAAACTTTGTAATCTGCTGCGCACAAAGCGATGAGCCAGCAGTTAAAATAAAAGCAAAAAGAACTGATTTTGCGCCTTTAAATTTCATATAATCCACCTTTTTATTTATTTGTCATATTAAACGAAAGGACGAACTGCCATGTGCTGTCCCATTTTACTTCTCCGTCTATTACGCGGAATTTGTTTGCAAAAAGCAAGTGCAATGGGAACTGCGGAACAAGAAACCTTAATCCAGGACCGAAACTAAAATAAAAATCATCAAGCTTAAGATTATTAAGCAAATCTTCAGGCTCGTCCTTTACAGCGACAGCATCAAAGAATCCGTCCACGCCAAGAATTCCCTGGAACAATGGAAGCCTGAGCTCCACACGGTTAGAAAGCATCGCTTTTCCGCGCGTTTCATTGTAGATATTAGTCCAGCCTCGTCCGTTAAACATACCGTCAATGTATACTTTGCTGGAATCACCGAACAAAGTTCCTGGAACAGGATAAACAAGGGAAATTCCAGTGTAAGCCGCAAGAACCATCTTAAAGTTCCAGAATCCGTTGAACAACGGAACATCAAAAAGTTTCAAGTAAGACTCAAGCTTTGTGTCTGAACGCAGATAGAATTCTTTTTCGACCCCCGGAATCAGTCCGTACCAGGCAAGACGCTCGCTTACAAACCATCCTTTTGTAGGGTCGTAATTAATATCGCGGTTGTCAAGCGAGGCATTCATAAACAGCGAATTCTTTATACCGAAACGGTTTGCAAATTTGTTTACGCCAGAATCCAGAGGTATATAAAGAGACTCATCGTAAAGATTGTCTGTGATTGAATTTGTCATACCGCCCGAAAGCGTAAAGATTGCAAACCTTGGAAGCCAGCGGCGTCCAAAACTTGTAGCGAGAGAAGCCCCGAAAGACTCGTAGTTCATGTAATAATAATCGTCGTCAAAAACACCGTTTGGAAGCATTCGCAACGCCAGCGCATAGGAATTTGAATGATAAACGGAAAGCGATTCTGAAAAAGAAATCGGCTGGTTAAAAAGCCAGTTTTCCCTGAAACCAAAGTCAACCGACTGCTCGTTAGAAGCGATTGTCACGCCAGAAGAAATTGATTTTCCGGTTCCGCGGAAATTGGAATTTTCAACTTTTGCATAAAGAGAAATCGGCAGGTCATCGGCATCTTCAATTCCTGAAAAAGTCATTCCGAACTGCAGGGATGTCGTACTCTGCTCTTCGACCGTAATGACAAGGTCGACAAGATTTTCTTCCGAGCCGGAAACAGGCTCAGGCACGATGCTTGAAAAATACTGGGTATTGTAAAGGTTTCTAAGCCCCGCCATGATTTTGTCGCGGCTAAAAACATCGCCAGGTTCAATAGGAAGCTCGCGGAGGATTACGTGATCCTTTGTCTTTGTATTTCCCTTGATAATTATATTTTCAACATGGGCGCGAGAACGCTCTTTTATAGAAAGCGCATAGCTTACGGTGCGTTTTTCAGGGTCCTTGTTAACCGTCGGATAGAATTCGTTTGACATATAGCCGTTTTCGTAATACAGGTTTGTTATGCCGGCGATTCCTTCCTGAAACTTTGTCTGATTAAAGACATCTCCGTTTTTAAGCTTTACATACGAAAGAAGTTTTTCCGTTCTGAAAATCTCGTTTCCTGAAACCGTAAGGCCGCCGTAAGTATACTGCGCGCCCTCTGAAAGAACAAAAGTAAGCTCAATTTCCTCGCGTTCCTTTTTTTCGTTGTAAGAAGAATTTTCAACAACATCAATAACGCGGGCATCTATATAGCCTTTTGTGGCATAATAGGCGACAAGCGCCTGTTTGTCCGCCTCCACCGACGAACGCTGGAACGCTCCGTCCTTCAGGAAGCCCTTTTCCTTCGATGAAATTTTACTCTTCAATGTGCGCGCGGAAAAAACTGTGTTTCCCGAAAAATTCACCTGGCTTACAACAGTTGAATTTCCTTCGTTTATTACAAATGTCACATCAACTCCTTCCTGGGAGTCGCTTGTGGAAACAGAAATCTTCGCGTCTATATAGCCTTTTTTTATGTAAAGGTCACGAAGGGCGCGCTCATCAACAAGAGCGTTCGACTCAATATAAACATCGCCGGGTTTCATTGAAACTGTATCGCGGAGCTCATTATTGCGGATTTTTTTATTTCCCTTAAAATTAAGCGATGCGACAACAGCGTGCTCCTTTACCGTAAACACAAGGTTTACTTTTTCCGGATTTTTTGCGTCATGTTTTGCAAAAGGCTCTATATCCTCAAAGTAACCAAGCGCATAAAGACGGTCAAGAATATCACTGTAAAATTTCTCATCAAAGACTTTCCCGATAAAACTATTGGTTACGCCAGATACTTCAGATTTCTTTACGCTTCTGAGACCTTCAAAAGAAATCTCGGAAACGGTTTTTCCCCAGAACCAGTCGGAATCTTCCGAAGTCTGCGCAAAAACAGCAGCAACAGAAAAAAACAAAAACACTGAAAGCAAAAGTTTAAATCTTTTCAACATCAAGGACATGAGTGTACCCACCACCTTTTTTTAAAATGAAAATTTCCATGAAAGCGTTACAGAAGTCGAAGATACAAATCTATCATTTCTAATTCCGTTTATATCAGGCGCCATATTCCATCGGAGATTTCCGAAAGGCGCTTCTATTTCCAGACCAAATTCCGGACGGAATACAAGACCGCCTGCCGTAAACTTATCATCCACCCTGGTTCTGTCGTAAGACCAGTGCATAAGGGCATCCATATATAAAGAACTTCCAAAGTACTTACCTATATAAACAGTTGAGTTATCAAAAAAGTTACCGAATCCGAAACCAGAATTTTCTGAATCCTCCGTTCTGTCTAGCAGACCATAGTTAAGCGCATTCTGCAGAACATTTGTTCTGACGCTCAATATATCAAAATTAAGGAAATCACGCAACTTGTTCTCTATAGAACGCCCGATTGTAGACTGAATGGCATAGTCGCCTGTAGCAAAGATAAGCGAGCTTACCCTTTCAGAATCGCCTATCGCAATCTGACCGAGCAGAGAACGGATTTCTGCCTCTGATTTTGCAGGAATGGAAGAAAACTGCGCATTAAAATTCAAAAGATACTGGTTGTTCGCCGTAAGGATAATGCGCACGTCATTTCCGTAATCATCGCGTTCACGAGTTTCCGCCTGAACGCTTATAAGAGGATTAAAAGTCGGATCATTGCTGTTAAAGCGCATTGAACCGTTCTTAAGGTAAAAGTTCCGGCTAAGGTACGAAATGTCCCCCGAGCGGAACGCAAGCTCTCCGTCAAGCTCCATATCTCCATTCGACATATCGTACTTAAAACCAAACACTGTATTCGGTACAAGAACCGCGCGCAAAAGCGGATCAAATATAAAAGTAACGTGCTGGCCAAAATGCAGATTTATCTGCGAACGGGCGAACCAGTTACGCTTCGGCGGAGAAAGTGCAAGCTCCTTTGTCTTTACGCTTCCTGTAACTTTTTTAAGGAAAACATCGCCCTGGACATCAAGATAATGATCCTCAAAAGCAATATCCACATCAAGGCTCACGTCTCCCTTGAAATGAGCAAGGCGGATTTCAAAATCACCCGGCATATACGCATTGTCCGGATTCCAGATGTGGCTTTCCAGCCGGCTGAATGACCAGCGGTCAAAGAAAACGCGCAGGTCGGCGCAAATGACATTGTCCGGCTTTTTTACATAACCGCGGGCTATCGGAATCTGAACTTTATTGTGGTCAAAAATAATCTGGGTTTTAGGAACAATAACATGCTGGGAGACAATCTTTGGAAGCGTAAAATCAGCCTGAGAGAGGGTGAAAGTTCCAAGGAATTCCGGATCTGCCTTTAATCCTGAAATAGAAAGAGAACCGTCAAGTTTTCCGTTGTAAACTTTAAGCCGGGGAATATCTATAAATTCAAAGAGCTTTCCAACATCCGCCTTTACATTTTTTACGGAGACATCCAGCCGGCTGCTCTTTAAATTTCCGGAAAGCGCAAACTGAAGAGGTTTTTCATCCGCAATCTTAAAATCAAGTTTTCCGTCGTTATAAATTGTTCCGGAAATTCCCTGCTCCGCCGAAGAATAAACCGTTGTGACTCCTCCTGAATGAAGGACAGAAAGATAGAAAGGAAATTGTTTTTTAAAAAGCGTTCCTGAAAATTTCTCGCATGAAAGCCGGGCGGCAAATTCCGACGGCAAAAAGCTCCCTTTTTTAAGAACCGTATCAGAAACAGAAAATTCCAGAGGCGCGTGAACAGTCTGCTTTGCGACTACAGTATCAAAATCAGCCTTTGCAAGCCCGGTAAAAGTATTAAGGTCAAACTGGGCAGAAATATTGCTCAAGGAAAGATTGTTGCAGGAAAGCTTAAAGTTATCTACCGTAAGATTTTTTTCTTCAATAAACGCAGAACCGTTCACATCTATTTCTTTTCCGGCAGACATGACAGAAAGCCTTTCCACATTTAATCCGGCGTACAGATTGGAAGGAATTCCCGAGACAATCAGAGTCGCGGAAAGACGGTTGTTCTCACTTTCTTCCGCGGTAAAACGGCTTAAGCCAAAATTATTGAACACAACCTGGGAATTCACATAAAACGAATTCTTAAGATTTTCCGCAGAAAAAACATCGCCGTTCGGATTTGAAAGTTCCATGGAAACATTTATTCCTTCTGTTGAAACAGGATTTTTCAGGACTGCGGAAAACCTTGCCGAATCAAAAATACCTTCATTCATGTTCCACAGAAGCTCAGAAGAACCTTCAATCGCCGAATATTTGTCCGAATAGGATATTGTATCCAGAAAAACGCCGTATTTAGTAACATTGCCGGAAACATTAAGGACAGGATTAAAAGAATATTTTCCGCTGGCCTCAACAACTTCAAGTCGCGGAATTTTTACGTTGATTCCATCCTCATCAGAATAAGTAAAAGACGCATTTGTTGAAAGCGTAAAAATAGAGCCGTTCGCGTCAAATGGAAATCCGTCCGCGGAAAGGCTTCCGGAAATCCTGCCATTCGCATTTTTTTTAAGGTCAAAGGCCGCTCCATAGTCGCCTGTCACAGAGACAATTCCCGGCATAAAGTTTCCTGAAAAATGGTAAGGAATCGAGCCGGCGTTCAAATCAGCAGAAAGAAACGAATCTTCCTCATCAGGTGATTTTTCATAAATTCCTGAAAGATGGACAAGTTTTCCGCCGTTCACAAAGTCAAAGCGGTTGATATTGACGGAAGAATCGTTTCCGTCAAGAGAAATGTAAAAGAACTGACCTTCCTTTTTTGTATTTGCAACAAAGGCATACGGAACATTGAAGGAAACCTTGCTGAAATCAGTTGAAACAAAAAATTCGCCGTTAAAAATATAGCTGGAAAGAAAACCGAAGGATGATTTTCCGGGATTTTTCCCAAAACAAGAAACCGTCTGGGCCGCGCTGTCCAGATAAATTCCGCTGGAAGAAATATTTGCCTGCAGGTATTTTGTGCCGCCGATGTAGCTTCCGTTAATCTTTACTGTTCCTGCGTTTTCGGCCTCGGAATGAAAATAATCCGAAACTTCAAAAGAAAAATCCACAGAATCCTTTACGGGAACGGCGGAAAACTGAATCGCGGTAAGCGTTTTCTGGTCAAGCATGAGCTGCGGCGCAAAAGCCATAAAACCTTTTTCAAGAGAATCTATGTAAAGTTCCGTGGAAATGTTCACTCCGTTCGGAAGCTTCAGGGCATTGACGTTCAGCTCGCCGGAAAGCCGGAAGCCTTTATATTCAAAAATTCCCGAATAATCAACATCGATATTCGGCCCGGAAAATTCCATTTTTTGCACAGAAACGCTTTTTTTATCGCCGTAAAAAGAATAGTCCGCCGTAAAACCGCCTGAATAGATTGTCTCCGGCACGCTGACTTTTCCCCTGGAAGAATACGAAAAATCCCTTGTCTGAAAATTATATTTTGCCGCGGCATTTACGGAAAGGGAAAGTTTTTTCAGCTTTTTAGCCGAATCAGAATTCTGACGCGAAAAAACAATTCCGGCAGGCTTAAAATCCCTAGTGCTCAAGAAAAGCGACGCTTCAGAGGAATCCAGTCCATAAGCGCCCTGCAGATAAAGCGGATAACCGTTCTGTATTGCGCGCAGTTCAAAAGTGCGGTTCTTATAGCCAAGAAGAAGGTTCAATTTGCTGAGCGAATATTTTCCGTCCGTAAAATCATTTATTCTGAACGTAACCGAGCTTTCCTCAAAATCATTCGGAATTGAACCGGCCGCGGAAAATCCCAGGGAAAAGCGCCTGCCTTTATTTGAATAAGCCGCTCCACCTGAAGTTTTTATCTTAAGTTCCCTGGAGTGCGTAAGATATGCTATGGAAACCTTGCGAAAATTTACAGAAGCGTATTCGTCCGCGCCAGAATAAACAAGCTGGACATTTTTTACGTAGACATTGAAAGGAAGCTCCGAGGCTATTTTTTTTAATTCAAAAAGAATGTTTTTTTCATTCAGTGTTTTATGCCCTTTTTCACTTTTGCCTGAGTATTCAGAAATCTTTTTCAGGAACAGGTTTTCCTTGTTCACCTCAAGCAGTATACCGTCCGCGGACACATCTTTTACAGAAGAGATTCCCCTCCCGCGAAGAAAATCAAATATACTGTAGCGCACGACAATTTTTTTTATCTGGGCAATCCGCTTGCCGTCATTCACATCTGACAGTATTATATTCTTAATCCGTAAGCCGGTAACAATTGAAGGTGAAAACTTTTCATAAGAAACATTCATCCCGGTTTTTTCAGAAACAATGCTTTCCAGCATCTGTGTTTTTTTCTTCAGCTCCGCCGATACAAAAGAATACAGAGGACGCACCATAAATGCTGAAAGAACAGAAACGAGAAGAAAAATTGTTAATGCGAGAGTTTCTTTTAAAGACAGCCTTTTCATCTTACGGATATAATATTGTAACTAATTTTAAAGAATTTTTATATAGCCCGAATTTCGAGTTTTATAAATTCAGCACAAAAATTGAATGAGCCGGCAGAAAAAGCGAGTCAATTAGCCAAGACTTTGCGCGATAAAAAAGATTAAAGTCGCAAAGAAACAAAAAAAGGAAGGAAACTATGATTTTAAAGAATTTCATCGTTTTTGAAGGAATAGACGGAGCAGGAACTTCAACGCAGATAAAAAAACTTGCGGAGCGATTTGAAGATGGCAAGATTTTTGTCACAGCAGAACCGACTTCCGGCGAGACTGGAAAATTCTTAAGAAAAATGCTAAGGGGCGATTTTAAGGTCGACGAAAAAACCGCAGCCTTTCTTTTTGCCGCCGACCGCTGCGAACATCTGTTCGGAAAGGACGGAATTGCGGAACAGACTGAAAAAGGAAAAATCGCCGTAAGCGACCGTTATTTCTTTTCAAGCCTTGCGTATCAGTCAGTAACCTGCGGAAAAGAGCTTCCGGAGCACTTGAACAGCGTCTTTCCGCTGCCAGAAATTCTTTTTTACTTTAAGATTGATCCGGAAATTTCACTTGCGCGAGTAAACAGCCGCGGCGAAGCAAAAGAAATCTACGAAAAAATCAGTTTTCAGAAAAAAACAGCCGAACTATACGACGCAGTAATAAACGAATACAAAGGAACTAAAGGCGAAGGAATGAAAATAATAGAAGTAGACGCCGCAAAACCGATTGATGAGATAAGCGACTTTATATGGAATGAATGCAACAGGGATTGAAAGGGCGGCGAAGCCGTTGCGTACGCAAGTGCGCAATGAAACCCTGAAAAGCCCGACGGCGGTTTTCCGCCGGGTTGCCCAAAAAAGAAGAAAGCCCGCGCTTTTACTTTAAAACAAAGATTTCCGGTTAATTTTAAAGTTTTTTTTCCGATAAAAATAATGTGAAGAAGTCTTTTTATAAAACAATAAAATTTTTCGCCGCCGCAATGCTTTTTGCCTTTGCGTGCGTTTTTTCCGCAAGCGCGTACATGGTAAAATACAAGGAAGACTGGTACAGGCTTTATCATGTCCATTACCAGCAGTACCCTGACGACTGCATTGAAAACATCTACTGGCTGGAAAAAGCGGCGCAGGCTGACTTTGCGAATCCACTTTACGCGAATGCAAAAATAGACACAGAAAAACAGTGGGAAAAATACCGTTACCTTTTTCAGATGCACATAAATTTAAAGCTGATAGAGCAGCATCTTAGGCTCGGCAGGACTTTTGACAAAAAAACCGCGAAATTTTACGATGCGCCATGGAAAGATGAATACATAAGAAATCTTGAGAAAGCGCTAAGCTTTTACAACGCAGGACTTTATTACTGGCAGGAAGCCCAGCTGTGGGCGGAAAAGGCGAATACAAAGGACTTTAACTTTTTGTTTCTTACAGACTTACAGTACTGGGAAGACGAGCGGGAACGAATAAAAACAGGCGAGCTTGACTACGGAAAAATGCTGAAAAGAGAAATTGCGCGCGTAGAATCCGTAAAAGCCGACTTTGTTGCAATGGATTCCAAAAACTATTAAAATAAGACTATGTCTTGTAAAACTGAAAATTTAGATATTAAATACCTTCCGGTAAATCCCGGCACAGCGGTTACAAAAATAACCTTTTCTTCTGAAACTCCAGACCTTGTTTCTGTCTATGAGCCAGGAAATTCCGGCGGCAGGCGAAGATGCTTTGTAACGGATGCGACGGTGGCAACACTTCCTGTAATGGAACATTTTATTTCAAAATTTGAAGACGGAAGCTGCGGAAACGATATTCTTATAATTCTTGGCTCAGGCGAACCATACAAGACGATTGACAGCGTTCTTGAAATTGTTTCCAACGCAATCGAGGCTGGTTTTTCCAGAAAAGACCTTTTTGTGGGAATCGGCGGCGGAGTTATCTGCGATATGACCGGTTTTGCGGCGTCGCTTTTTAAGCGTGGAATCGCCTGCCAGTTTGTTCCGACAACGCTTCTTGCCATGGTCGATGCTTCAATCGGCGGAAAGACAGGCTGCGACTTTAAGAATTACAAGAATATGATTGGGGAATTCTGGCCGGCGGAGGAAATCCTTATTTTCCCGGAATTTGTAAAATTCCTTCCTGAATGCCAGTACCGCTCAGGGCTTGGTGAAGCATTAAAAACAGGACTTTTGTTCGATACTGAACTTTATGATATTTTTAAGAACGACTCAGAAAAACTTCTTCAGGCTGATTCGGAGACAATTTTTAATGTAATAAAAAAATGCGCCTCCGACAAAGCGAAGGTTGTGGAACAGGATCTTACCGAAAAAAATATAAGGATGTTCCTAAACCTGGGGCATACTTTCGGCCATGCGCTGGAAACAGTAGCCGGTCTGGGAAGCATTGCTCACGGCGATGCGGTCGCATGGGGAATCGGAAGAGCCGTCTGCCTGTGCGCAAAGCTTGAATACTGCCGCGAATCGTTCAAAGACGAAGTTCTTGACATTCTGGAAAAATTCGGCTGGTGCAGGGATTCAGTTCCTTCTTTTATTGCAGGCGGCGGATTTAACGAACGGATTCTGGAAGCGATGAGGAAGGACAAAAAAAACACTTCCTCAAAAATACGCTGCACTCTTTTAAGAGGGCTTTGCGAGCCTTTTACAGAAGAGATAGAAGATTCCGCAATCCTTTCAGTTTTAAAATAAAAACGGCGGCAAGACAAAAAAATGACAGACATTCAAAAAGAACATTATTTTGACTGGGCCGCCACAAGCCCTTCGGACAAAGACATCCTGGTTTCCGCGCTGAATGAAACCCTTGAAAAATGGGGAAATCCTTCGAGCATACATACAGTTGGAAAAGAAGCGCGCGGACTTCTTGAAGAAGCCAGAAAAAACTGCGCAAAAACTCTAGGCGTTCCGGCTGAAACCATATACTTTACTTCCGGTGGAACGGAAAGCGACCACATTGCCCTGCTTTCTGTGCTGAACAGACAGAGCAAGTCCCACGTGCTTTTCAGTTCAATCGAACATCCTGCAGTACGGGAAATGGCAAACGAGCTAAAAAAATGCGGTGTTGAAACCGAGGAAATTCCTTCTGACTCAGATGGAATTATACAACCGGAGACTGTGGTTTCCATGCTGAGGTCCAATACGGTTTTAGTCTGCGTAATGGCTGTAAACAACGAGACAGGAGCAATCCAGCCTGTCTATAAGATTGCGGATGCAGTTTCCAAGGCAACGGAAGGAAAGCGAAGGCCTAGGCTTCATGTTGACTGCGTTCAGGCAGCCGGAAAAATTCCTTTTAACCTGAATTACAGGGGAATTGACAGCGCCGCGTTCAGCGCGCACAAAATTTGCGGTCCGCGGGGAATCGGAATCTTTTATTCAAAAAACGCGCCTGAAACTTTTTTGCGCGGCGGCGGACAGGAAAAAGGAATCCGTTCAGGAACAGAAAATGTCTATGGCGCGCTGGCATTCAGCAGATGCCTTGAAAAATATTATATTTCCTCGCAGAACAAAAAAATGGAGGAACGCTTTTCCGAGCAGAAAAAATACTGCGGGGAATTCATAAGCGGTCTTACGCAGCTGGAATGCTGCTCAATCATTCCAAAATCTCGCCCGGAAAAAATGGATCTTTACTCCCCATGGATTGTACAGGCTTCATTCAAAAATATTCCAGGACAGGTATTGCTGCGCGCCCTGGATGCGGAAGGATTCTATATTTCCACAGGCAGCGCCTGCTCCAGCAGAAAAAACAACCGTCCGGTTCTTAAGGCGATGCACGTAACGCAAGATGAATCTGAAACTGCGGTGCGTTTTAGTTTTGGCTCGGAAACAACAGAAAATGCGATGAAAGAACTTTTGGCAAAAGTCCGCGAAATCGCAGGAAAATTTAATTCATAAAAAGTGTGTTGATTATTTTTTATTTCTAAGATATTTTATTAGAAAATAATTACATTTCTAAGGAAGGCAAAATATGGCTGCACGCGGAGAACTTTACACAACAGAAGTTTATCTTGACAACCGTTCTTATTTTTTCAACGTAAAGGAAAATCGTAGTGGAGATGTATTTCTTCAGATTGTAGAAAGCAAAAACCGTGACGGTTCAGACGGCGAGCGGCATCAGATTGCAATTTTTGCCGAAGATATGCAGAAAGTCCTTCAGGGGCTGGACCGCTCTTTAAATTTTATTGAAAAAGACAGAAAAAACCGGGCAAAAATCAAGGCGGAAAAGAAAGCCGCAAAAGAAGAAAAAACAAAAAAAATCTATAGAATGAAGATTGAAAATGAGCGAAATCCAAATGACGGAATCAAGAGAACCGGAAGAATTCACGTTGTTTCAAAGCGCGCTAAAACAGAAGAGACAAGCACAGAAGAATAATTTTTAGATTTTTCAATATCTGAACGAAAGCCGCTGAATTGGAGACGGTCCTATTTTATGGCATACTTCCCTGTGGGCTTTTGTCGGATACCCTTTGTGGCTTGCATAGCCATACTCAGGGTACAGCTTATCCATTTCATACATTATCCGGTCACGGCCAACTTTTGCGATTATGCTTGCCGCCATTACGCATGGATATTTGGCATCCGCTTTTGGTTCGCATATTATTCTGCCGCATTTTATTTTTGGCGTTGAAGTTCCGTCTGTTATGCAGTTAATAAGGTACTCTGAAATGCCCTTATTTTTTGCCCATTCAGGAAGCTTTATAATCATCATTTCATAGGCAAGCTGCATTGCGTACATGCTTGCGTTCAGAATATTAATCCTGTCTATTGTCTCGTGGCTAACAATTCCTATTCCCCAGCAGGCCTTTTCTTTTATGACAAGCTCCGCCTGGTTCCGTTTTTTTTCAGAAAGCTTTTTGGAATCGTTCAATATTTCAACAGGAAAATCTTCTGGCAGTATAACCGCTCCCGCTGTAACAGGACCCGCCAGAGGACCTCTGCCGGCCTCATCCAGTCCGCACAAAAACTCCATAGCCATCAGAAACCTGCTTCCGAATTGTTCATGTATTCAACAGAATGATTCTTTTTATCCATATAAACGGCGCGGCCGTTTCCAGAACTGTTTTTCAAATCTCCTGTAAAAATATTATTTAAGACAGTAGAGTAAGTGTCAAAAAGCTCCGCGACCCGCCCTAAAGACGCGGTAACCTTACATTCAGAATCTTTAAGCTCAAAAAGTCCGCCCTGCGCAGAAAAATTAACAGCAGTGTCCGCAACACTTGCAATTCTTGATTTTTTTATATTAAGTTTTGACTGGACCGCAGAAATAACGCAGGAATAAACAGAAGCTGATGAAGTTATTCCAGAGTTTTCAATGTTTATAACGGAATTATCAGAATTTACAACAGTTCCATTTTTTCCAAACATACAGTTCAATTCAACGTTGCCAAAGAAAAGAACACCACGCTCCACATTGAACACGCATGCAGATTCTTTTGAAAAATTTTCTTCCTTAAACGAAATCAAAACATCTGAAAATGAAAGGCTTGAATTCCTGATGTCAAAAACAGTTCCGGGTGCAAGAACAAGCCGGGCATCTCCAGAGCCCTGCACCGCGCAGTTGGAGTCAATGACTATGCGCCCGTCAGGAACTTGAATATTCCCGGCGACATTTATCCTAAGATAGCGGCTTTCTTTTATAAACGGAACTATATCCGCAAACGAGGCGTACGGCGCATTTTTTGAACCGTTCGCATTTTTTTTCGCCTCCTCCGAGTCAATCGAGCCGTCGATATAGTAATTGCAGGTGTCGATTATAACGGAATATTCTGAAACTTTGCTTTTATTTCCCTCGGAATCCTCGCAGTAAGCAAGGATACGGTAGGCTGTCGCGCCATCCGTTGCAGATGAAAGCGAAAATGTCTTTTTTGAAAGCTGAACAAAATTTTTGTCAGAAAGCTCAAAAAGCGCGGCGCTCGATTCTATTGAAAAATCATCTTTCAGAATAACGGGCCCTGAAAAATTCGCATAAATTTTATTATTTTCAGGCGACTCAATCGTCACCTCTGTATTTTTTCTGATAAAGGCGCCCGGCACAGAGGAAGAGATAACCGGTTGGGCAGGCATTTTTTTATTTATTGCAAAAGGAATCTCTATTTTTCCCTGAAAAACTGAATCATAATAGATTCCGGCTTCAAGAGTTCCCTTGAAACAGTCGCCCTTAAAAGTATCAATCGTAATCCTGTCAAAAAGCTCAGAAGCGTTTCCTTCCGAGTCAAGAATTCCAAACTTAAAATCCTCGTGTCCTTCAAACGAAACCGAGACCGCGCCGCCTTCCAGTTTTTCAGTGCGGAGCATCGGTTTTGGAGGAAGCACATAGAATTTTACGATATTTTCATCAGAGTATGCCACGTCTTGCCATGAAATCATGTGATTTTTGCTTCGGTCAAGAACAAGCGGCTCTTTCGGAAGATGCCACCAGCTGTCGTCAACCTTGTAAATTTTCTTCCTGTCCTTAAAAACAATGTCAGACCAGTCAGAAATTTCAAAAGGAAGGTCTTTTCTTGTGTAGAGCCCGGTTTCAACAGGGTGAACATTTATTACAAAACGCCACTTGGCTTTTCCGTCTGTAACAGTACATGGAAGAAGGCGCGTAACCACAGAATTTTTGCTGACAGAAATAGAAGTTCCCGGCTCAAATTCGTAATCACGTGTTCCAAAAGAAAATTCCATCGACGCCGGAACTGTAAAAACATCTCCGCAGTTGTAATCAACAATGCCATTAAGATTTACCGTCTCAACAAATTTACAGGCCTCCGAATCCTCCGGAAGCGATGCGGGAGAAACTTTATAATCGATTTTTTCAAGCCGCTTATTTCCGTCCTTATCAATTATTGCGACAGAAACAGAAACATCACCGTCCAGATCAATCAGAACAGGTCCATCGTAGGCAATTCCTGAAGTTTCCGGATCTTCGCCGCTAAGCGAATAATAAACGCTGTCTGAAGCCGGAAAATCAACGACAAGCACCTGCCTGTTCGCCCATGTTCCCTTCACAGGATTAAGAACCCGCGACTCTGCGGATAAACGGAACATAAGAAAGAGAGGTATGATTGTAAAAAGCTGAAATCCTTTTTTCATTTTCTGTTATTTTTCACCAAATAATGAACCAAGAACCTTTTTCAGTTCCGGATCCTGCCTGTAATAATTTTCCTCCAGTTCCTTTTCAGAAAGTCCGACCAGCTCATGGCTCATATAATGAATCCAGCGGTCATTTTCCGGGGAATCTATGACAAACTTCCTGCACCAGTAGTCAGGTTTTACAGGAGGTTGCACCTTGAACTTGAATTCCTTGTAATCATGCACAACAACCTTGATGTTTTCACGGGGAACTCCATAATCATATAGAATATTGACAAGGGCATCGATTGTATTTCCAGAGTCGTAGATGTCGTCTATAAGCATAATCTGGTCGCCCGGCCGAAGATTTTTTGGAGGATAAGTCCATCCGTCGACATAGACGCGCGGAGTTTTTTTTCTGATGTCTGAATAAGAGCGCGCAACAACTGCGGCATAAAGAACAGGATGCTTGTCCTTTCTTACAATTTTATAATATTCACTTATGACGTTTGACATATACGCGCCGCCACGAAGCGAACAGTAAATCACGTCAGGAACAAAGTGGTCTTCATTGTAAATTTTGTATGCAAGTTTCAGCGCGTCATTACGCACAGTATCATAGTTTAAGAATTCTTTAATCATAGCAATAATTATAAATCAAAACTCAATGATTGACAATTAAATCAGCATAAGCATACAGGGCAAACGCATTATAAATGTATTCAGTAAAAAACTTGCTCCCAGTCACGGTTTCGTGGTTCAAAATCGAAGATGTCCAATAAGTTCTGAATGTCATTGTTGAACAAATTCTAAATGATTGTAATATATGCATTTAGAATTTCGGGTCAAGCCTATAAATGACAAAAAAGATACTTATTGGACATCCCCTACACGCTGATTGTTGCAAAGTAACTATAGAATTGACCGCTCACGCGGTCTCAACAATCAGAGTGTTTTTGACCACGAAACCGTTCCTTCGCGCAAAGTTTACTTAAATTATTTATAATGCGTTTGCCCTGCATAAGCAGAACTGCCACATACGCAAGCAAAGGAAGAAGAATCCGCGGCTCGAGGAATCAATCGAGCGGCATAGTGTAAAAGTTAAATTTTGTGCCGGCAATTGCCTGCGCAGAGATTCTTTTGTTTACACCAAAATCGTTTTTCGCCGCAATTCCTGCAGCCCCGCGTGGTTTTCTTGAGGCTCTTTGAACGGAAAATTCAACATCCGCCAGAAAATTCTTAAATTCCTTGGGACTGCCTTCGGCCAAATCCCTGCGCACAACAAGCACCGAGCGCGGAAGTTTTTTTCCGTATCCAAAAACAGTTTCGTACTGCTCCTGAATATCTATCGCTACCCTTGCATTTTTAGAACGGTTAAAAATATCTGAAAGCGCCGGCTCCGAAACAAGAACGTAATCAGCATTTTTACTTAAAAATTCCGTAACAAGCTCCGCCTGGCTTTCTTTTACAACGATTTCAACGCCGGCAGAACCTTCCTCCACCGGAACGGAGTTTTTTGCCAAAAGTGCGCGGAAAACAGAATGAGCCAGACCTTCCCCGGCAACATAGACTTTATTTCCAATCAAATCCGAAAACGAAATATTTCCTTTTCTTCTTGTTACAATCTTAAAATCAATGCTGGTAACAGAAGCACATACGCAGACCTGTCCGTTTGACTTTTTCACAAGTTTTTCCGCAGATTCAGAAGAAATTATCGAGGCATCTATATATCCAGCCTTCATTTTTGAAAAAAGCTCCAGAGGAGTCTCAAAAAAAGAAAAAGAATATTTTTCTTCCGGCTGAACACTCTGGTCTTCTGAAGAATCATTCACTTCTTCAGAAACATCAGAAACCTCAGTATTTTCCAGTTTTTTCTGATTTTCCTGCGCGTCTGAATACAAAAACGCAAACGGTATTGAATCCATTCCTTTAAGGATTCCAATATTTATCTTTGCGCGCAAATTTTCTGCAAAAAAAACTGAAAAAATAAACAAAAGGCAAAAAGTTTTTTTCATCTTCGGCAGCTTCCCTTTTCGTTTTTTAACGCAGAAACTTTCTGTTCAGTTCCGGAACTTTTTTTTCGCTTTTGCATCGCATCCGTTTTTTGCCCGGACTGTTCTAGCCGGACTGAAATTTTTCCTTTTAATAAATCTACAGAAACATTGCAGAATGAAGAATCTTTTCTTGAAAGAAATTCCATGGAAAGAGGCTCTTCTATTTCTCTCTGAATAAGGCGCCGCATCGGTCTAGCACCCATAGAAGGCTCGTATCCGTTCTCTGCGATATAATCCATCGCCTTTTCTTCTATATTAATTGAAAGCTTCTTTTCCGAAAGCCGTTCCGCAAGCTCTTTTATCTGAATATTCAGGATTTCCCTGATTTCCGTTTTTTCCAGAGCCTTAAAGACAATTATGTCGTCAATTCTGTTCAAAAGCTCAGGGTTAAGAAGTTTTTTAAGCTCCCCTATGGCGTTTGTCTTTATCTGCCCATACGGAAGAACTCCTTCCTCTGCGGAAGAAAAACCAATCTGACTTTCGGTTGTAATTTGCCGCGCACCCGCGTTGCTCGTCATAATCACAATTGTATTGCGGAAATTAACCGTATGGCCAAGATTGTCGCTAAGCTCTCCTTCTTCCAGAAGTTGAAGAAGAAGATTAAAAACGTCAGGATGCGCCTTTTCAATTTCGTCAAGAAGAAGCACCGAATAAGGATGAAGCCGCACCTTCTCCGTAAGGATTCCGCCTTCCTCATATCCGATGTATCCCGGAGGAGCGCCGACAAGACGGCTTACATTATGCTTTTCCATAAAATCCGACATATCGATACGGATAAGCTGCTCTTCCGACCCAAAAATAAATTTCGCAAGAGCCTTTGCAAGCTGAGTCTTTCCGACGCCCGTAGGCCCAAGAAAAATAAACGATCCGATTGGATGTTCCGGGGAAGAAATTCCAGTCCGGTTGCGGCGAATCGCGCTGCTTATCGCACGGACCGCCTCATTCTGTCCGATTACAGTCCGGTGGATTTCTTTTTCCATGTTCAGAAGCCGCTCCGACTCTGAAGAGTCAAAATGCTCAACAGGAATTCCTGTGATTTCGCCAATTATGCGGCAAACATCATGAGCCGTAACCCGCTTTATCCGGGCGGATTTTTTATGCCTCCAGGCATCTGAAAGAACTTTTAAATTTTTCTGAAGCTCCTGAATTTTGTTTCTTATTTCCGCGGCATTTTCAAAATCCTGCCGGTCCACGGAATTCTGTTTTTCCCGGGTAAGTTTTTTTATCAGGTTTTCAATCGAATCCAGTTCAGCAGGTCTTTTTTCCTTTACGATTTTTTTCTGCGCGCCGGCTTCATCAAGAATATCAATCGCCTTATCTGGAAGACATCGTTCATGAATATAGCGGCGGCTTAATTTTACAATAAGCGGAATCACATCGCTTTCATACACAACGCCATGAAATTTTTCAAACTGACTTTTTATTCCTTCAAGGATTTTCTCTGTCTCTTTGTCGGAAGGCTCATCAATATTGACTTTCTGAAAGCGACGTTCAAGAGCGGAATCTTTTTCAATGTATTTTGTAAATTCCTTTACAGTTGTCGCGCCGATAATTTGTATTTCGCCACGGCTCAAGGATGGTTTCAACATATTTGAAATATCTGTCTGCCCTTCCTGTCCGCCTGCGCCGATAATCGTATGAAGCTCATCTATAAAAAGAATTATGTTTTTAGATTCCTTTACTTCCTTTATAAGCCGCTTCATGCGTTCTTCAAATTCTCCGCGGTATTTTGTGCCGGCAATCAGCGCCGAAACATCAAGTGAAAGAATATGCTTTTTTTGAAGCTCATCCGGAACATCGCCGTTTACAATATGCTGGGCAAGACCTTCTATTATTGCTGTTTTTCCAACGCCAGGCTCTCCTACAAGGCAGGGATTATTTTTTGTACGGCGGCATAAAATCTGAATTATTCTGTTTATTTCTTTATCCCGGCCGATAACCGGATCGATTTTTTCCTCTTTTGCAAGAAGCGTAATATCTCTGGCGCAGGAGTTAAAAAACGAGCTTATTTTCCTGTCGCCATCATCTCCTTCGGAGTCAAAAGGAGGTTCTTTCATTAAGTAATCAACATCCACGTTCTTATAATAATCAAATAGCTCGTCTTGTACTTTTTCGTCCAAAGAGCCGCAGCCAATGTCCTTAAAAAAGTTTTGTTTTAACTCTTCATAGTTGTAGCCATTTACTTCCAGGCTGCTTTTTAAATTTTTTTTCGGCTTATTACAGATTTTATCTCTGACAGATTTTGTTTTTATGCGGATTTCATCAAGAACAATTCCTGACTCCTTAAAGAAATCAGAGGCAACGCTGCCCGACTCGCGTACAATCGCTATCAAAAGATGTTCCGTGGCTATAAAATGGTCTCCGAAAGCCGCAACCTCAAGCATCGCAAGGTCGAAAACCGTATGAATTCTGCGGTTAAACGGAAATGTTTCAGAACCGTCAAGCGCTTCGTCACCTGGAAATGACTTTTTTTCCAGAAATTTATAAATCTTTCTTTTTAAAAGTTCTAAATCAATCGGAAAACTGTTTATTACTGAATATGCAATGCAATTTTTTAACTCCATCATCGAAAGAAGAAGATGCTCAGGAAAAATTTCGTAGCAGCCAGTTTTTTTTGCCTGCCTATGACAGTCTGTGTACAGAATTTTCATTGCATTTTTTGAAAAATCACTCATAAATTCTCCAGACAGATGTTTTGAACCGCTTCCTGCAAAATCAAGGCCCTAAGACGGTCTATCTTGCCCTTTTTGTCATCCAGAAGGTCTTTCTCAAAAGAAAAGTTTCCTTCCTTCAGCAAAGAGGCAATATGATAAGGCTGAATCTTAAAAAGAAGCCCGCACAGTTTTTCCTGTTCAATCCCGGAAATAAAGCCTGTATTAAGCCCGGTCATTAAATCCGAAATAATTTCCACGGATTCAGAAAAGCTTTCCATAAGGCTGAATTTCGCAAGTGAATACGAACGTATAACTGAATTAAAAACAACTGTTCTTTTTATATCGGCATAATCGGCTAAAATCTTGCGTTCGATTTCCGCAATGTACATACAGGCCGCCTCAAAATTTGCAATCTGATCAATTTCCGAGCCTTTCGCGGAAACCAAGGTCTGAAGCAAATAGAAACTTCCTGCTGAAATTTCAGAAAACGCCGGCTTTATGCAAAAATTTTTATCCTTAAGATATTCTGCGATAAGATTGATTTTTCCGGCGCGCTCAATTCCCGGAATATGAATCCGGGCAGAAAGTTTCATTCCGGTTCCTAAATCCTTGAAAGCGTACGTAAGGTATCCAAAATCAGAGGCGGCCGCAAACTGAAGGTTTTCCTGCAGCTTGGAATCAATCTTTGCACAGGCGGAAAAAGCATTCTGAAAATCCATGCCGGCGCGGAAAGAAGAAATTTTCAGGTGGTCTCCGAAGTTTATGCGCGCGCTCAGAGAAAGCGCCTGTTTTCTTTGAAAGACAAGTCCTGTTTCAGGCGGAATATTTTCTGAAGCCCTGATTTCCCGGATAACGCCCCATTCCTTAAAAAGATTTCTGCCCTCTTCGTCCATGTTTCTTGCATCGACTGCGCTAAAGGAAAAATTTTCCTCTTCCGAATCGATTTTTGAAAATGCGTCAAAAACAACAGACTGGACACGCTCCGAATCGTCCCCGTGAAAATTTGCAGGAAACGGAAAATTGGCAAGGTTTCTGGAAAGCCTTATCCGAGAGGAAATCACAACATCCTGAAAAGGACCTTTATCCGTGTACCATGGAAGCTCAGCGTCTGACATTATTTTCTCCGCGCGCAACGCAGCCGTGTTCCAGAGCCCTTAAAAAATCCCGGTAGACGGCGGCTTTTTCATAGTTTTCACATTTTACAGCTTCTTCAATTTTTGCCTGAAGGTCAAGTCTGTCTGTAATTGAATTCCTGAAACCGGCAAGGCGTTTCGGCATTGAGCCTGAATATTTTTCATAACCCATGCGTTTTTTCAGTTCTGAAATTATTTCTTCCCTAAAAACTTCGTAACATTCCGGGCAGCCGGCGGTTTCCGTGTTTTTTATCTCAAGCAGGCTTTTTCCGCAGGCAGGACACAATTTTGAAGCATCTTCCTTCTCGCTTTCAGAAACTTTTTTAACCTCCAGAAGAATTGATTCAACGTGCTCCAAGTCCGGCGGATTATTTGTTGAAATTCCACGTGCAACGGCGCAGCTCACGCAAAGGCCGATATTCTTTATCCCGCCTTTTCCGCTTATTTTTAGAAAAACTGCCGCCTCATTTTTTTTACAGATATTACAGAGCATCACGATTTCCTGAATATATCAAGGGGTTTTTCTTTTCCGGCCTTTACGGCAGGAAGAACCGAAACTACAAGAGAAAGAATCAAAACCGAAACACATACCGCAAAAATCTCGGCAAACGGAATTGAGACAGGAATTACAGTCAGGTAATATGCCGGATCCAGAAGATGGATTTTTGAAAAAGAATCCGCATTTCCGCCGGAGAAAATAAAAATCATCCTTGAAAAAAAGTTAACGACTTTTTCCATAAAATAGACAAGCTCGTTCGCATTGACTGCAAGCAGAAGCCCAAGCGGAAGTCCGGTTAATATTCCGCAGAAACCGCAGGCAAGTCCGGCAAGCAGAAAAGAAACCGTAATTCCCCGCTCTGTTCCGCCAATGCTTTTAAGTATTGCAATTTCCCGGCGGCGTTCCATCACGAGCATAACAATCGCGGAACTGATATTCACAGCGGCAACAAGAACAATAAGAAACATTATAAATATAAGAAGAACTTTTGTTGATGAAAAATTTTCAAACTGGCTTGAATTTAGTTCCTTCCATGAATAAAAAATTCCGGTTCCACCGCAGGCGGTTTCGCAGTCAGCCTGAATCTGAGCAAGTTTTTTTGAAAAAGTCTCAGAAGTTTTTATCATAACTGAATAATTTGCCGCTTGCTGCGGAATAACTGAAAAACCTGTTTTAAGAGGAATAAAAATCCAGAGAGCATCCATTTCCTGATAGCCGGAAGAGACAATCGCCGCGACCTTAAAAGACGAAACTTTCGGGGAAACCGCGCCGTTTTCCTTCACATCCGTTGTAATCAGCCGGAAAACGCTTCCTGCCTGTAAATTCAAAAGCTCCGCCATCTTTGTTCCGATTACGGCAGATTTTTCATCAGAAACAAAAGAATTTATGTCGCCGTCAAAAACTTCAAAAAGAGATGCGAAGTCTTTATTTTCTAAAAAAATCTCCGGGTCTACAGCACGGATTCTTGCTCCGGTCCTGTAGGATTTTCCGGCGGCAAGTCCATCGGTTTCAATCTGCGGAAAAACGCCTTCAACACCGGAAACATTTCTGAACAGGTTTGAAAACCCTGTGATTTTTTCTGGAGACTCAGCAAAAGCGCTTTTTCGCGGTATAAAACATTCTAAATCGCTTGAGCTTAACCCTATAATCCGCTGCGTCATTCCGCCAATCATTCCTTCAGAAACAGAAAGAACAACAATAAGAGGAACAAGACTTATCCCGATGCAGACAATCGCGCCAAGAACGCTCCGCCTTGCAGAAGATTTTTGTGCAGTCCTTGGAAAAATTAACCTGAAAGCAAAAAGCGCAGAAGATTTCAACGTCATTTTATATTAGTTTCCTTAAGATTTCCGCAATTAATTGAATAGCAGACATCGCCGTTTTTAGCAAGATTCTTGTCATGAGTTACAAGAATCAACGTTTTTTTGTATTTTTCAGCCATTGAAAAAAGCAGATTGCCTATAAGGAGCGCATTTTCCGGATCAAGATTTCCAGTCGGTTCATCCGCAAGAATCAGTTCCGGCTCGTTTATCAAAGCCCGCGCGACGGCAACACGCTGCCGCTCTCCGCCGGAAAGCTCTCCGGGAAGATGGTTCAGGCGTTTTTCAAGCCCCACATCGCAAAGAAGGTTTTCCGCCTTTTCCTTTGCCAGCTTTTTTGACATTCCAGCCATAAAGGCCGCCATATAAACATTTTCAAGCGCGGTAAAATCCTTTAAAAGATAATGGAACTGAAATATCAGGCCAAGAAATTTTGAACGGTACAACGCCTGCTCCTTTTCAGAAAGAGAAGTAACGTTCCACGGACCGGCAATTACAGTTCCGGATGTAGCGGAATCAATGCTTCCGATAATATTCAATAGAGTGCTTTTTCCGCTTCCGCTCTGACCTGTTATTACAGTCTTGCTGCCTTCCTTTACATTCAGGTTCAGGTCCTTAAAAATTGTAAGATTTTCCGTACCGTTTGAATACGTTTTTTCCAGGCTGTTAATTTTTACAATATCACTCATCGTGCAGAACCTCCGCAACTTTTGTATCAAGAACAATTTTGCTTGCCTTCCAGGATGCCAGCAAAGGCGAAATAATTCCAAAAAGAGTAATTAAAAACACTTCCCGGAATATAATTTTAGCCGGAATCTGAGCAAAAACCGTGAACATATAATTTTTTGTTACAAATCCCATAAATTCAAATACCGGCTTTATATTCACGCAAAGCAAAAGTCCAAGCGCAAGCCCAATGAACGAACCGGCAGCGCCGCTGGTAAATCCGCGCATAACAAAAATCGACTTTATCTCAGACTTTGTGCCGCCCAGCGCCGAAAGAACCGAAATTTCCTGCCGCCTTTCAAAAACAAGCCTGCGCATTCCGTTGTAAATGTTAATTCCTACAACAAGAAAAATAATGCAGACAAGAAGCATAAGGATATTTTTTTCAATCCGCAGAGCGCCAAAAAATGACTTGTTAAATTCACGCCACGACTGAACTTTAACATCCGGAAATTTACGCTCTATCTCGGAAAGAACGGCCGCATCATTTTCATAGTTTTTAAGTTTTATGCTGTAAACAGGAGACGCATCCTTTCCAAAATATTTTTCAGCGGATTTTAAGCTTACAAAACCGTAGCTCTGCTCAATGTCCACAAAATTGCAGTCAAAAAGACCTGTAACCGTAAACTTGCGGTTCCGTGAAAGCAGCGCGACATCTTTTCCGCCGGACAAAGCCATAAGGTTCACGGTAGAGCCGACCGTAACCCCAAGCTGATTTGCAAGAGATTTTCCAAGCACAATTCCATCAGGATAATCAAGATTAAATTTTCCAGAAACAATGCGCACCTGAGAACCGAAACCGCTGTCAATTTCGCGGATTTCCGGGTCAACAGCGCGTATTACAGCCGCCGACTGCCTGTTCCGCGCGCCGACAACAAGTCCCTGCGATTCATAAAACGGCGTAATGCATAAAATCCTGGGATTTTCGGCGCAAAAATCAAAAAAATCTGTAAACTGGCTTTCAGGGATTTCCGTCGCCCTAAGGTGGGCGGAAGAAATTTCCATAATCGGATTTATTGAAAAAAACTGAAATCCGTTCATAACGCTCACAACTGTAATCAGCGTCATGACGCCGAAACAAATTCCAAGCCCAGACAATAAACTTGTAGCAGCGGAACGGCCTTTTCTGTCAATGCGGGCGAACCGGCGCGAAACTTCAAAAATCCACTTTATTGAAGAAAAAAAACTCTTTTCAGTTTTCATAATTCTGAACGCTCCTGACAAGTCCATTCAAATAAAGCAAATCTTTTTTGCGCCGGCCGTTTTCAAAATATGACTCAACAGTAAAACCGCCGTCAAAAGTCATTGTGGTAACATAAGATTCCGCGGAACTGTGAACAGTGGAAACGCGGAGTTTTCCGTCCTCGTAAAAATAATAATCCGGCGAAGAATCCTGAACCTTATATTCGTAGACTTCCTTTTTTGAAGAAATATTGACTACCTTAGATTTATTTTTGCTGTACGAATATTCCTCGGAATATTTTTCAAGAATTTTGCCGCTCTCTGAATATTTCCATTCCGTCCGGCTTTCCAGAATAAATTTTCCGGGCTTATTTTCATCCTTTTTGAAAAGTCCGTAATTTTTTGCTCCGGAAATCCGGCCTTTTTTATCATAAAAAAGCTCGTGCCTTTCATTTTCAGAATAAATCACGCTGGAAACAGGCTTTGCGCCGGAAGAATACTTAAATTCCTGAGTATCAATTATTTTGGAAGAAGAAATTCCGCCGGAAACATCCCAGTTTTCTTTTTTTACAAGCCGCATTTCTTCATCATAATAGCTGCGGACAGCATTTTTTCCGGCGGCTTTTACAAGCGTGTTTCCAGAATCAGTTTTTTGAACAGAAAGGCTCTCGTCGTCGTACGAATAAAGCGAAAGAGTTCTGTTCTCGTTAAGGTATTTTTTTTCAACGGAAACCTTCTGTTCGCTAGAATTATTTAAAACCGCGGCAGCAATCTGTTCAATATCCATGTTCCCTGAATTTCCAGCCATTTCCAGAATAGCAGAATAATCCTCCGGCGCGCGGACAGAAAAAATATTCCCGGACGCAAAAAGCTGCTGAATCCATTTTCCATCATCAGCAGAAGAATCGTAATCTTCATACGAAAAAGAAACTTCAGAAAGGTTGAAATTTAAAAATTCGCCCAGCGGAACAGGTCCCTGCTCAAAAGTCCAGACAGGGAACCCCAGCAAATCAGTCCACGCCCTGACTTTTAACTTCTCCGCGCGCAAAAAAAATGCTGAAAAAAACAAAACTATGACAAAAATTCCGGGATTTTTCTTCAAAACTATAAAATCCTCTCTAAAAACCTAAAAAATCATCAATATATCGGGATGCGGAAAAACGCGAAATATTTTCATATTTTTCGCCGTCGCAGACAAATGCGACAGGAATTCCAAGCTCCTTTCCAATAGAAACGGCGACGCCGCCTTTTGCCGTTGAATCATATTTTGTAAGGATTACCGCATCAAGTTTTACCGCTTCGTTAAAAACTTCCGCCTGGCGCAAAGCGTTCTGCCCGGTCGTAGAATCGATTACAAGAATTTTTTTATAGCAGCCGGCGCTTGCCTTCTGCATACAAATTTTATCAATTTTTTGCAGTTCCTTGACAAGGTTCTCCTTATTGTGAAGCCGTCCCGCTGTATCCGCAAGAACAAGTCCGCTTCCCTTGGCAGAACACGCTTCCGCCGCATCAAAGACAACAGCGGCAGGATCAGAGCCATGCTGATGACTTACCACGCGAACGCCAATCCGCTCTCCGTGAAGGTTAAGCTGCTCAATCGCCGCCGCCCTGAAAGTATCCGCAGAAGCCATGACAATATTTTCAACACCATTTTTTTTATAAAAATCCGCAAGTTTTGCAACGCTCGTAGTTTTTCCAACTCCGTTCACGCCAAGAATCATCCAGATATTCGTTCCTTCAGGCTCTGGGTTCAGCGGAATCTCCTTTACATACTCAAGAAGCATTTTTTTAAGCTCAAGCTTTATGTCATTTTCATCAGAAATATGCCCCTTCCTGCAGGCCTCTTCAAGACGCTCAGAAAGCTCAAACGCTGTCTTTGCGCCAATATCGCCCTCTATCAGACTGTCCGCAAGGTCATCAAAAAAATCAGAAGAAAACTGTTTTCCCCTAAAAAGTCTTTTTATCTTATCCTTGAACGATTCTTTTTCCATATCAACTTCCTATATTAATTTTCAGATTTTTTTTCAGTTTCGTCCTGCATCTGCCTGGCGTCATCTTCAGGATTTTCTTCAGACACGTTCAGCAGCCCAGATTTTTTCTGATTTTCAAGCTGTTCCCGCATAAGGCTCTGCTTTTCCTTTCTGCTCAATGGCCTTGCCGCTTTTGGAAGAACATTTTCCGCCGCCACAAGATACCGAATCAGCTCATACACAAAAAACGCGCCGGCCGTAGCGGAAACACCAAGCATTACGTTGGACGCGGTCTGCCAGTTTCTGGCATCCTCGTAAGAAATATCCACATTATTGTTGTACGCCTGGCTTTTCGCATAGGAATTTCCATAGATATAAAAAGTCGGAACAAGAGAAACAATAAGCGCGCTGTAGCTTGCATACATCCAGCGTCGGCGTTTTTCTATATAATCGCTCCTGTCAAAAGGCTTTGCGTTCACAGAAAGAAATTCTCCGTCCTTTAATAGTTTTGCCGGAATCAAAAAATCAGCAGAAGTTCCGCCGGAATCCATAAAATGACCAAGGACATTTCTGCCGTCTACTTTTATAGTTCCAAAAGGATTTTCAGGTGTTACTGAACCGGCGAAGATTCCGTTTCCAAAAATATCACCCGAATAAGGTTTTGCAAGCCTGATTTTTACATCACCGATTTTAGTTTCCCTCATTTCAACGTCAATCTTAAATTTCCTGCTTCCGTAAAAACCAAAGTCAGTAGAAATAGTGTCAAAGCCGTCAGAAGCAAAAGTAACCGAATGGACACCAGTCTGCACAATAATAGGACGAGAAATATTTCTGTACACAACACCATCAATCGTAACGGCAAGTTTTTTCAATGCCGCCTCAGGCTCAACAGAAATATTCAGCTCAACAGGCATGCTGTCCGCAATCCTTGGCGTAATCTGCAGGGCAATGGAAACCGCAAGATTCCGCAAATTTTCAATAGAACCTACATCCATCGCGCTTCCAATAAGGCGGCCGCCCGGATACTGGTACAGAGAAACCGCGCAGGAAACATAAGAACCGTAAACCGTGACAGTTCCGGTAAGCAGACCGTTTATCTTTGCGTCAACGCAAGCCTTTTCAAACGGATAGGAAGCATAGCCAGCCTCCCGCTTTTCAGTTCCAGCATCAAAAAATTTATTAAAATCATTCTGGTAAAGAACAACATTTTCTATAACCGGCACATCGCTGGACTTCTTTGCAAATTCCTTAAAAAGCTCAGCAAACTTGCTTTTTTCCTTGTGCTCGTCAACAACAAGACCTTCGTCAATCCGCCGCCTGCGGTTTTCATCCTGCTCAATCTGGAGCGCATACTTGTCGTTTTCCTTTCGCACATCAAGAAGGTTCGCATCTATTTTTTTCTGGATTTCCGCAATTTTTCTTTCAGATTCCTTCAGTTTCATCTTCAGTTTTTTTGAAGAATAATCGTTCAAAAGAATTGAATCCCTTGTCTTCACCTCTTTTGAAAGCTGAAGGAACAAATCAATCCGCGACTTCTGAAGCTCGTAAAGCGAACGGTCAAGTTTTTCGCGGCCGCGCGGAACGCGCTGAAGATTTTCCGCAAGCTGCTCAAGAATAAGCGCCGGAAGAGTTGAATTTATATAATCCAACGAAACAGAGTCATTTTTTTGCGTTAAAGTAAATTTTTCCGCCGCCAGAGTCCATTTTTTTTCAGAATCCGCCGCAATAGCCGGAAAAACAGAAAAAACAAAAACGAACAGAGCAAAAACAGAGGAAATCAGTTTTCTGCGGAAAAAATTAAACGTCGTCGTCGGTCGCCCCTGAGTCCATCGGAAGCCCCTTCCACTGCGCAAGAAGATAAGCGTCCATAAACTGATCAATATCTCCGTCCATAACGGCCTGAATATTTCCAGACTCGCACTTTGTCCGGTGATCCTTTACCATCGTATAAGGCTGGAAAACGTAAGAACGAATCTGGTTTCCCCATGAAATATCCTTTTTTTCCGCGCCGAATTTGGCATTTTCCTTTTCTTTCTGCTCGCGGTAGTATTCGTAGAGCCGCGCGCGCAGCATATTCATACAAGCCTGACGGTTAAAAATCTGGCTTCGCTCGCTCTGACAAGCAACAACAATACCTGTTGGCAAATGCGTAAAGCGCACCGCGGAATCAGTCTTGTTCACATGCTGACCGCCCTTTCCGCCCGCGCGGTAAGTGTCAACACGCAAATCTTCCGGCCGTATATCAACCTCAATAGAATCATCCAGAACAGGAAAAACATAAACGCTCGCAAAAGAAGTGTGGCGGCGCGCATTCGCATCAAACGGAGAAATGCGCACAAGCCTGTGGATTCCAGCCTCGCCCTTCAAATGACCGTACACATAATCACCATCAATCTGCAAGGTCACGGATTTTATTCCGCCTTCCGCCTCAAGCATATCAACAACTTCAATCTTATATTCATGGCGTTCAGCCCAGCGCGTGTACATACGGCAAAGCATTCTTGCCCAGTCCTCGGCCTCAGTTCCGCCAGCCCCGGCATGAATCGTAATAAACGCAGCGGAATCATCAACCTCGCCGGAAAGAAGGTTCAATACATTAAGCTCCTCAAATTTTTTCTGCGCCTTTTTAAGCATCGCGCGGACTTCTTCCTCGTCGCCGGCATCACCGCTTTCCTCCGCAAGCTCATACATCGCCTGAATATCGCCAAAATCTGTTAAAAGCTGCTTCCACGGCTCAATGCGGTTTTTAAGCTTTCTGATTTCCGCCATAACTTTCTCAGCTTTCTCGTGGTCATCCCAAAAACCATCCGCTTCAGTGAGCTTATTTTTTTCATCAATTTTTTTCTGAATCGCATCCGGTTCAAGACGGCTCCAAACTCCGTCGATATCTTCCTTCAGCTGCGCAATCGGCATCTTAAGTTCTTCGAGCATACATTTCTCTTTTTGTGTAAATATCCTTAATTTTATAGATTATTTTGCCTTTAGTAAACAATAGAATTTATCAATGTAAATCAATGGAATCTAAAAGGGCGAAGTCTCGCCCTGCGCCTCAAACCTGCGGTTTTCGTCTACCCACTCTCCTAAGGGGACACCCCTTAAAAACCCCGGAACGCTCAGCCTGCAAAAAGATTCTTCACCCGGAGCAAAAAAACAGCGGATTTTCACCGCAAAAAAAAACGCAGCCGGCAGAAAATATTCAGTTCCGGCTGCGGACAGTTTGTAAATACAACAAACAGGCTGTTTTATTTATTATTCGCTTACCTTTGTAAATATAGAAGGATTATCAGCACGCGCCTTTACAACATAGTAAAGAGTTGTAACATTTGATTCTGTAGATTTTGTACTAGGGATCTCTTTTTCGCAGTAGTTAGTTACTCCTCCTGCAGGATATGCAAGCGCTACATCACCAAGGTTTGTTGTAACAACACTTACAGAATTAGAATAATCTTTGTCTGCTATTGATACAACCTTATAAAGTGTGTACTTGTAGTTTGCAACAGAATCAACTTTTGAATCCTTTGCTATATTTTCTGTTACAGTAACTTTTGTTAAGTCAGAAGAAACCGTAAGCGTAGAACCGAGTGCTTTAGCAGGACTTACAATTACAGTTTTATATACAGAATTTTCTTTCTTGCCATTTTCAGATGCAGTAAGTTTTACAAGATATGTTCCTGCCGGGGCACCTTTAATGTAGCTGATGTAAGAATCTGCATATCCGTCATTGTTTGCAAGTTCAATCGCAGTAAAGTCAGAAGTAATGTATTCTACAGGCTTTTCATCAGCATCTTCTGCAAGTTTTACATAAGAAAGCGCAAGAGTCTGCTTTTCGTTTCCTTTTGTAGAAGTAATCTTGATTGTGTTTTCAATACCAGCAGTGCTTTCGATAAATGTGCTTACAGTGAGAGTTGGATCAACTGTTTTTTTGAGTGTAACTTTTGACAACTTTGCACTATTATCACTTTCTTCATATTTTCCAAAAAGTTTTCCATCCGTGTGGACTACATAATATGTATAGCTGATAGAATCATCTTCTACAGTGTCTGTAATGTAATATCCTTCGGAAATATTTGCCGTACCGCCAGAAACATTATCAGTCTTCTGACCTTCTTTTACTTCCGCAGAAACAGCAGTCCAAGTATCATCTACATCAGATGTTCTGTAAACCTTAAAGTTTGCAACTGGAGAATTTTTTCCATCCTTAAGTGTTGCAGGTGCCCAGCTTACAAGAGCAGTCTTTGAAGCAACATATTCCGCTTTGACATTTTTAATCGACTCTGATTCTCCGATACTTTCCACAGGCAAAAAACCAAGAAGAAGAACAACAGGCTCATAAAGATCAGAAACAGATGAAACCTTAAGACGAATTTCATATTCAGAAGAACCTTTAACAGGTACATTTAATTCAGCCTTATAGTCTTCCTTGTAGTTTTCAAAAATAGAAGAACTGTAAGAAGAAGCTTCGCCTAAAGCGTCATACATTCCTTTAACAGAAGCAGAAATCACGTATTTAAAGCCCGCTGTAGCCGGGTATTCCGCATAGAAATTTCCGTTTTCAATAGAAAGCGTTACATTTTCTGCAGCTTTTGTAACAAGCTTTTCGTAATATTTTTTAATGTAGTCCTTGCCAGAAGCAGAAGCCGGTTCCGCAGAAATTGCAGGCGAACCTGCTTTAGGAACGATAGCCGTTACAGAAGCGCTGCCCTGTGAATTTTTTGCATATACCTCACGGCTTGCAGGATCTGACTTGCTTACAGCTTCTACAATGTATTTGTATACTTTTCCATCTGAAAGAATATGGTCGCTAGCAGCAATATCTGCATAGCATGTGACATCAGAAGCGACAGATCTTAACTTAGAAGAATCACCATCCAGAACTCTGTAGATTTTATAGCCATGTGCGCTTGTTACAGGCTCCCATGAAATGTAGTTTACGCCTGGATATGCCTTTGCCGTTACTCTAGGAGCATCCAAAGAATAGATTGTGTCAGATTTTGCATCATACTCTGTGGAATCTCCACAAGATACAAAACCAAATACAGAAGCGGCAATCAAGCCGGTTCCCAAAAGTTTAAAGATTGTTTTTTTCATAAAAAAAACTCCCAAAATAGTAAATATTCAGAGAGCTTTCTTAAATTACAAATCTATGCTTTAAAAACAAAAAACTTGTGTTAAGCTAAAACTCTCTGCTATGAAAGATACTACCCCCCCCGACTTTTTTGTCAAGTACCAGTAAATAAAAAAAATGAAGTTACAAAAATCAATTATTTTTTTATTTGACGATGGGGCTGTCCTAGAAGTTATTAACAGACTTCAAAAAGGGCGGCCTTTTTTATGTTAAATGAATTTTGTAGATTTTCG
>OIXU01000062.1_pt1 | contig 33382 bp, 23 predicted proteins | sample 1587921 | NCBI WGS metagenome assembly OIXU01 (sample SAMN03283238) | human gut metagenome | biome: human-associated habitat; material: feces | host: Homo sapiens | place: Peru | collected 2012
AACTTCCGACATAAAACTTGCTTCAATATAGCTTGTAATATTCTTCGTAAGGCCGCAAAGCCAGTTCACGGTGACAGTAGAACCGGTCGCCCCGGACGCAGGCGCTTTTTCCACAATTTTAATCGGCGCAAACTGAGGCTCGGGCGTTTCAATATCCTCAAATTCTTTTGGAACGTTCGGATAGTATTCTGATTCATGCGCATCCGGGAATTTTTCTTCAAGGCGGTTTAAAAAATGTTCCTGAAGAAAATCGAGCTGCTCCTTTGTTGAAATGTTTCCGTACAGAAAAACAAGACAATTGTCAGGGCGGTAATATTTTTTATGGAAAGCCTGGAACGCCTCATAAGAAAATCCCGGAATATCCATCGGGTCGCCGCCGGAATCAAACGCATAGTTTGTATCCGGGAAGAGGCTTCTAAGCTGGGCATCGTTTGCCACAGACTCAAAAGACGAATAAGAGCCTTTCATCTCGTTATAGACAACGCCTTGAACGGATGGTTTTCCGTTCTCATCAAGCTCTATTCTGTGCGCTTCCTGCAGAAACGCTTCTTTTTTTAAAAGCGGAAAAAAAACCGCGTCGCCATAGACATCCATAAGGTTGAAATAATCAGACTTTACGGTTGAGGAAGCCGGATAAACGGTTTTATCTGAATACGTGAGCGCGTTCAAAAATGTATTGACGCTCTGGTTCATCATATTTGTAAACGGTTCTTTTAAAGGAAATTTTTCAGAGCCGCAGAAGACAGAATGTTCCATGATATGGGCTGCGCCGGTTGAATCTTTTACAGGTGTCCTGAACGCAAACGCAAAAAGATTTTCCTCGTCATCATTTAAAAGATGAAAAACCTCAAGACCAGTTTTTTTGTGGCGCAGATATATTCCTGTTGAAGAACAGTCTGGAATCTCAGTTTCAGAAATCAGTTCAAACCCTTTGTAATTTTTTTCAATTTTATTTTCAGACATAATCTTCTTCATTCCTTCCTTTAATTATAAGCTCGCCGTTTTCAAAAGCGCGGCGCATAACGCTGAAGAATCCAGAAGTAATCCGCTCGCAGTCTGATTTTCTGTAAGGAGAATTAATCTCAAGCTCTTCAAGCACATTTTTCTGCCTTCCTGCTGAAATGCAGCCGAGAATTTTGTCCTTAAAATCCTCAGGCTTTGCCGCTACAAGCATGGCGATTTCAGAATCGGACATACCGCGCAGCTTTTCCTGAATAAATTTTCCGTCCGCATTAAGAATATCTTCTGTTGTAAAAAGACGGCTTCTTAAATCTTCGCCCAGCGCAGGGTCATCTTCCGCAAGACCGGCAAGAATTTCATCTTCAGCGGCAGGACTCATTTTTTTAAGGATTGCGGCAAGAGCATTTCTTCCGTCTATTTTTTCGGCTTTTTCGGATGTCTGCGCAAGAGACTTTTCGCGCATCGCCTTGTCAATCCGCTTTAGGATTTCAGGACTTACAGGCTCCATTTTTGCAAGCCGCCTTACAACCTCAGCCTTTGCAGCCGGTTTCATAAGGTTTATTACGCTCGCCGCTTTTTTAGGGTCTATTCTGCTTAAAACCAGAGCCTGAATCTGTTCCGTTTCATCAGAGACAAGATAAAAAATGCGCTCGCTGTCCGCATCGTTCAAGTAGTCAAAAGGTTTTGCTCCGCCAAAAGGCGCGGATTTTTCAAGCATTTCATTCGCTTTTTCAGGGCCGTACGCTTTTTCAAGAATCTCGCGCGCAGTTTCAACACCGCCGGATTTTCTGGATTTTTCAAGAAGTCCGTTAAATTCCGCAAGAATGACGCCCGCTTCTTCCGGGGAAACGCTGCGGATTGACGCAATTTCGGGAATAATCTTTTCCGTCTGCTCCGCAGTAAGGTGCGGAAGAATTTTTGCCGCTTCGTCAATTCCAACAAGAAGCAAAAATTTTGCAACGTGGCGATAGACAGAATCGCTTCCGTCCGGCTCATTCGGAGAAACAGGAACTTTTAAAAGCCCGCCGGACTTTAAATAGTCAGAGGAAGCGGCGGCGCTTTTTTTTGCGGCACGATTTTCAGGCTTGCGGTTTTCAAAAATTTTTCCGATTTCCCTGTTTACGTCCTTAAAAACCGGTTTTTCGTATGGAGTTTTTTCAGCAAGACCAGCCTTACCGCCTTCGCCTTCTGAAACAAGTTTTTTAATCCGGGGCGGAACAAAAGGCTTTACGCCGGAACTTTTTGAAGAATCTGTTTTTTCAGAGTTTTTTTCACCGGAACTTTTTCCCATGCCGTTCGCATAGGCAGAAGCCCTCAAGTCATTCATATTCATTTTTTATATGATAGCAAAAATATAGAGGTCTTGCAATTTTTCGTGCAGACAATTGCGCAAAGAACCAAGGGCTTCCCAAGCGCATTGCGACAAATTGACAAAAAGTGAAAATATGTCTAATATAAAAATTATGACACTTTGACAAAATTTGTCAAAATAAAACAAGGAACATAAAATGAAAAAAATCATTCTTTCTTCTATTATTTCTTTATCAGCGCTCACCATTTTTGCAGGCGGAGTTGAAAACAAAACAAACATGAGCGCAGGTTACCTTAGAAACCCTAGCCGCAACACAGAAAACGAGCGGCCGGAAGCGGCGTTTTACAATATCGCCGGAACAGGCTTTTTAAAGAACGGACTCTACATCGAAGCCGGAAACCAGTTTGTGTTCAAGGAATACTCAAACGAATTAAAAACTGGCGATAAATTTGCAAATCAAGAAAAATACAGCGTTCCAGATTATTATTCAAACGACGAGACAAATGTTTTCTTCTATCCGAACTTTGATGTGGTTTACAAGAAAAACCGCTGGTCGATGTTCCTTACATTCGGTGTTTATGCAGGAGGCGGCGCTCTGTCATACTCAGAAGGAACAAGCGCAACAAGCCTGATGTTTCTGAACGGCGCAAAAAATCAGGAAGATGAAGCCACAAAATACGGGCTTGCGGCAAGCATGATACAAACCGCGACAGACTCATTTGACAATGCCGTTGAAACAAAATTTGGCGGAAATGAAGCGACCGCCCTTGCCTGGATTCAGGCAAATCCTAATGACGAAACAGCAAAATCCCTGGCTCAAGCTTATGGAGTAAAGACAAAATATGGTTCAAATCTTGCTGAATACGTCACAAAAAAAGATGCTTACGGAAAAACAGCACACGCTTCCCTTGCAATGGCACAAAATCATTCCCTTGATGTAACATCGCTTACCCTTGGCGGTCAGATTGGCGCGGCATATCTTGTTACAGACTGGCTTTCACTTTCTGCGGCATACAGATACACTTATGGAACGCAGGAAATGATTCTTAAGTGCAATGACCAGACGTTCAACACAATAAACGGCGGAAACAAAATCAGCTACGAGGCAAAAGGCTTCGGCCAATCCTGTGTATTCGGAATCCATGCGAAACCTCCGGTAATTCCAGGTCTTGACCTTTCAGTACAGTACCAGTCACTAAGCAGGATTGAATACAACGTGGACAACGTAAAAGGCGATATAGCAAAATATTACGGAATCACTGACGACTCTAACTTCAGAACCGACCTTCCTGCCGTACTGAACCTTGGAACCGGCTACAGAATTTTTGAACCGCTCTACATTTCCACAAGTTTTAACTACTACTTTAACGATTTTGCCTCACAGGACAACATCCTTGGAGAAACAGACTACGAAAATTCGTGGGAAATCGCTTTTGGCATGGACTACAAAATATGCAGATTCCTTGGAGCAAGCGCAGGAATCGCATACAGCAACCAGGGCATTACAGATACTTCAAACAGCACATTCAATCCGGTTCTGGACAGCCTTACAGTTGGCGGCGGTGTTGAAGTCTCGGCAATCAAAAACCTGACAATCACAACTTCTGCGGTTTACGTAAAATATTTTGACGCAGACTATTACCTTTCCGGCAACAAAACTGAATTGTCAAAAAATCTCTGGATGCTTAGCCTTGGCGTAACTTACAAGCCTTTCTAAACAGGGGCGTTGCGGGGATGCTCCCCGCACGGTGGGTAGGGCGCAACGAAGTGCGACCGTAGGGCGGTCGTCCGCCCTTCATTATTCTAAAGACCAAACATTGTAAAAAAATTATTTTTGATGATTTCGGGCGAAAGTTCCTTGCGGACATCAAACGCCGCCTGATACACACGCTTTATTTCCGAACAGGAAGTAAAGCGTTCGTTTTTTAAATGCTGGAACGGCGCGTCGGTTTCCGGAAGGATATTTTTAAGAGGAAGTTCCTTTATGCACGACAGGACTTTTTTGTTTCCGTTCAGAATTTGCTTTCCGTAGCTAAAAAAGGCATCCGGCAGCTTGCGGAGAATGGAAAAAACCTCCTCCGCAGGTCCTGGAAAAGAATGGAAAAGCACCGCGGGAATTTTTTTAAGCGCGTCAATTTCCTGAAAAATATACTGCGTTCCCTTGCGGCAATGGACAATCAGCGGCTTATTGTATTTTGCGGCAAGCTCAGCCTGAATAAACCACGCGTCTTTCTGGCGGTCAAGATTTTTCTTAAATTCGTCTGTAAAAAGGTCAAAACCAGCTTCGCCGACCGCATCAAGCCCGTTGTTTTCTAAAAGATTTTCCAAAAATTCTGCGTTTTCCACAGCCGGATTCTGCGGATGAAGCCCGAACGACTTTAAAATATGGATTTTCCCGGCAGAAGACAGCGGAACACCGGCAGAAACTTTCGGAATTTTTGATTTTTCAAGGGATTCCAGCGCGGTTTTCTGGGCAAACCACTCTTCAACAGAATGAGCGCACGAACAGCCGTAATATTCAGTAAAATTTTCCAAAGCGGAAAAAGGGCTTTCATATTTCAGACATTCAGAAAAATGAAAATGAGCGTCGAAAAACTGCGAAATCTCTAACATACTAAAAAATAATACCGATTATATAAATGTAACTCAATAAAATGTAAAACCCAATCGGGAGGTTATCTTATGAAAAGTTATTCACTAAAAAGCCTTGGAAACAAAAATGACTACATGACTATCCTTAGCGAACAGGAAAACGGTTTTGTAATCCGCATTGTACGTGACCAGGACGGCTACGAAGATATTAAAACTGATTTTTTGAGCAAAGAACTTTTTGAAAGCTGCATCCGCACAGGCTATCTTACAGAAATAGAAGCGGTCGCGGTAGCAATCTCTGCATAAGATTTTTTCCGGGCGGACACGCTGTTCAGGCATCCGGCTCAAAGCTCGTATTCGCCCGCGATGAATCAGGCAAAATTCATTTCTTTTTGAACAAGCTCAACGGCCGCGTTTATCCTTGTTTCTTTGTCCGGAACAGAAGGAAGCCAGTTTATTTTCACTCCGTTTTTTTCCATAAATCTGAACCAGGTTTCCTGACGCTTTGCAAACTGCCTGATTGCAATAAAAAGCTGCTCAAACAACTCTTCCCTGGAAATTTTTCCCTGAAGAAAAAGCGCGCAAAACCGGTATTCAAGACCAAGCTTTTCAAGGCGTTCCCAGCTGAATCCCCGGGCGTGAAGTCCGTCAACCTCCTCAATCATTCCTGCGTCTATCCGTTCCTGAAGGCGTTTTTTTATGTTTTCCCGAATTTTTTCGCGTTCAAGGGTTGTGCCAATAATCAGAGGATTAATTTCCGGGCGCCTGTACATTGATTTTTTCAGTTTTTCGGCAAGTTCACCGTGCGTTCCGTAATAAATTTCAATTCCGCGGATAATACGCTCGCGTTCAAGCAAATCATTTTTTGTATGCAAATCGGGCTTAAGCACAAGATATATTTTTCCAAGCTCTTCAAGAGTTTTTGACTCAAGTTTTTTTCTGATTTCAGGAATTTCCGGAACATCGACTAAATCATAGTTTCGGATTACCGCATCAAGATACATTCCTGTTCCGCCGACCACAATGGGCAGAACCTTGCGGGAAACAAGTTCGTCGAAGACGCGGTAAAAATCCTGCTGATAATGAAAAACATTGTACTCTACGCTCAAGTCGGCAATATCAATAAGATGATACGGAATTTTTTTACCGCAGACTGTATATTCATCCAAATCCTTTCCAGACCCAAGATCCAGTCCGCGGTAAGTTTGCCTTGAATCCGCAGAAATAATTTCTCCGCCGAAACGGTAGGCAAGCTGCACGCCAATCGAAGTTTTTCCGGCGGCCGTAGGACCAAGAACAACAACGCAATTATATTTTTGCATCAAAAATCCTTTTTTACATAACGCGACAAATCGCGCATTTCAAATATTCAGATTTAGGATACCCAAGAAGAACCGGATGATCCTGACCGGCGCCGCGCTTTTCAAGAACCTGGACCTTTTTGTGGCTGTCCATCGCGGCGTGCATAAGCATATCGTAAAAATAATGGGAATCAAAAAAATACGAGCAGGAACAGGTCACAAGAATTCCACCCTCATTTAAAAGACGCATCGCGCGCAGGTTTATTTCTTTGTAGCCGCCATACGCTTTTCGGATAGTCTTTGCGCTTTTTGTGAACGCAGGCGGATCAAGAATAATCACGTCAAATTTTTCACCATCGGCCTCGTATTTTTTAAGCAAATCAAAAACATCCGCGCATACGGCCGTCATCTTTTTTTCCGCGCCGTTAAGCTGGATATTTTTTCTTACCATCTCAACGGCATCTTCTGAAATATCAACAGAAACAACTTCCTTTGCGCCGGCCTTAAAAGCGTTCAAGCCGAATGCGCCTGTATGCGTAAAAGTGTCCAGGACTTTTTTTCCGCGGCAGAAAGCGGCGGCGGCGGAACGATTGTCCTTCTGGTCAAGAAAATAACCGGTTTTCTGACCGTTTGCAATATCAACTTTAATGCGTATGCCGTTCTCAACAATAACAATCTCGGTGTCGCCGGCTCTTCCAATCCAGCCGGATGACGCAGGAAGCCCTTCCTTTTCGCGGACACCTTCATCATCGCGCTCGTAAACCGCATACGGATTGCAGGCTTTTTTAAGCGCGTCAATAATCTCCCCGCGGTAAATATCGGTCGCCATCGAAAGGAACTGGACCACAAGATAAATTTTCCCGTTTTCATCGCAATAACGCTCGCACACAAGACCCGGGAAGAAATCCGCATCGCTGAAAATCAGCCGGTAAGAATCTTTTTCAGAATAATGAATCCGGCGTATATTAACCGCGTCAAAAACGCGCTTTTCCCAGAATGATTTTGTGTCGGCAAAAACTTTATCCGCGTGTTCAGAAGAAATCAGCCTTACCGTGATTTTTGAATTCCTGTTTATAATTCCTGTTCCAAGAAAACCGCCGGCTTTTGTAAAGACCTCCGCGCCGCTTCCGTTCGGAACTGAAGTTTCTTCCAGCGAAGTCTGCTGCCATTCATCCCTGTCTGATTTTCTATATTTAACATAAGAAATTTCGTTGTCAAATACCCAGGGAAAACCCTGTTGAATTTCCCTCTCTTCCTTTGCTTTTAAAAATACTCGAACATTATTCATGTTGAGAATTATACAAAATCGGAATAAAATAATAAATATGAAAAGACTTTTTACCTTAATTGCTGTCTTTTTTTTGGCAGCGGGAATCTTTGCAAAAGAAAGACCCATAATCACCAACCTTGAAGCAAGCGGAACTAGCGGAAACAGAATAAATCTTGCCTGGAAAGTTCCTTCCGTTTCTGAGCCGAAAATCCAGAAACTCTTTATATACCGGAATTTAAAGCCAATCGGTTCTTATTACGATATTTCAGACTCAACACTCATTGCCACAGTCGAGCCGGATACGGAAAAGTTCAGCGACACGGTAAAAAACTACAGCGATTATTATTACGCTGTAATCGCGCAAGTCAACAACGGAAAATACGACATAATCCTGCCGAGCGTAAATGCAACTGTGAACGGAACGCATTTAATGCTTCCTCCAAGAAAAAATGACTCAGAAAAAACTGAATCCGCAAAAGAAAAACTTGTGCCGGCTGACGGAAAGCGCGAAACTCCGCTTCCATTTCTTGACATAACCGAGCAGTTTTCAAAAAAGCCGCTAAAGCTGGAAGAAAAAACAAAAAAAATCGCAGGCACGCTTGCCGGGGAAACAAAACCCGCAAAAAGAAACAGAATTGAGCCTTATATTTTTGAAGAAGACATAATTTCACCTGACGGAGGCGACGATTTTCTTCTCTTTGAAATTTTGAGGACAACTTTTATTCAGAAAAAATACAGTGAATCCGCGGAACAGTTAAAAAAACTGCTGGGTACAAACCGCTCCAAGGAAGTTACAAAACGTGCGATTTTTTACCTTGGAGAATCGGAGTATTACACAAAGGAATACAGCGCGGCAGTACGCACATTCCTCTTAGTTTACGATGAATATCCAGTTCAGGCAAAAAAATGGATTGACGCCACTTTAGACGAAATGAAGCTTGAAAACTAAAAACAATGTATTTTGCCCGGCAGGCCGATTTTTTCCTAATAGATTGAACGGATTAAATCAATAAATGCAGGCGTACGTCGGACTCCTAAATCTTCTGCCGTAAGCCCCGGATTTTTACGTTCAACAGCAGGCTCGCCGGCCGCATTTCCCTGCGGAGCGACATTTGCATTTACCCTGCCTGTCTGACGTTCAGCCGGATTTTCATCCGCGGCGTTCACTTCATCAGGATTCGGTCTGCTAAGCAGAACAAGCTCATCGCCTGTATTTACCCGGTCATAAAATCCCCGGTATTCCAGAATTCCCTCGCTTATTTCTTCGCCGGCGGTTGTAACCGTAAAAGAGCCTAAAATATCGGAATCCTTGTAGACAACTCCGCTGCCGGAACTTGCCGTCTGAATGGAATTTTTCCTTACCACATCAAAAACCGAACCTTCTGTAACATTTTCAGAACGTCCCAAATCCGCAAGAAGAATTTTTCCGTCACGGTCAATAATTTTTCCGCGGATTGAAAGATGATTCAAAACATCCGCCCTGAAGCGGCGGAAAACTCCTGAATAGCGGTTGTTTCCGGTTCCGTACAGAGAGCCTTCCGTAACCTTTGAGCCAGTGCGGGCCGAGTACATTGTGTAATCCAAAGTTATGTCGCGCGCGCCTTCATCAACTGAAATCAGAATAAAGTAATCTTTCTTTGAATTTCTTGCTTTCTGGTATGCGCTGCCAAAGCCAGATACACCGGAAGATTCCGAAGAGATTGACGCGGCCGCAATCCCTGAAAAAATATCAGAGGCAAATTCCGCCGCAATCCTGTTGCTTTCTATATGGCGCTGATTTATTGTTCCAGGAATAAAATAAATTCCTATGCTCCACCTGGCCTTATCAAGATAAAAAGGCTCTACATTCCATTTTTTTGCCAGAGAATCCTGCAAAAGATTTTCATAGGCCTCAATTTTGTCGTCAAGTTCGGCAGAAGGATTTTTTTCAGCGTTCCTGTCTTTCATGTTCTTTATAAAAAGAAGCTGCTCCAGATAAAGCTCGTGCATGCCGTTCAGCTCCATAATCTCCGCAAAAGCCGTCCTTGCCTCTTTGTTTGAAGGGTCGATTTTCAGCGCGCGCTGATACTCGTAAACAGCCCCCTGACTTTCATAGCGTCTTGAATATTCCCTTGCCGCCTGGACATGGTATTCAGCCCATCCTGCACGGCGTTCGTCTTCCAGCGCGATATTCTTGCCGACAGTTATTTCAAGAGCGGCCCGCATGATTTCATCCTGCGGAGATATTTTCAATCCGTTCGTCCATACAGAAATCGCCTCAAGAGGTTTTTGCATGGAATTTAACGCCGCTCCCTTTAAATACCAGGCATAAGAATTGTTTCTGTTCCTGCCTATGATAAAATCGCACAGAGAAATGACATCGCTGTATTTTTTCTGGGCGTAACGTATTTTTGCAAGAAGCTCGTAAGCCTTCTCGTAATTTCCATCAATCTGGACCGCAATGCGGCAGTGCTGTTCCGCGGATTTTACATCATCGTTCATCGCGGCCACAACAGCAGAGATGTAATGGACTTCCGGCTCGCTTGAATACAAAACCAGAGCCTGCTTCAAGTAGTTCTGCGCATTTTCTTTTTTTCCAAGCTGGGATGAAACAACCGCAAGACTAAGAAGCGCCTTTCTGTTTTCGGTCTGACGTTTCAGGGCTTCTGAATACTGCCGCTCCGCTCCGGAAATTCTTCCGTCAAAAAGGTCAAGCTCCGCAAGCCCGAAACGGGCATCGATGTCGTTCGGCGTTTTTTTAAGGATTTTTTCAAATATCTTCCGGGCTTCGTCAAACTGCTGAATTGCGATGCAGGTCATTCCCCGGAGGTTATTGATCGCAGTGTCGTCCTTTGCGTATTTTTCCGCCTCATCCAGCTGCGAAAGAACCAGATCAAATTCGCCAAGCTGATACGAACACTGCGCTATATGAAACCAGGCATCTGAATAAACCGGATTTTTCTGAATCGCTTCCATATAATGCTGACTTGCTTCGTACCAGTTTTCGTTGTTCTGAGAGGCAAGACCTTCGTTGTAATAGTCAGAAGCAGTTTTTTCAGCCGCCGCCAGAATTTGCCCTGAAACAAAAGCCGCCGCCAGCGCAACAGAAATTTTTTTATTCAGATTTTTCATCGGCAATAACCTTTTCATCTTTCCGGATTACTTTTATTGAATTGATTCTGTGGCCTTCCATATCCTGAACTATAAAATCGTAACCGTTCCACGAAGTCTTTTCAAATTTTACAGGAATCTTTCCGAACAAATCGAACACAAATCCGCCCAGAGAATCAAATTCTTCGGCAGGAAAATCCGCTCCAATAGTTTCGTTCAAATCATCCAAATCCACGCGCGCATCACATAGCCAGATATTATTTCCGATTGTAAGTATATCCTCGCGCTCATTGTCAAATTCATCCTGAATGTCGCCCACAATCTCTTCAATAATGTCTTCCATTGTGATAATTCCGGCAATTCCGCCGTATTCATCAATCGCAATCGCAATATGACAGTGCCGGCGCTTAAATTCCCTTAAAAGAGTGTCAATGCGCTTGCTTTCCGGCACAAAGAACGCCTTGCGGATAATGTTCTGAAGCTCAACCGGAGTTTTTCTGCCGTAACAATAAATCAAGTCCTTTACGTAAAGAACGCCCACTACATTATCAATCGACTCGCTGTAAACAGGAAACCTTGAATGTCCGCTTTCAACAATTTTTTCAATAAGCTCGTCCGCAGGCGTGTCAACAGAAATAAAATCAACGTCAATCCGCGGAACCATTACTTCCTTTACGGTCGTTTCGCTCAGGTCTTCAATTCCCTGAATCATGTCCTGCTTTTCTTCGTTTATAACTTCCTGCTCCTCGGCAGAAAGCTCGTCGCCTTGGGAAAAGGTCTTTGTCTCTTTTTTCTTGAACAACTGAAAATTCATATCTTTACTCTCTTTATTTCACAAGAATTTCGTCTGCAAGCTCAGAAAGAACTTTTTCCTGCAGAACAAGCATTTCGCATGACGGAGCAACACCTTTTTCAATATGCTCCTCGCCGTGATCCATTCCGTTCAGATGAAGCAGTCCGTGAACCAAAAGGCGCTTCAGCTCCGCGTTTTTATCAACTTCAAAATATTCCGCATTTTCAGGGAGCGTATCAAGGCTGATTACAATATCACCGGCAGAAAACCACTCGCCTTCTTCATCACTGTATTCCTCTCCGTTTTCAAAAGAAAGAACATCCGTAGGCGCATCGATTTTGCGGTAGTTCCTGTTTAATTCCTGAATAAATCCGTCTGTGCAGAACATGACCGAAATTTCTTCCTGGTCATATCCGGTCTTTTCCATAATTTTCTGCATAAACGGCTCGATTTTTTCAAGCCACTCCGGCTCGGGAAGCCCTTCTTCAACTGAAACAAATATTCTGTTAGCCATTTATTTTTTCTTCTCCATTAGTTGCATCCGTTTTTTTTGCCGCAGTCTTTTCTGGTTTTATTTCTTTTTCTGTTTTTTCAGGAACCGGCTCATTTTTTTCCTGTCCGTCAGGATCTTTCTGGTTCGGATATTTTATGCGTCCGTGATAATAAGCCGCAAGAATTTTTACAAAGACTGACTTTATCTTTTTCAAGTCGCCAAATGTAAGCGAGCAGTAATCAAGCTGTCCGTGCTCCATTTTAGAAGTAATCAACATGTCTACAAATTTTTCAAGGCGGGCTTCTGTCGGGTTATCCAGACTTTTACAGGCGGCTTCAACCGTGTCGGCAAGCATTACGACTCCGGATTCCTTTGAAACAGGAGGATTTCCAAGATACATAAAGTCATCTACATTGGCATTGGGATCCAAGGCCTTTGCTTTTTCATAAAAATAGGAAATCACGCTGTTTCCGTGGTGCTGCTCAATAATATCGATAACCTGCTGCGGAAAATGGAGCTGCCGGGCTTTTTCAATCCCTTTGCGGACGTGGCTTCGGACAAGAATCGCCGCAAGGTTCGGTTTCATCTCGTTAAGCTTATGCTGGCCGTCCATGTCGTTTTCCGTAAAATATTCGCTCTGGTCCATTTTTCCAATGTCATGATAATATGCCGCGACGCGCGCAAGAAGGGAATTTGCTCCGATTGCGCGGCAGGCGCTTTCAGAAAGCTGCGCGACCATCTGAGAATGCTGATAAGTTCCGGAAGCAGTCAGGAAAAGTTTCCTCATCAAAGTATTGTTTGAATCGCTCAAATCCATCAGCCGGAATACAGACGCAGTGTTCAGAAGAAGCTCTATCGGCGTTATAAGACCAAGCGAAAGGACTCCCGAAAGGAATCCGTTCAGAGCGACAAGCCCGATTACAACCGCAAGCTCCCTTATGCTGAAGTTAAAGATAACCGCAAAGAGGATAATCATAACCGCATTTATAAGTCCCAGCATCAGCGAGACAAACATCATATCAATACGACGCTCAATTTTGCGCACAATTGTCGCGCTTGCAAGGCAGGATGCCAGAGTAAAAAGAAAAGGAACAATCTGGTACGAGCTCGCGTCAAAAACCGCAAACGCAAAAATAAATGAACAGAAAATCGCGCTGAGCTGACCGTAAAGAACCGCGACAATCAGTATAAAAAGAGAAGCCGGTATAATCGTGGTGATGTCGAACGGCGAGGCGAAAAAAGATATTTTTGAGCAGAACGCAACCGCCGCATAGACCAGAAGAAAACAAATCAACTGGAAAACAATTTCCCGCAGCTGGATTTCCCGCCCGAAAGGAGCAAATGTAAACAGAAGAAACCACATCGCGGCAAGCAGCGCAAGAAAAAGCTCCGAATCAGCGAATGCCCGGAAATCAATGTAATGCGGAGACTCGGACATTTTCTGAAGCTTGGAGTAAGCCTCGTCCGTAATCGGGAATCCCTTTCTGATGATTTTTTCGCCTTCCTCAACAAAAACAGGATTCATCTCATCGGCAGGAATTGAGTTCGGCGCATAGATTGTCCTGTCCGCAATCTGACCGACCTCAAAATCATCCATTGAATAGGAAAAAACCGTCTGCGACATTGCGACCTTAAAGAAATTTTCAACGGAAACAGCGCAAAATCCTACAAGTATAAGAATAAGAACCTGCCAGTGATGTTTTACGTAATCGTTTAACTGCAGAAAAACATTTTTTATTGATTCTGCAAAAGAATTAGTCTTCGTTTTGTTCATTTTCGTATGCCTTCACAATTTTCTGTACCAGGGGATTCCTTACAACATCTTCAGCGGCAAGGCGATTTATCCCGATTTCTTCAATTCCTTCCAGCAGGGAAACTGCGTGCTTTAAGCCGGAAGGAACTTTCTTCGGCAAATCGATTTGAGTTTCATCCCCAGTTACAAATACTTTAGAATTCTCTCCCATCCTTGTAAGGAACATTTTCATCTGTTCCCTTGTTGTATTTTGAGCCTCGTCCAGAATAACCACGCTGTTGTTCAAAGTTCTTCCGCGCATATACGCAAGCGGCGCAATTTCAATAAGCTCAGACTCCAAAAGACGCCTCATAGTTTCCTTAGGAAGAATCAGTTCCATTGAATCGTACAAAGGCCTTAAATACGGAGTAATTTTGTCTTTAAGGTCGCCGGGAAGAAAACCAAGGCTTTCACCTGCCTCTACAACAGGACGCGTTATAACAATCCGGGAAACTTTATGCGTAAGAAGAAGACGAAGCGCTTCCGCCACGGCAAGAAACGTTTTTCCCGAACCAGCCGCTCCAATGCAAAAAACCATATTTTTTTCGCGCATTGACTGAATATATTCAGCCTGATGCCGCGTATGCGGATAAACCTTGCGGACTGCGCCGGGAACTGCTATTGAAACGGAATTCATGTCTGCCTTTCTGTCGATATTCAGGACGGAAGCGATAATATCCGTTCCGTTTTTTGAGCCTTCGCCAAGCTCATCCACAACCCTGTCTATTATGTAACGGAATTTTTCGCGCAGCGAATCGTTATCTGTGTTTACGGAAAGTTCATTTCCGCGCGTAAAAACGGGAATTCCCAGATAGTCTTCTATGAGCTTTAAATTATTATCATTCGTGCCGCAGACGCAGGAAAGAATTTCAACATCGGGCACAACAACAGTATATTCAGTATCCACTTGCCTATATTGTAAAACATCACTTGCAAATTGACAATACAATTTCCAGAATGTCTATTTCAGTTCCCATTCGCCGTAGTTGTCAACAATTTCTGTCTTCATCGCGCCCATTGGCCGCCACGTGATGCTTATCGTCATATACGGATTGAAGTCGTAGTATTTCTGGTTTTTATCATCTGTCAAAAGCCGCGGCTCAATCTTGAAAGTAGCGTTGAAATCCCAGTCGTGAAGCTCATGGGTAAGTGAAAAATTAAGGCTCTTCAGCTTAAAGCCGGATGCCTTGCGCAAGTCCTCATCATCAAACCTGAACGAATTAATCAAGTCTACAAACATATTTTCTTCTCCGCTAAGACCTATATCGTTTCCAAAATAGCGGTAGATAACAGAATTTCTTGACGAGGCGGAAAATGTGAAGTTTACAAATTCGCTGATTTTAAATGAAAGCGACGGAACAAACGTAAAATAACTGCTGGTTGGCTTCAGCAAATCCGCCACAACGCTTGTGGAAAGCCCCATTCCCATGCTGACCCGGTTTTTCCAGCGGTAAATTGTTTTTGTTTTAGGAGAATACGTGAACGAAAAATTGTACGGAAGAAATTCCTTCTCTTCGCGCTGTTCCCATCCGGTAGGATTTCCGCTTGAATCGTGTCCCATATCGTAGCCGTATGTGTATGACATCTGGTACGCGGCGGTTAAATTCATCCAGCTGAACGAAAATTTCATTGAGTCGTGATGGTATTCTTCCATATTATAATTATAATTTTCAGAAAAACTCATTGAGCTGCCTAAAACTTTGCCGGAAACAGTAATACTTTGCTTAAGCGGCTGTTTTACCCATTCAGCGTTTTCGTCCGTGCTGGATTTTTTTACACCGGTTTCAAAAGCAAGAGTTGTAAGCGGAAAACCAAGCTTTAAAGTTGAATAGTAACTTTCAGCCAAAGGCTTTAATGTTGTAGAAAGCGTAAGGCTCTGCGAAAATTTGGAATCCATCTGGTTTGTGGCAAAAGTAAAATCCAGGGCGTTTGTTGTTATGCTGTCCTCGTCCGTCCAGTCCGCAAAATGATATTTCCATTCCGGATTGTCTTTTTCAGGATCATATTCGTCTGAAAGAAATTCCGTGCGCACAAGTTTTATGGAAGAACGCCACGTGATTCCAGTGTCCTTTATAAATTTTATGTAGCTGAACGGCTTAAGCGAAACCGAATTCGTCTGTGTCAAATCAAGTTTATCCGCGCTGTAATCGGCTTTTTTCAACGAAGCAGCAGAAGCGTCGCTGTACCACACATTTTCAATTTCTTTTCCGTTCTCATCTTTTTCATTCATGTGAAGATAAGGGTGTCGCTGCCTTACAGGGTTGAATGTGTTTGAATTGCTTACAGAAAAAAAGTTTCCCGAATATGAAAAATTATTGTCAAGCGTAACCGGAACAGAAAGTTTATACATAGAAGATTTTAGGACGCTCCAGTCAAAATCATCCGGAGCGCTAAGGTTTGAAGAATTATAGGAAATCTGCGTTGAAAGGCTCGGCTTTATGGAATACTTCATGGAATAGGAGATTCCTGAAAAATCTGCAACTGACGAAGAAGCGCCTGTTAAAAGCGGCAAGGAATCGGCCGGGAGCAGAGGCTCGTCCTCAGTCTCCTCATTTTCTGCATTTCTTGAGTTTTCCTGTCCGTCCTGCGCAAGAAGATTTTCTCCGGAGTTTTCCTCATTTTCAGAGGCTTTTGACTCCTGCTCATCTTTGCTTTTCCGCTCGTTAAGAGGAAGAATGTCATCAGGCGCAATCATAGGAATAGCAAAAGCCGCGTCCTTTTTATTTTTTGAAGAAGAGCTCCTTGAAGTAGAAATGTCTATCAATGTTCCGCTTATAGTTCCGCTAAAAGTCAGAGGAATAACCTGCGAAGGATAGAAAAACGTCCGTTCAGGCGTACTGCTCTTCCATTTTCCCAGAGAAATATCATTGTCAATATTTGAATTTTTAAGATTTTCTGATTTTACAGAAATTGAAGAAAAAGCCACAGAAGAGTTCAGACTCAACGACACGGAGTTTAAGAACGGTTTTATAACCTGCGGAAGGGGAACAGAATAAGAGCCCGACAAAGTCCAGTTAAAGGAAGAATCTGTTGTTGTGCTAGTATCATCGTCGTCCTTGTTCTGGGAATCTATAAGAAAACTGATCCAGTCCATAGTTTCGGAACGTTCTTTTGTAAAGTCATTTGAAAAATACGGATCCGAAAAAACAGGAAAAGAAATATTAAGCGAAAACGGAGAACTCATTGACATTTTAAACTTGCCTGAATAGCGGAACGGAAGCTCAAAGCCCAAAAGGTTCGACTTGTCGTAAATTTTTTCACCATCCGGAGAAAAAGGACTATAGTTTCCTGATGAATCCTTAAAAATAGTATTGGAAAATCCAAGGTTCGCGCTCATTTCCAGGCTTGAGATATATTTTTTCGGCTTAAAAACTCCGTCAAATCCCACAAGAAAACCAAGATTGGAATAATAATCGCCAAGAATCTTAAAGTAGTTTGTAGTATTGCCCTTGTAGTCATCGTCTAGGTTTCGCATCATAAGACCTTCTATGCGCTGCTCTTTCAATGACGACGGCTTTACAAAGTTAAACAGGGCCTTTAGTTTTTCAGAACTGTCGCTGTCTGTTGAAGAAGCGGTGCTTGAAGTATCAAGAGGTTTTCTTCCATAAACATAGGAAGTTGTTTCTATAAAGTAACCGCGGCGTTTTTCGTATCCAAAAACAGGATTGAAGATAAGCTCGTCTTTCGGGTAATAAAACGCAGGAAGATAAAAAATCGGAACAGGACCTACAAAGAGCCTTGCGTTCAAAAAAGCAAATTCTCCGCCGGGCAAAAGCCATATTCTGCTGGCCTTAATCCTCCAGTGTGGGTCTTCATCATCGCAGAAAGTAAGCTCTCCGTTTTTAAAAGTTATTGTATTTGACTCGCTGCGGCCAAAAATATCGCTTGCAACAATCAAAGTAGAACCGGCAGGAAGGTTTATGGCGTCTGATTTTACCTGAACAACCCGGCCGTCGTCAAAAACGCCTTCAAGCGTCGATGTATTGAACATAAGGGAGCTTGCCGAGACATTCTGGCTTCCGGCATTGGCAGTCGTCTGTTCAAGGGAAACATTTCCCTGAGCATACATCATTTCGCTGGTCCGGTCATAACGGATTGAATCCGCGCTTATCGCATTTTTTGTAGAGCCCCGGCTTACGCTCACCTTTACGTTCCCGGTCAGGATTATAATGTCATTTCCTGTGTCTTTGTCTTTTTCATATTTTGTGCTGCGCGCATTTTCAATGTTGATTACAGTTTTTTCAGTTTCCTGCGGAAAAACTGCGCTGCCCGCAAAAAGCATAATGAGAAAAACAAATTTTGCAAGCAAACGATTTTTTTTCATCGGTCAAGCATCTCTTTTATAAACTGGCCTGTATAACTTTCTTTTACAGAAGAAACTTCTTCCGGAGTTCCCTTTGCTATGATGTTTCCGCCGCGGAAACCGCCTTCCGGTCCCAAATCAATCAGATAATCAGCCTGACATATCACATCAAGGTTGTGCTCAATCATAAGGACTGTATTTCCCTGCTCAACAAGACGCTGGATTACCGCCATAAGCTGCTTTACGTCCGCAAAATGAAGTCCGGTTGTAGGCTCATCCATTATGTACAGAGTTTTTCCAGTTGAAACACGCGCAAGCTCGTTGGCAAGTTTTACGCGCTGAGCCTCGCCGCCGGACAAAGTGAGCGCGCTCTGTCCAAGCTGAATATAGCCAAGTCCAACGGATCTTAAAGTCTCAAGCTTTCGCGAAATATGCGGAATTGAGACAAAAAAGCCGCAGGCTTCCTCTATCGTCATGTTCAGAACGTCGTTTATATTTTTACCTTTGTATGTAACATCAAGAGTTTCTTTATTAAAACGCTTTCCGCCGCACACATCGCAAGTTATAAAGACATCAGGCAAGAAATTCATTTCTATAGTAATTGTTCCGCTTCCCTGGCAGTTCTCGCACCTTCCGCCCTTTACGTTAAAGCTGAACCGCCCTTTCTGGTATCCGTTCGCCTTTGCTTCCGGAGTCGCCGCAAACAAGTCGCGTATGGCATCAAAAACACCTACATAAGTCGCAGGATTGCTACGCGGAGTTCTTCCAATCGGGCTCTGGTCAATGTTTATTACTTTGTCAATGTTTTCTATTCCCGAAATTTCCTTGTACGCCCCGGCCGGATACGACGTGCGCATTATTTTATTTGAAAGGACAGGATAAAGCACGTCGCTCATCAAAGTCGATTTTCCTGAACCGGAGACACCAGTAATACACGTAAATGTCCCAAGAGGAATTTCTATTGAGACATTTTTAAGGTTATGCTCTGTTACGCCTGAAAGAACGATTTTTTGTCCGTTCCCCTTGCGCCGTTCAGAAGGAATTTCCATCCGCAAAGTTCCGGCAAGATACTGTCCGGTCTTGCTTTCCGCTACCTTCATAACCTCTTCCGGTGTTCCCGCCGCTACAACACGGCCGCCGTGGATTCCCGCGCCCGGCCCGATGTCAACAAGAAAATCCGCCGTGCGCAGCGTCTGCTCGTCGTGCTCAACAACAATTACTGTATTTCCCTGGTCGCGAAGATATGTCAATGTGTCTATAAGACGCTGATTGTCACGCTGATGAAGCCCGATCGACGGCTCATCGAGAATATACATAACCCCTGTAAGCGCAGAGCCAATCTGTGTCGCAAGACGGATTCGCTGCGCCTCGCCGCCGGACAAAGTTTCAGCAGCGCGCTCCAGAGTAAGATAGTCAAGACCTACATCCTTTAAAAATTTAAGGCGCGCGCGGATTTCCTTTAAAACCTGCGCCGCAATTTTAGATTCACTTTCAGAAAGCTCAAGGCCAGAAAAAAAATCAATTGACTCGCTTACCGAAAGACAGCAAAGCTCCCAGATATTTTTTCCGCCTACAGTAACGCCAAGGGCTTCCGGACGCAGCCGCTGGCCGTGGCAGATTGAACAATGCGAAACAGACATGAATTTTTCTTCGATTCTTACGCGCTGGGCATCGCCCCAGGCTTCCGCATAACGCCTTTTCATATCCGAAATAATTCCCGGCCACGCCCTGTTGTATTCGCTGTAGCCTTCGCCGCTCTGCTTTTTATAAATCCAGTGGATTTTTCGGTTTTCGCCGCCGCCGTTCCACAAAAAATCGCTCTGTTCTTTTGAAAGATTTTCAACAGGTGTGTCAAGAGAAAATCCGCCTTCCTCTGCAACAGCCTGAAACATTGAATGGTTCCATTCGCTTTCCGGATTGTAAAATGCCAGAGCGCCTTCGTTAAAACTTTTTGAAGAATCCGGAATTATTTTTTTTACATCCCATTCCATCTTCTGGCCGAGCCCCGTACATTCCGGGCAAGCCCCAAACGGATTATTGAACGAAAAAAGCCGCGGCTGAAGCTCCGGAACAGAAATTCCACAGTCAGGACACGCGTTCTTCTGGCTGAAAAAAACTTCAACCTCTTTATCCTCAACGCGTTTTGTAACCACGATTATTCCGTTTGCGCTTTGCAGCGCGGTTTCCACAGAATCCGCAAGACGCTTCCGCACATCCGGCCCCAGAACTATTCTGTCTACAACAATTTCAATTGTATGCTTTTTCTGCTTGTCAAGCTTTATAGAGTCGTCAAGGCTTGTCATCACTCCGTCAATTCTTGCGCGTATAAAGCCCGACTTTTGGGCATCTTCAATAATCTTTGCGTGCTCGCCTTTTTTTCCGCGGATTACAGGAGCCAAAACCTGAATTTTAGTTCCTTCCGGCCATGACATGATTGAATCAATTATCTGATCCACGGGCTGCTCTTTTATCTCGCGGCCGCATTTTGGACAATGGGCATGACCTGCGCGCGCATACAAAAGGCGGTAATAATCATATATCTCTGTAATAGTTCCGACTGTTGAACGCGGATTTTTATTTGTAGATTTCTGTTCAATAGAAATCGCCGGTGAAAGTCCTTCAATTAAATCAACATCAGGCTTGTCCATGCTTCCCAAAAACTGACGCGCATACGAGGAAAGGCTTTCCATATAGCGCCTTTGCCCTTCTGCAAAAAGCGTATCGAAAGCGAGAGAACTTTTTCCTGAGCCGGAAAGCCCCGAAATCACAACAAGCTTGTTGCGAGGAATATCCAAATCAATATTTTTAAGGTTATGCTCACGGGCACCGCGGATTACAATTTTTTCATTATTAAAAATATTCGCCACAATAGACCAATTATAGCGTTATGCAAAAATTTTTTCTACAAACAATGAACCGTTGTCAAGCGCGTTGAAAACAGTTTTTACAATGCGGGAATAAATTCCAGTGCGGTCAAGAACTTCCAGCAGGACAAGCATGACAATAAAAAGAACTGTGCTGTAGCGCGAATAATTAAAGTACAACTCATCGTCCATAAAATAGTAGAGAATTCTTGAACCGTCCAGCGGCGGAACAGGAATCAGATTGAACAGCATAAGCGAAATGTTTATAAAAATGCTGTAGTACAAAAAAAGCTGAATAAACTGATGTCCCGGCAAAAAAATGTAGAAAAGCTTAAACACGATTATCGAAACATACGCCAGAAACAGATTAGAAAGAGGACCTGCCAAAGCAGTAACCGCAATCCCCGATTTTTTTCGCTTAAAATTGTCGGGATTTATAGGAACCGGTTTTCCCCAGCCAAAACCTACGAGCATAAGAAGAACAAAACCCAGCAAATCAAAATGACGGAACGGATTCATGCTGATTCTATGGGAATTTTTTGCAGTTTTATCGCCAAGAGCAAGAGCCGCAAGTCCATGCGCCGATTCATGGAACGGAAATGCGACCGCCAGAGCAAGAACTCTGGCAGCCATTAAAATTATTGTGTTAAAGTTCAAATTCATACGAGGAATAATAAACTTATGCAGAAAATTATTCCATACGTACGGAACTTGCGTTCCTAAAGATTTGTGTAGCCCATCAGATATTCATCTATCTGGCGCGCGCATTCCCGGCCTTCTGCAATCGCCCACACAACAAGCGACTGGCCGCGGCGCATATCACCGGCCGCAAAAACTTTTTCAACAGAAGTCTTGTAGCCGTTCGGGCTTGCCAAGTCCGGAGTCTGCCCGCCGACAGACTCAACGGTATTTCTTGCGGTAAGCGCGGCTCCAAACGCATTTGCCGTATAATCCTCGCAGCCGACAAATCCCGCCGCGATAAGAATCAAGTCCGCAGGAAGTTCCTTTTCCGTTCCGGGAATTTCGCAAAGCTGGCGTTTTCCGTCAATCATTTTAAATTCAACCTGAACTGTCTTCACACCGCGAACTTTTCCGTCTTCGGTATGGATTTCTTTTATCGTTGTTTTGTAGACACGCGGATCGTGGCCGAATTTCGCGATTGACTCTTCCGCGCCGTAATCGGTCTTTAAAACCTTAGGCCACTGCGGCCACGGATTGTTTTTCTGGCGTTCCACAGGAGGACACGGCATCATCTCTAGCTGGACAACAGATTTGCAGCCAAGCCGGATGCTTGTTCCAGTGCAGTCGTTTCCTGTGTCACCGCCGCCGACTACAATCACATTCTTATCTTTCGGGTCAAAAAATGTTCCGTCCTTTAACTCCGAGTTCAAAAGGCTTTTTGTAACCGACTTTAAAAAATCAACCGCAAACATAACGCCTTCCGCATCCGCGCCAGGAACTGAAAGCGGGCGGGCTTTTTTTGCGCCGCAGCACAATGCGACCGCATCATAGTTTTCAAGAATTTCCTTCGCATCAACTGTGCGTCCAATATCTGCGCCGGTAACAAATCTTACGCCTTCGGCTTCCATCAGTTTTACGCGGCGGTCAATCACGTGCTTTTCAAGCTTCATGTTAGGAATACCGTACATCAAAAGTCCGCCGATTCTGTCCTCACGTTCATAAACCGTAACGTTGTGTCCGCGCCTGTTAAGCAAATCTGCGGCGGCAAGTCCCGCCGGGCCCGCGCCTATTACGGCAATCTTTTTTTCCGAGCGGACTTTAGGAATCTGCGGCTTCATATAGCCTGTCTCAAAAGCTTTTTCAATTATAAAGAGCTCGTTGTCGTGAATCGTAACCGCTTCCTTTATATCACCGCCGTTTCCGCAGTTGCAGGCCTTTTCGCACAATGCAGGGCAAACACGGCCCGTAAATTCCGGAAAACTTGAAGTTTTCAAAAGACGCCAGGCCGCCATATCGTACTGGCCTTTGTAAAGTGCGTCGTTCCATTCCGGAATCAAATTGTGCAAAGGACAGCCTGTAACCATTCCTGCAAGCTTTATCGCTGACTGGCACATTGGAACACCGCAGTTCATGCAGCGCGCCGCCTGAGTCCTTCGTTCCCCTTCCGGAAGAAGATTATGAAATTCCTTGAAATTCGCAGTCCTTAAAAGCGGAGCGATACTGCTGTTGTCTTTTCTGTTATATTCTAAAAATCCTGTTGGCTTTCCCATATTACATTCCTTTTTTCCACATTGAATGTGGAGTCTGCTTTCCTGGAGAGAACAAACCACTCTACTTAAGAAGCGGTGATTTTTCCTCTCCAAACCACACCTTTTCCCCGGCACTTCTTAGGGTTTTCACCCTAAGAGCCCAAGTTCCTATCCTACCCGTTTCTGGCCTGTCGCCGCATAAAACGCTTCAAGGACAGCCTCGTCATGCTTTAAGCCGCGTTCTTCCGCCCTGCTTATTTCAACAAGCATCTTGTGGTAATCGTTAGGAATAATCTTCTTAAAATGAGGAAGATATTCTTTTTCAAAATCTTTAAGGATTTTCGCGCCAAGCGCAGAACCTGTTTCCTTAACGTGCTTTTCAACAAGCGATTTTATAATCTGAACATCGTGCTCGTCAGAAACCTCGCTCATTGTTACAAGCTGCTTGTTAAGGCGCTTGTACAGACTGTGATTCATATCAAGGACATAAGCTGTTCCGCCGGACATTCCGGCCGCAAGATTTCGACCGGTCGCTCCAAGAATCACTACAGTTCCGCCTGTCATGTATTCAAGACCGTGGTCGCCGCAGCCTTCGACAACCGCAGTCGCCCCGGAATTTCTAACGCAGAAACGCTCGCCGGCAATTCCGTTTATAAACGCCTCGCCGCTGGTCGCTCCAAACAGAGCGACATTTCCTATGATGATATTTTCTTCCGGTTTGAACGTAACATTTTTTGGCGCGCGCACAACAATTTTTCCGCCGGAAAGACCTTTTCCAAGGTAATCGTTCGCGTCGCCGGCAAGACTCATTGTAAGTCCCTTAGGAATGAACGCCCCAAAAGACTGTCCGCCGCCGCCTTCCGCGTTTACAACAAACGAATCTTCCGGCAGGGAATTTCCAAACTTTTTCTGGATTTCCGAACCGAGAATCGTTCCCAAAGTCCTGTCCGTGGAAGTGATTTTTACATTGAAAACGCCTTTTTTTGTTTTTGAGGCCTTTTCAAAAGATTTCAGCAGCTCTTTTTCATCAACAGTCTTTTCAAGCTCAAAATTAAAGACATCTTCCGGATAAAAATGCGTTCTTGAACCTTCCGGCGCGCGGTAACCGATAATCCGGCTTAAATCAACAAGATTTGCGCGCTTAAAGCCCTGCTTTTCCTTCAGTTTAAGCAAATCTGTTCTTCCGCACATTTCGTCAAGACTCCGTACGCCAAGTCTCGCCATGTATTCGCGAAGTTCCTCTGCAATGAACTTCATGAAATTCTCAACGTATTCAGGTTTTCCTGTGAATCGTTTTCTAAGTTCGCTGTTCTGGGTCGCAACGCCGAACGGACAGGTGTCAAGGTTGCACACGCGCATCATCGCGCAGCCCATTGTGATCAGAGGCGCTGTGGCAAAACCGAATTCCTCCGCGCCCAAAAGACAGGCAATCGCGACATCGCGGCCGCTCATAAGCTTTCCGTCCGTCTCAATTACAACGCGCGAGCGGAGTCCGTTCTGAATCAGCGTCTGGTGGGTTTCCGCAAGCCCTAATTCCCACGGAAGCCCCGCATGGTGGATTGAAGAAATTGGAGCGGCTCCAGTTCCGCCGTCGTGTCCGGAAATCAAAATCACCTGCGCGCCGGCCTTCGCAACGCCAGCCGCAATCGTTCCGACACCAGCCTCTGATACAAGCTTGACGGAAATGCGGGCGGCACGGTTCGCGTTCTTCAAGTCGTAAATCAGCTGTGCCAAATCTTCTATTGAATAAATGTCGTGGTGCGGCGGTGGCGAAATCAAAGATACACCCGGAGTCGCGTAACGTGTCTGCGCAATCCAAGGATAGACTTTTTTTCCAGGAAGATGTCCGCCTTCTCCTGGTTTTGCTCCCTGCGCCATTTTAATCTGAATTTCCTTTGCACTCAGCAAATATTCTTCCGTAACGCCGAAACGTCCGGACGCAACCTGCTTGATTGCGGAATTAGCCTCTGTTCCAAGGCGCTCCGGTTTTTCACCGCCCTCGCCGGAATTTGATTTTCCGTGCAGGTGGTTCATCGCCAGAGCCATGCAGCGGTGCGCTTCCTCGGAAATTGAGCCGTAGCTCATAGCGCCTGTCTTGAACCGCTTTACAATTTCAGAAACCGGCTCAACTTCGTCAATCGGAACAGATTTTCCTTCATCATAATTAAAATCAAGCATCGCGCGCAGAGTATGCGGATGGGAATTGTCATCAACCAGCGAGGTATATTCCTTAAAGCGCGCATAATCGCTGTTTCTTGTGGATTCCTGAAGCGCAATAATCGTTTCCGGGCTGTAAAGATGGTCTTCCGCATTTGGACCGCGGCGAAGCTTGTGCATTCCAACAGAATCAAGATGCGTATTAACTGTCAATCCTAGCGGGTCAAAAGCCTTGTTGTGATGAAAGTTAACGTCTTCCTCAATTTCCTTGATTCCAATTCCGCCGACGCGGCTTACTGTATTTGTAAAATATTTGTCGATTACTTCTTTTGAAATACCGACCGCCTCAAAAATCTGCGCCGACTGATAAGACTGGACTGTTGAAATTCCCATTTTTGCGGCGATTTTTACAATTCCATCTATAATCGCCTTGTTGTAATCGTCTATGGCAGTGTGATAATCCTTATCCAGAAGTTTCTGGTCAATAAGCTCCGCAATACATTCATGAGCAAGATAAGGATTTATCGCGCGCGCTCCATAGCCCAGGCACATCGCAGACTGATGAACATCGCGGATTTCCGCCGACTCAAGAATAATAGAGATTGCAGTGCGCTTTTTTGTACGCACAAGATGCTGCTCAACCGCAGAAACCGCAAGAAGGCTTGGAACGGCAACGTGGTTTTCGTCGACTCCGCGGTCTGAAAGAACAATGACATTCGCGCCGTTCTTATATTCCCTGTCGACAGAAATCAAAAGCTCATCCAGAGCCTGCTGCAAAGAACCGCCCTTGTAATACAGAAGGGAAATTGTAACAACCTTGAATCCAGGCTTTTTCATGTTCTTTATTTTCAGCATGTCAACGCCGGTAAGAATCGGGTTGTTGATTTCAAGTACCGTGCAGTTTTTTCCTTCCGGCTTCAAAAGATTTCCGTCCGAACCAACATAAACCGTCGTGTCCGTCACAATTTTTTCGCGAAGAGAATCGAACGGAGGATTTGTAACCTGCGCAAAAAGCTGCTTAAAATATGAATAAAGAGAAGGATGCTTGTCGCTCATGCACGCAAGCGGAGTGTCAACGCCCATAGCGCCTGTAGGCTCTGCTCCAGTTTTCGCCATCGGCAGAACCATTTCGTTCACATCCTCGTAGTTCCATCCGAACGCCCGGTACATACGGTCGCGCTCTTCCTGCGTATAGACAGGAATTTTCTTGTTTGGAATCGCAAGGTCAGAAAGATGCACAAGATTTGTGTCAAGCCATTCTCCAAACGGATGCTCAGAAGCGTAAAATCTCTTCGCCTCCTCATCAGAAATTATTTTCTTCAGCCTTGTGTCAACCAGAAGAATTCTTCCCGGCTGAAGGCGCGATTTTTTTTCAATATTTTCCTCCGGAATATCAAGACATCCAACTTCTGATGAAAGAATCAGCATTCCGTCCTTTGTAATGTAATAACGTGAAGGCCTGAGTCCGTTTCTGTCAAGAGTCGCGCCCAACACATCGCCGTCGCTAAAAAGAACTGCGGCAGGTCCATCCCACGGCTCCATCATTGTAGCATAATAATGGTAAAAATCGCGTTTTTCAGAATCCATTGTCGTGTCATTTTTCCACGGCTCAGGAATGCAGACCATAACAGCAAGCGGAAGCGGCATTCCGTTCATAACAAGAAATTCCAGGGTATTGTCAAGTCGCGCAGAATCAGAACCGTCAGGATTTATCGCCGGAAGGATTTTCTTCATATCATCATCAGAAAGAACTTCCGACTTCAAAGTTTCTTCCCGGGCAAGCATTCTGTCAGCATTTCCACGGATTGTGTTGATTTCACCGTTGTGCGCAATAAACCTGTTCGGATGCGCTCGTTCCCAGCTTGGATTTGTGTTCGTGCTGAACCTTGAATGAACAATCGCCATAGCCGAAAGATAATCCTCGCTCTGCAGATCCTTGTAAAAAGTCCTGAGCTGCTTTACAAGGAACATTCCCTTGTACACAATCGTGCGGCTGGAAAGAGAAGCAACATAAGTCTCACCTGCAGAATGTTCATACTGGCGGCGAAGAATATAGAGTTTTCTGTCAAAATCAAGGCCCTTTTCAATATTTTCCGGACGGCCGATAAAGCACTGGGTAATAACCGGCATGCAATCTTTTGCGCGCTGGCCAAGAACATCCGGATTTACAGGAACTGCTCTCCATCCAAGGAACGGCAGGCCTTCCTTTTCGCAGAGATTTTCAAACATTTTTTTAGTCTGAGCCCGGACAATCGGATCTGAAGGAAAAAAGAACATTCCCACGGCGTAATCGCGCTCTCCGCCCAAATTTATACCAAGCCCGTCAGCGGCTTTCTTAAAAAACTGATGTGAAATCTGCACAAGAATTCCTACTCCGTCACCAGTTTCTCCAGTCGCATCCTTGCCTGCGCGATGCTCAAGCTTTTCAACAATGCAAAGAGCGTTGTCAACAATCTGCCTTGAAGCATGTCCGTCAATATTTACAACAGCTCCGATACCACAGTTGTCATGCTCAAAGGACGGTTCATACAAAGTCTTATTCATAAAGCAACCCCTTACGCCCGGAATGTCCGGAAAAAAAAAAGACGCGGCCATCAGGGCGTAAAAACCCTAATAACCGCGTCATTGCGTAGTTTCAATATATAAAATCAGAAAAAAAATGTCAATATTGATGATTTATACGCGCAGGTTTTACACGGAAAGCCCCCTCAAGGGATTAATCAGGAAGGAAAAACCAGGAATTTATGCCAACACAAATCATCCGGTTAAACAAAAAAGCCTTCCTAATTTCTTAGAAAGGCTTTTTTATGGGCAGTGAGAGGATCGAACTCCCGACATTCTGGGTGTAAACCAGACGCTCGTACCAGCTGAGCTAACTGCCCGTTTATCTCGTTGAGATGTTTATAATATATCAAAAACGATTTTTTGTGTCAACAGCCAAACCCGATTTTTTTTAAAAAAAATCGGGTTTGGTGCAGATTCTGAAAAAACCGCTTACGCCATCCTTCAGCCGCAAAAAACCCGAAACTCAACATACCAGTCATTTATTTATGACAAATCTTTTTTTCACATTCCTTGTAGATTGCACTTGTCTTTGCAACAACATCGGCAGGGATTTCCTTGATGTTCGGGTCGCCGGCAAGGTTGTTTTCTTTCAGCCAGTCGCGCACAAACTGCTTGTCGTAGGAAGCCGGGCTTCCGCCTACCTTGTATTTGCTCAAATCCCAGAAGCGGCTTGAGTCCGGAGTCAGAACTTCGTCGCCAAGCACAAGCTCGCCGTTTTCGTCCAATCCGAATTCAAATTTTGTGTCTGCGATTATGATTCCGTTCTTATATGCGTGCTCGTAGCATTTTTTGTAAATCGCAAGGGCGGCTTTTTCAATCTTTGTTCCAAGCGCCTCGCCAAGGTCTTTTTTCATGTAGTCAAGAGTTACGTTTATGTCGTGTCCTTCCGCCGCTTTTGTGGAAGGAGTTACAATCGGCTCGTCAAGTTTTTCCGCCTGCTGATATTCTTTTTCAAACTTGTGGCCAAGGAACGGCTCGCCTTTTTTGTACGCTTCGTACATTGAACCGAACATATATCCGCGGACAATCACTTCGTACGGAATCATCTTAAGTTTTTTTACAAGAATTGTTCTTCCTTCAAATTCAGGCTTCTGGAATTCAGCCGGCATATCCTTTAAATCTGAAGAAATCATGTGATTTTTCACAATGTCTTTTGTGTAGTCAAACCAGAAATTCGCAAGAGCGTTCAAAACCTTGCCTTTGTCTGTAATCATAGTTGGAAGAATAACGTCAAACGCACTGATCCGGTCCGTTGTGACAATGACCATTCTTCCATCTTCCAAATCGTAAACCTCGCGGACTTTTCCGCTGATAATCTTTTTCATTAAAAACCTCTTTGAAATTTTTAAAATATCCAAAAACTTTATAAATTTATACTACTGAATTCTTTTAAAACTTTCTACAAGGACACAAGGAGAAGACAAGGGCTTTTATAAATTGAAAAAACGCTTTCAGCGACTTTCAGCCTTCCGCAGATGTATGCATCCGAAATTCAAAACGCTAAAGAGTTAAACTAAATAGCCTGAATGTCGAGTTTTTTGTAAAAAGAATAAAAGCGCAGGCAGATTTGCAATTTGTGAAGATTTTTGGCGATTGAATTAATTAAAGTGCGGAGCACCCGAATTAATACAAGCGTAGCGCGAGCCAAATCCATCTGAGCAAATTGGAAATCTACCGAGAGCGTTCTTTCATAATTTGCAAAAAAATCGAAATTAAGGTTAAACAGTTAAAACAAGAATTTCGCGTCCTGCCTCGAATTTACAAAAAACAGAACCAGCGCAAAAAGAGCAAAAATCACAGCGGCAATGTAGACAACCGGAAGCGCGATGCACATAAGGTACATTGTTTCCAGAAATGAAGGAATAAAAAAATTCACAAGAAGCAGGACTGAAAGAATTACGATTCCAGCAACATTTTTTTCTGAAACCGCGCAATAAATTTTATAGACAAACAGACTTGCAATAAAAACTTCCGAGAGCATCAGGACAGGCTTTACAAAAAGCTGAAAAAACGAGAAAGCCGCGTTGGACGAAGCAATCACGCAGTACGGCATGTAAATCGCGTAAAATGCTGTAACCAGCGGAAAAAACGCTTTTACCCGGAATTCAACAGAATCTTTTGTTGTAAAAAAATACAAAGCGTATACAAGAATCATTGGAAACGCATATTCTTTCAGAAAATAATAAAAGAAATTTGAAGAAACTGAATATTCCGGAATTCTGTGCATATAGGCAAAAAGCGCAGTTCCCGCGCTGGCAATAATTCCAGCAAACGCGCCGACAGCGACAATAAATCCATATATTTTTTTAGCTGAATGAGCGCAGCAAAAAGTCAGAACCGTAGGAAACAATAGAATCAAAAATAAAAACATAAGTTAAAATAACATAAATACGCATACTTTGAAAAGACAAAAAAAGGCAAGCATTACTGACTAATACTTTCCTTCTTGAAGAAAATTGTGTAGTCCGATACATTTAAACACTCCGCATAGCGAATTGCCGCGCTTTTCTGGTAGCTGTTTCATTTTTTATGCTTAATTAAAAAAAACGACATTTGGGCTCAATTGAATTATTGCTCTGCATGTTGCCTAGCGGCATTAAAATTTTCCTGATGGCCATCGGGTCTGCCTTGCCCGCGGGAATCCTCATCTCTGAAAGCTCCTCCAGGGAATTCCTAAGGGCCACGCCCATCTTATGCGGCTACTCAAGGTCTATGCGCTCATGGCGGCTGGGCGGTATTTCCAGCGTGGCGGCTTGACTGCTTCTGCCGCTGCTTGCGCTTCCCTTTTCATCACCTGCGCTGTCCTGTCTTTTTTCTGCCGCGCGAGCCATCAGATATTCCGCTATTACAGGACTTATGCCTCTTTCCGCTGTACCGCGGGAAGATTCGTTCCTTTCTTTGCCGCTTATAGTTGCCCCGGCAAAAGGAATTTCTTGGGAGATTAGCGTCGTGCCGGATGAATATAGATTTTCCACACCAGATGCCTTATGTCCGGCTTCCCTTTCTTTGCTGCCTGGATTTGTCTCCGCTGCCATGGAGACTGGAAGCGTGCCGTATGTATACGGCTTCCCCTTGTCTGGGGTTAACCGGAAGCCCCTGTATTCAGCCTCCCTTACGTCATCCGAAAGCCCCCTGAGCTTCCTCCTGTTCTTCTTCCGCCACAGGTACTCCCTTATAAGGAGCGGCGTCATGGTATTGTAGTCTCCCCCGGTCAGGTGAATAAGCTCGGCTCTCTCTTCCGCGGAAACGCTTTCTATCAGAACACTTGCCTCGTTCTTTTCCTCCTCGGAGAGCATGCTCATCTCGGGCTTCTCCACCCTCGCTCTGCCTTTTCTTGCATCCGCTGGAATTCATCGGCGTACTCCTCAAGCATATCCGCTGTTCCTTTTGGATATACCATCCCGGAACTGTCAAACTTTACCAGACCGCCAGCTACAGCTAGTGGATTTTCCGGAGATTAATCATTTTCTTGTAAAAAAATATTTTCCATTTTCATGTATTGGGTCTAGAACCCATTTGTTGTCATCAACAATATAAACATACATTTTGTCATCAATGACATTTATCTGCCTAATAATATTTATCCACCTGGAAAAAATATAAAGCCTATCATTGTTTCCGGCATACAAGAAAGATCGATTGCCCCAATTGTCAAAAACAATGCTGTTTTTATACATCGAGATTTCTATTGTATCGCTAAAGTTAAAACTATGATGTCCAACCAGATTTCCAAGCTGATCAGTTAATTTCCAAACCCCAACATAAGGGGATGATTCCAATTTACTACATTCTTTTAAAAAGTCGTTTTCCGCTTCGACTATCTGGTCTGCATATAAAACAGAATACTCGTTCAGAGGAAAGTCTTTTTGCGCATCAATCATAAGATTAATATCATAATTGACTTCTGATGAAAACAATGGAATATCATTTAAGCCAAATGTCTGACAGTTCAGTGATGAAAATGACAGTAAAATCATACTCAAAAGAATACTTTTCTTGATTATTCTAACCATAAATCACACTCCAGTTTCTTGTAATACAATGTTCCGTTATTTGTCTTTCCAAACCAAGTCTTAAAATTACGAGAATCTCTCGTACGTAAATTTACGCACTGATTACCATTAACATCACTTCCATTATGTAATATTTTGGTATTTCCTTTTGAATCAAAATTTACAAATCCAGTATGTCCTGTACCATCTCCGTAATCATAATAAAAAATATATGTTCCTTCTGAAGGATTTCTTTCTCCAGCCTTTATTATAGCATCTCCTAAAGAAATTATAGTATCTACTACTCGTTGACCTCCAGGAAGGTAAGTTTCTTTTTCAACTCCAAGTAACCCTAGAACTTCATCTACAAAAGTGGTACATACATATGGATTATCTGAATCAGTCGAATATTCTTTACCCATAAGACCTGAATCTGTTACCCTATCAACAATATAATCAAATAATTTAGTATTCTTTAATTTATATCCACCCATTTTTATTATTGAGTAATCTTCTATTTTATTCGGGTCGTTATATTTAATCGGACTGTTCCCCGCGTAATGGTATAAATTACCATTTGTATCACCGACATCTCCTGTGATTCCTGCAGGCTCGTTCTCCTTGAAATATTTGGCATTATGAAGGTTATAGCTTTCCGCTAGGATTCCGACTGTATGGTAAAAAGCGAGGAAGCTTTCTGCATCCAGGGAGTCCAATACGGTGTCATACTCCTTCTTCTGAATGTTCTCGCACAGCCGTTCGCTGAGGATAAAAAATCTTTCGAGCTCAGGGGTGTCATTCTCTCCTGTTGCGCCCTCTCCGGGAACACCGCGGGATAGCATATAAAAGGACTCCAGTGTTTTTCTTATCTGCCCAGCCGCCTGTTTCCTGCTGATTATGTTTCCCATTTTGTCCGCTCCTCCCATCTTTCATAGTTCAGAAGCAGCCTGTAAAAGTCGCTATCGCTCATGGCTTTCTCCGCCTCTTCTATTTTTCTCTCAAGGGAAAGTTTTGTCTCATTGTCTATTCTTTTCCATAGTGATTTTTTCAGCCTGTATTCCACACCGTCTATTTTTCGGGACTCAGCAGGATCGCTTTCATGCGCTTCATTCTGCTCATTTGATTCCGCCTCGGCTTCTTTCTGCTCTTTAGATATATTCCTGTAGTCCTCCCTGTTTTTGAACTGCGCCACATGCGTCAACTCATGAGCTAGCAGTTTCTGTCCTTCCCCTGTCTCCGGCTTATAGGAGCCGTTCCTGAAATATATTGTGCCCGCGACAGCTATGGCCAGCGCATGGCGGCTTCTTGTGTATTCATCAGATGAAGGTCCGTATACCATTTTTACTTCATTCAGGTCGTTTCCTGTCTTTGCATTGAAATTATTGATTGTCACCGTGTCTACAGCATGGACTCTGTCCCTGAACATTGCCCGCTCAACAGCGCTTTCCTTATGCTGATATGACGTAAATGAGCTTTCCTTTTTCCTGTAAATATTTCTGGCAGCCGTCTCAGGCAATGCCTTTGAAAGCTCTATAAGGCTTATAATGCTGTCATATACATTCTTGAAGGCTCCTGGAGAATTAGCCGCAGTTGATAGATCTATCATATTTATTTCCTATGATTATTGTCAATAAGACAATTAGTTTTTGGGGCTCTCCAGCCCTCTTATTAACTACATTCAAGAGCAT
>OIXU01000064.1_pt1 | contig 33023 bp, 30 predicted proteins | sample 1587921 | NCBI WGS metagenome assembly OIXU01 (sample SAMN03283238) | human gut metagenome | biome: human-associated habitat; material: feces | host: Homo sapiens | place: Peru | collected 2012
AGAGGGCGGCGTTGGTGATGTGGTGTGGCTGATTCAAGCCCCAGCTTGAAATCAGACATGCCACAGCACTAACGACAGATGCGAAGCACTGGCATCGCCAAAAGGCTGTTTTTTATGTTTTTTGTTTCAGCCCCCAGTATTTATCCACTGAACCGAATTGAATTTTCGCGTTTTCGAATTATTGCATTGATGAATTATTCAAGTTTTTCTCACCGTGGTCGGTGGGGTGAAATTTGCATTTTTGGAAAAAAATGGCTATATTCGCAAACAATATACAATATAAGTATAGCCTATATCCTCTACGACAATGAAACCAATCACCAACATACTCCTGATTGCAGCTATCATTTGCTACGTGTTTCTGCCTTTCCGCACGATGGACCTCGCTGGCAGTATCACGGGGTTAAGCTACTCGGCAGGACTTATAACAGAAAATTTCAGTTTACTGAAAACTCTATTCGCACTACTCCCATTCATCGCCTGCTTCGCTGGCGTGGCAATCAACTCCAACAAGCACCGCTATTGGGGTGTGGTCACCGCGGCCATAATCGTTACAGGCATTGTGTTTTTCAGCAAGCCCGATTTATTTTTCGAGACTTGGGACCTGAGCCACGACCCGGAACTCATCGGCGACCAAGCCGCACGCATGGAGGGCTTCAAGGTGAAGGAACTAAACATCGGTTACTATGCGAGCAACACGCTGATGTGGATGTCGCTGGTGTCGTGCATCATTTCGCTATTCCCATTCAAGTTCAACCAAACGCTTGAACGCACCATTGACGACAGCATAGAGCGCAGTCTTCACCGCAGCAAAGAGGGCATCACAAAAGTGCATAAAGAGTTGCACGAGGAAATCACGCACCTCGAATCAAAAGCAAAACAAAAGCCAGCTCAATCCCCAGAGCCCGCTCCGTCCACCCCTCCCGAAGAAGCCTCCGAAGACCACACCAAATACATGCCCAAAAGCTGAATACGGCTATATGCCGAGTGAGGCACGCACTGCCTCCAAAAGCGAATAGGTATCGATCATCGATTCCAGCGATTGCGCTGTGGGTGATGTGCCGCCTTCCACTGCATCAACAAAACTTTTGATGGTGTGGAAGTAGCCCTGTGTGACTATTTGATTGTTTTGAATGGTTGGCACGAAATTATTTCTATTTAGCAAATCAATTCTGACAGAAGGCTTTGGGAGAACCTTCTCCATGGGCACGCCCATCAGCGTGGACTGTTTGCTTCGGAATTGCAAACTTTCCATTTGTTCCATTTCGTAAATGCCCTTATGGGTGTTGACCGTCAAATTTTCCCTTGCGTCGCACCACGAATAGCCTGTGGAGAGTTCGAGCACACCGCTGGTTTTTTCATGCTTGAGCGTGAGCAGCAATGTGTGGTTTTCAACCTTTTCAGCGCACAACACCTCTGCTTTGCCAAACAAGAATGTGACATAATCCAATGGATGGATAAAGAGGTCGAGCAAGGCATCGCCCTCTGGATATGCGCCTGTGAGATACTTCAGGTTGTAGCTCTTATAGCCACCACACTTCTTCAACTCCTTTTTCAAAATTCGGGTAGCGGGAGCACTGCGCTTTTGAAGCCCCACCACCACAGGTGTGTGTTTTCCATCCTTTCCCATACTCAACAGCCGCATCAATTCCTCTTGAGTTTGGCATGGTGGTTTTTCCACAAACAGTGCCTTGCCGCTGCTTATCACCTGCGATGCGATATGAAAATGCGCCTGTGGCGAAACCGACACCAGCACGCCCTTCACTTCATCGTCGCTTAAAATGCGCTCCAGCGAGGTGGTGGCACACACATTCGGGTAGGCGGCTTCGATGAGCGGCAACTTGTCGGGCGATTTGCAGCAAATGTATTTCAGCCCCACATGAAGATAGTCGAACACAGGGTAAAGGTTGTTGGTGCTGTGGTTGCCTATGCCCACAAACGCATATTTCCCTTTGTATGATTGGCTCAGTTGCCTTACGCTCCGCAAGTGCTTGTAGCGTGCAATTAAATGTTCAATATATTTCATCTGTCAGCAATCCGTTTGAAATATTGTTGATAAGTTTCTTTTTTATCGCTTGTCCACTGATATTTGCCGTAGAACAGTTCTATCAGCCTTTTGGGCAACAACTTCTCAAAATTCCGCAGCAATATCAGGTCGTATTTGCGGTGGAAATTAATCCAGCAGCCGTTACACTCCTTTGAGTGCTTGCATTGAATTTTGCAAGTGTTGCGCGAGTTGAATATGTCGTCGAGCGAGCAAGTGTGTATATTGCCCAGCTTCACATCAAGGTTTTGGCACAGCGGCACATCGCCATTGGAGTGAATCACCAGTTCGCTGAATATGCTTTGGCAGCGCAGTTTGAGATTTCCGTTTCGCCATTCCTCATACAGTGCCACAAAATCGAAATTCTCTTCCGTGTCGTGTATGCTGTGCGGAATGTGTTGGATATAATTCTCCATGTCGGCGGTGAGCAGTTCGGCTGTGGTGTCGAAGAAGTCCATCGTGCCATAAATTCCAATGCGCACATCTATGCCATAGCGCTTAGCCACGCCAATCACATAGTCCATGTCGGCGAAACTGTTCCACGGCGAGAGGCAAAACATCAGCGAAATCGGCACTTCATCTTTCAATGCCTCCACCACTTCTATCACCTTGTCGTGGCCATTGCACCCACGCATCGCCTTATACGCATCCTTGTCGCCATCAAGCGACACATACAAGTGCGCCGGCCGGTACTGACGCACGGCATTGATCACCTTTGGCGGATTTAGGCAGTTCGACAGAAGCGTGTAGTTGGGGTGATGGTTCATAAACCACTCCATAATTGCCTCTGCCTCTGGGTGGAGAATAAACTCGCCGCCTTCCAGCCCCACCGTGGTGTTTCGTGTCACGCACTTGCTTGCCATTATCTTTTTGATGTCGGAAAGCGAAAGGTGCTCTACTGGTTTTTGCCAAATGGAGCAATGCTTGCAGCGCGATTGGCATTTGGTGGTAGAGTAGAGCATCAATGTGCTCAATTTCTTGTGGCGAGGTCGCAAAATATTGTTGAGGTATAACACCCCATTTTGTAAGTAGTCTTTTGTGCTGTACATTTAGTGAGTAGAAACTTTTGTGCTTCTATCACTTTAAGATGCCTCAAGAGCCTAAAAGACTGCATACGCCACCATATTTTACCAAGTGAACCTAACGCCAAACGGAGCCGTAACCGTAAATGGATGCTCTGTCCAGATGGTGTGAATGGAACTGCCATTGGGTAGGTACCAATTAAATGTGGGTTCGGCATAAATGCCCCAGTTTGGCGACAAATTGTATTGCACGCCCACGCCTGCACCCACCGACCATTGCCACGATGGGGTGAAGTGCCAACAGTTCTTGTATGGAATTGTGGTGTCGGTCACATATCGCTCTTTAGCCTCACCAACCAAAGGCACATTCAGCAGCACGCCAGCCGAAGAATACACCGACCATCGCTTTGAGCGAAGCCACTTGTAGGATAGGCGGAATGGCAAACCCAAATAATGGACTTTTTGAGTGCGCTGGATATAGTATGCGCCTTCGCCCATTGTGAAATTAGACTTCAACAGCGAGTATTGCAATCCCGACTCGATGTTCCAATTCTTGCCCAGCGATTTCGTCAATGCCAATCCCAGAGTGATAGGCTTGTCGTGCTGCTCACGCTCCACAATCTTGCCTGTGTTGTGCTCTGCGATGGTTATCAGCGCCGCAGTATCGGGCGACACTTTGCCACCTTTCCGCACAAGAAACTTGTAATAGTCTTCCCATGTGGAAATCACTTTTGGTATATCTGTGGTAGGTGAGTCGGTGATGTCATCACCAATTCCGGCAAACAGTTTATAGGCGTTTTGAACCAAAGCGGGTCCCAATGAGCCAGCGGCAAGCAGTTGCCACTTGTTTTTGTGCTTCTTTGAGCCATCTTCAGCCATGTGGTTTTCAAAAATTGGGATATTGTATTGTATGCTGTCGCGAGCCACAGAGTCGGTGGGAGGAATTGCGACAGCGATGTTGATTGCCGTGTCGCGAATTTCAAGCACAGCATTTTTAGGCACCGAATCCAAATCCACACCGCCTTGTGGCAGAGGGGTGACAGTGGGTGTTTTTGCAATGTAATTGTTCGACACAGTGGGCGTGACACTTGGTTGTGTGGCAATGTGCTGCGTTTTTTTGCTTTTCACTTTTGTGCCTTCCACCTTTGCCGTCACCGTTTTCTTTTCCTCGGTGCCTCTCCTTTGGAACAGGTATTTGCAAAGTGGAATCATGACAATAATCGCCGAAATCACGGCAAGCATTCGTCGGTTAATCATTTTCCGAAGCATGGCTTTTGCTCTCGCCAACTGCGACGACGAACTATGAGGCTCAATGCCCAGACGCTCGGCTATCTCTTTATGCGAAAGCCCCTCTATCACCGACATTCTGAACACCTTGCCGTAGCCCTCTGGCAAACGGTCGATGAGTTGCATGAGTTCTTTCTCTGCCAACACGGCATCAGCCGAAACGCCACTCTCCACATTCATATTATCCAAGTAGTGGGACAGTGGCAAGAATTTTACCTTTCGCTTTCGCTCTAAATATTTGAGCGACACATTTTTAGTAATCGTGGCTGCCCACTCGCCAAACTTTTCCTCGTCGTTCAGTTTTTCAATGGAGTAATAAGCAAGGATAAAAGCGTCCTGAACGAGGTCATTCACCGTGTCCTCGTCTGCTTTCGTGATGCTGAAGCACACATTCCTCATCATCGGAACATACGCCTCGTAAATCGTATTTAAAGCGTCGGCATCGTCTGCTTTCACCCTTTCTATAAGCATTTTTAAATCCATGTGAGCAGTTTCGGCTTTTGTGCCTCACATTAAGAGGCATCGAAAAGCGAAAAGACTGCATCGAGTTTTGTTAAAAAACTACAAAATTACGATTTTCTGCCCAATACGCCATTTCATCACTAAGTTTTACTTAACTTTGTGAATATCTAATTACTTTAACAAACTACTGGACAATATGAAGAAATTTTTCTCTTTTATCGTTATGGCGATTTTGGTAGCCATGAGCGGACAAGCCCAACTCACAAGCGGCAATTCTGAAAAACGCTGCGACGTGTCGTATCCTATAGCAGATTTAAGCGTTTGCCTTACAAGTAACTACAACGCACGTATCGTCTCAAAATACGTGACAGATGCGCTTATCAGTCGCCTCGATATGGAATACGACGCATCAAACTCCGATTATATGATTAAGTCGATGGAAGTGTCGGTTTACAGATATAAAAAAGGCTCATCAGGGCTCGTTGGCGATGTGCCACCCGAAGAACAGACAAAAGTTGAGCGTGTGCAATTCGTTCCCACCGACGACACTTTGCAACAATTCAAAGCATCGTTAAACATCGGCGAGAACGGCTGGGACAAAATCGTGATACGCCAAGTGCCCAACTCCTCCGAAATCATCAAAAAATCCGACTACAAACGCTCCACCCTCCTCTAAATTCTTTGATTAAAATTTTTGAGAAACAAAAAAAGACAGTATATTTGCATATCATTTAAAAGGACTTAGCCTGTTAATTCAGGCACATAGCTCTGCGATACTCCACATCGTGGAGCTATTTTTTTGATACTCCCTTTGTGACAGATGAAAACACCGATTTAATCCATTAAAATCCGATTTTCACCTATTTAAAAATTCTATTAATTTCGTTTTTTTGGGGGGGAGGGCTCGTAGACTTGTTGACTCGTAGACTTGTTGACTCGTAGACTTGCTGACTCGTAGACTTGCTCATCGGTCGATGCCGGGGCGTGAGAGCACGCCTTGGGTGTAGTAGTGCTTCACTTCTTGCATATCGGTCACGAGGTCGGCTGCGTCGATCAGCTGCTGTGGCGCGTAACGGCCGGTGATGACCACTTCTGTGGCTGGATTCCTCTCCGAAAGCAAATCAAGCACTTCATCCACCGACAGCAGTTCCATGCTGGTAGCGATGGTGAGTTCGTCGAGAATCACCACATCCCACTCGCCACTGCGCAACCATTGACGGCAAACGGCAAGTCCGTCTTTTGCCGATTGCCTATCCCTTTCATCGGGCATTCTGTCGAGGCAGCAACCATAGCCCAACTGCTCGATATGTAGCCGACCGAAGTCGGGGTTTGCGCCGTTGAACAGTGCTTCAGCCTTAGTCTCGTTGTATTTCATCGATTTCACAAACTGCCCAATCGCCACATTCTTGCCAGCGCACAACGCACGGACCGCCAGCCCAAAGGCAGCAGTAGTCTTCCCCTTACCATTCCCGGTATAAACATGTATATATCCCTGTTCCATATCTCAAAAGAATCAGTTTTGATTTTTTAACTAATATTTCTCTGTTATCCCTTGTTTTTCTTATGATTAATCCAAAATAATCACTAATTTTGCAATAGAAAAATATCCTGTCGTAACTGAACGGCTACGTGAAAAGTGCGTAGCTCACAAGTGTAGGTTGCGCAGGACTATTTTTTTGCCCTTTTGGTTCGTGTCAAATTGCGAACATGATGCTTTGGCTTGAAACTCCAATGTCTATAAACTTGAAACCACCGATCGCTTTCCAATTTGATAGGCGTACTGATACCTATATTAAAGTCAGGATAAATCTCTCTAATTTTTTGATTAATGTGCTTATACAGTTTCAGTTTCAAAATTGTTCGCTTTCCTGGTCTTTCGTCACCATCTGATTTGAGTTTATCTTTTTCATTTAGTTTGAAGCATATCGCGCCCAGAATCACATCCATAAATTGAAGCGGCAAGTGAGACTTTGAATCCACTTCCGATATGCCTTTATCCACAAATCTAATGCCTTTCGCCTTAAATTCTGAATCATTATTTAGCGAATATAGATGGCTCACAAAGTTTTGCTTATCACTTTGATTTAAGGGAATCTCGTCTAAATACAGTCTGATGCCCTCGGTGTCGTTTGCGAACACTAAACCGAAAGCGTACTTAATAAATTGATAATACAATATCGGATATTCTTCTTTCCTTTTTTCGGGAGTCAATTCTGGCTCAAACTGGTTGTGTCGGAAAAATATACGAATTTTAAGCATACCTGCTTTGCCCATTTCAAATAATTCATCAACCAATTTCACATACTTCTCATAGTGATAGGCGTTCACTTTCTGCCACTTGATCTCATCAACGATGCCAAGTTCCTCTTTTATTTTAGTCATTCTTCTTAAAACCTCGGCACGGTGTTCGGACACAACAAGAATGCCACCATAAAAATTTGAATAGTAACTCCCATGTTTATCACTTTCGTCAAGCCAAATATGTATCATCCTTCAGTCGTCTATTTAATACAAAGCAAATATACAATATTTTGGCGATACTATTTACTTTTTCGGATGACCATATTAAAATGCTTGCGCAATTCAAGTAAAGGCAATAACTTTGTAATGTAATCAATGAGGGATTACAAAGGAGAATTAACCTGCCTGCAAGTGGTTAAAAATAAACCCCCAAAAACTTGAAAAGATGAAAGCTCGGAATTTATCTAAAAGTTTGGAAAATCAGGATTAGCTTTGAAATAGCAATCTAAGATTCCAAAGGAGAAGCGGAAGCTTCCCCGATTTGGGGGTATGTTTATTTTTCTTCTACAAAATTATAAAAAATATGGTGAACGAAAAAACTCCATGGGGAGGAAAACGTGAGAATGCTGGGCGGAAGCCAACGCACGGTAAAAGGATAACGCTGTCAGTGAGAGTGAGCGAGGAAGCCAAAGCAAGGCTCGACGCTTTCTGCGCCACCAATGGGTGCAGCCAGTCGGATGGCATCGAGAAAATACTGTTAGGTTTGTAAAATTAGGTGGTGGAGGTTGACTTTGCACTGAACTGAATCTTTGGGGGGAATGAAAAAAGGCTGCCGTGGGGAGGGCAGCCTGTGGGTGCGGAGTGAGGGAGATTCGAACTCCCGAATCGCTTTTGACGATTACACGCTTTCCAGGCGTGCCTCTTCAGCCACTCGAGCATCACTCCATTTGCGCGTGCGCTCTTGACAATGCGAAATTGCCGTTGCGCCACAAATGCGAGTGCAAAGATAGTGAATTTTTGCTTGATTGTAGCAAAAATTCTGTAAATTTGTGATATGGATTTAGTGAAAACGCGTAACTTACTCCCTGAAGGTGTCAGCACCACAGACGCACGCAGCATTGAGTTTGCCACAGAAGAAATCAACTGTCTGCCTTACGAGCCCAACGATGAGCAGATGGAACTGCTGGCGGCGTTTGCCCATTTCATGCTCTACGGCCACCCACAGGCTGTGATGCTGGTGAATGGCTATGCCGGCACTGGTAAAACCTCGATGATTGGCGGCATTGTGAAGGCACTCACCTGTCGCGGTCGCAAGACGGTGCTGCTGGCTCCCACAGGGCGTGCGGCGAAGGTTTTCACGGAATATTCTGGGCATACAGCCTACACCATTCACCGCAAAATCTATCGCCAGAACAGTTACCTCTCTGATGGGTTTTCGCTTGCCGAGAACAAGCACACCGACACCATTTTCATCGTAGATGAGGCGTCGATGATTTCCAACAGCAGCGAAGGCTCATTCTTTGGCACAGGCCGATTGCTCGACGACCTTATCCACTATGTGTATAGCGGCATCGGTTGCCGACTGGTGCTGATGGGCGATGTGGCGCAGTTGCCTCCTGTGGGGCAAAGCGAAAGTCCTGCCCTCAACGCCGAATTTCTGCGCAGTTACGCCCTGCAAATCTACAGCGTGAACCTGAAGCAAATTGCGCGTCAGGCGGCAGAGAGCGGCATTTTGTTCAACGCCACCATTCTGCGAAATGTGATGGAGAGCGGCGTGCTGTGCGCACCGAAGTTGGAACTGCTGCGTTTCGACGACATCGACAACGTGACGGGCGAGTTTCTGCTCGAAACCATCAGCGACAGTTACGACCGCGACGGCATGAGCGAAACCATAGTGGTGACACGCAGCAATAAGCGCGCCACGCTCTTCAACCGTGGCATTCGCAACAGTATTCTCTATCGTGAGGATGAGTTGGTGAGCGATGATATGCTGCTGGTGAGCAAAAACAATTACTATTGGGCGAACGACTACGAACAAATCGACTTCATTGCCAACGGCGATGTGGTGAGGGTGAAGCGTGTGTGGGGTGAGATTGAGCGCCGCTATGGACTCGACTTTGCCAACGTGACGGTGGAGTTTCCCGACCACGGCAACACCGAAATGGACGTGAAAATCATTCTTAACTGCCTCAGCAGCGACACGCCAGCACTCACCGCCGCACAAAGCGAGATGCTCTACACCTCGGTGATGGCGGAACTCACAGGCGACAAACGCACCCGCTACCGTGAACTGAAGAAAAATCCGTATTTCAATGCTTTGCAAGTGAAATATGCCTATGCCATCACATGCCACAAGGCGCAAGGCGGACAGTGGAAGAATGTGTTTATAGATATGGGGGCTATCATGCCCGACGCTTTCACTCAACTCGATTTCTACCGTTGGCTCTACACCGCCATCACCCGCGCTCGCTCGCAAGTGTATCTCATCAACTGCCCCCTCGACACCGACATGCCGAGTTTCTGAAGTCAACAAGTCAACGAGTGGGGGTGACGATAGGGCTGATGGGACCGAAAATAAAAACACCTGTTTAATCCATTGAATCGGATTAAACAGGTGTTTTTATTTTTTTTAGAGCCCTACGGAAACTATCAGTGGGATTTAACGCCCACAGCAGAAATTCTGCGAGATCCGTGGGATCTGTGTGAGGCAGAGTTACTTCACTTCTGCGCCCATCAAGTTGTATTTCTTGTCGCCGGCGATGATGTAGATTTGACCGTTTTCAATCACCTTGCGAGCCTTCACTTCCTTAGCAGCGGCCACATCGGTGATGGCTGATGAAATGGCATTGTATGAAACCTTGATGTTGTCGAAAATCACACGGTTTGCGCCCTTGTTCACCTTGTGAGGAGCGTCGGTAGCGATTGGGAATTCAGTGGTTGTGTAGTCGGTGGTTTTCACTTTAGGAATCAGCGACAGGAACACCACTTGAGTTTCGGCAGTTGCGCCCTTGATGGTGAGTTCGTTCTTAGTGCCTTCAAAGCCCCATGCTTGGAGTGTGTCGCCAGTAATAAAGCAATCGCTTGGAATTTCCACCACAGCAGCATCCACTACAAGGGCCTTGCCTTCAGCATCAAAATAATTTACCTTAGTGGTTTTAGCGGCACCTTCAATTTCGCCAGCACCGAGCACTGTCACACCATAGTATTGGTAATCGTGTTTGCCACCCGACTTATAAGTGCCATCTGCATTAAAATTAAACGCAGAGGAGTAACCGATACCCTGCCAAGAGAGTTTCACATCGGTGGCTTCGGTGAGCGATGCGAACTTAGGAGACACAAGGTCGCCACCATTGCTGGTCTTTGAAATGCGAACGAAACCTTGGCAAGCATACAAGTAGGAAGTGCGAGAACTCCAACCATTGAGGTCAGCCACATTACCATCGGTTTGAATGGTGTTGTAGTTTGGTTGGTATTCCACACCTTCCACGTCCTTACCAGTCCATGGGTTCTTGCCATACTTGTGAATACCGGCTTCGGTCAACACTTCAAGTTTATTGAAATTTTCTTGAAGAACCACTACTTCTTCGGCTTGTGCACCGAAAAATGAACTTGCTGCAACAAATGCAGACACTAAAACTTTAGAGTAAATCTTTTTCATATATTACGTTTTTTTAAATAGGTTAAAATATGATAACGCAAAGTTACACATCTTTTCTGAATAATGTTCATCAAAAAGCTAATATTCATATTTTTGTAATAAAAGTCAACGAGTCAACAGGTCAACGAGTCAACGAGTTGAGGCCCGATGGGTCTGGTTGGGTCGGAAGGGTCTGAAAAAGGAAAACACCCATTAAATCCGCAAATTGGATTTAATGGGTGTATTATTTTTTTAGAGCCCTACGGAAACTATCAGTGGGATTTAACGCCCACAACAGAAATTCTGCGAGATCCGTGGAATCTGTGTGAGGCAGAGTTACTTCACTTCTGCGCCCATCAAGTTGTACTTCTTGTCGCCAGAGATAATGAGCACTTGACCGTTCTCAATCACCTTGCGAACCTTCACTTCCTTAGCCACGTTGATGTCGTTCACACCTGATGCGTCAGCAACCACAACCTTGATGTTGTCGAAAATCACGCGGTTCACCTTCTTGTTCACACCGTGAGGAGCGTTTTCGTCAAGAGGCATTTCAGCGGTAGAGTAGTCAGTGGTTTTTGTCTTGGTGAAGTTAGGAATTGTAGACATAAACACCACTTGAGTTTCAGCGGTAGCACCCTTGATAGTGAGTTCGTTCTTAGTGCCTTCGAAAGTCCATGCTTGGAGAGTGTCCATAGTCACGAAGCAGTCGGTAGGAATCTTTACAAGAGCAGCATTCACTTCAATGTCGTTCATGTTTTCATCCTTGTAAGCCACTTTGTTCATCTTGGCTGCGCCTTCAATTTCGCCTGCGCCGAGCACAGCCACATAGTAGTATTGATGGTCGTGCACACCGCCTGACTTGTATTCGCCAGCTTCGTCAAGTTTAATGAGTGAGGTGTAGCCAATACCTTGCCAAGAAAGCTTCACGTCGGTTGGCTTAGAGAGAGAAGCAAACTTAGGAGAAACGAGGTCGCCACCAAAGCTGGTCTTAGAGATACGAATGAAACCTTGGCAAGCATACATGTAAGTGGTGCGAGAGCTCCAACCATTGAGGTCTGCCACATTACCATCGGTTTGAATGGTGGTGTAGTTTGGTTGGTATTCCACACCTTCCACGTCCTTACCAGTCCATGGATTCTTGCCATACTTGTGAACACCTGCTCCCATTGCAGTTTCAAGCTTGTCGAAATTTTCTTGAAGAACCACTTGTTCTTCAGCTTGAGCGCCACACACAGCAGCAAACGCAAGGGCTGCTGTCATCAAAAATTTTGAGTAATTTTTTTTCATAAATAAAAGTTTATTATTTGGTTAAAAAGTAATATCTCCACAAAGTTAAAGATAATTTCAATATGTAGGTTCACCAAAAATAATTTTTTTTCAACTTTTTTTCAGCAAAAGCACGAAAGTGTTATTTTTCAGCGATTTTACGCCCTATTTACCCATATTTTTGATATTTTTGTAACATCAAAAATAAATTGCAATTCATGAACCTATTATGAAACTATCTTTTGTTATTACTGCTTTTTTGTGCTGCTGGGCAGTGGCTGGGGCAAAGACCTACCAACTTGCTTCGCCCAACGGCAAATTGAAAGTGAGCATCGAAAATGATGCGAAGTCAACCGCTTTCGCCATCACACATGGCGAAACGCCGGTCCTGAACCGTTCAGCCCTCGGCATGAGCATCGAGGGTGGCAAAACGCTGGGTGCGGAAAAGTGCAAATCGTTGAAAGCCTCAAAGGGCGAGAAATGCAATGCGCTCATGCTCAACTATGGCAAGTATGCGGTGGAATTTCGTGCCTACGACCAGGGCGTGGCTTACCGTTTCGTGACACGTTTCGCCGACTCACTCACCATAGCCAACGAGCAGGTGGAATTTTGCTTGCCAGCCGACTGTATGGCTTACGAAGCGCCTGCCAACTCACACCACAAGACCAACGACCTGCGCGACCAGGCGTATTGCTCGTTTGAGAATACCTATCAATACGCCAAACTCTCCAACCTCAACCGTCAGCACCTTGGTATGTCGCCCATGCTCATCGAACTTGCTGGCGGCAAAAAACTGCTGATTGGCGACTACAATGTGCGCAGTTATCCCGGCATGTTTCTCCTGCCGAGCAAAGGGAATGTGGTGAAGGGTTTCTTTCCTCCCTATCCTAAGCACGAATATCAAGGCGACCACAACAATCTGCAAATGATAGTTGACGACTGGGAAAACTATATCGCCAAGACCGCTGGCGCGCACACCTTCCCATGGAAGATGATGCTGGTGGCTGAACACGATGCCGACTTGCTCACCACCGAGGTGCCACGACTGCTTGCCGATGCGCCTGTGGTGAATGCCGATTGGGTGAAACCGGGCAAGGTGGCTTGGGACTGGTGGAACGACTGGAATTTGAAAGGCGTGGATTTTGCCACTGGCGTGAACAATCGCACCTATCAATATTATATCGACTTCGCCGCCAAACACGGCATTGAATATGTGATTCTCGATGAGGGTTGGGCGGTGAACAAGAAAGCCGACTTGATGCAGGTGGTGCCAGAAATCGACCTGCCTATGCTTGTGAAATATGCTGCCGACCGTGGCGTGGATATCGTGCTTTGGGCTGGCTACAAGGCTTTTGAGCGCGATATGGAGAATGTGTGCCGCCACTATAGCGAAATGGGCGTGAAGGGTTTCAAAATCGACTTCATGGACCGCTGCGACCAAAAGATGATGGCATTTCTTGAAAATGCTGCCGCCACTTGCGCCAAATACCGCTTGTTCTGCGACTTCCATGGTGCGCCAGTGCCAAACGGCATGACCTACACCTATCCGAATGTGCTCAACTTCGAGGCTGTGGCTGGTCAGGAGCAAGTGAAGTGGAGCAAACTGAAGAAGTTCGACCAAGTGCGCCACGAAACGCTCTTGCCGTTCATTCGCCAAGTGGTGGGTCCGATGGACTACACACAAGGCGCGATGCGCAACGCCACAAAAAAGAGTTATTTCCCCTGCTATTCGCAACCTATGAGCCAAGGCACACGATGCCGCCAACTCGCCCTCTATCTGATTTTCGACTCGCCATTCAATATGCTGTGCGACACGCCCACTAACTACGAGGCAGAGCCTGAATGTCTCGACTTTATCAGTAAAGTGCCTGTGGTGTGGGACGAACGCCGTGTGCTGTCGGCAAAAGTCGGTGAATATGTGATAGAGGCTTGCCGCAAGGGCGACACATGGTATGTGGGCGGCATCACCAACTGGGAAGCACGCACCGTGAACCTCGACCTCAGTTTCATTGAAGGCAAACAAATGGAGTTGTTTGTGGATGGCATCAACGCCCACCGCCACGCCGAAGACTACAAAAAGAGCGTTGGCACCGTTCCAGCCACCCTCACCGTCCACTTAGCCCCAGGCGGCGGCTTCGCCCTAAAAACGGTGGAAGAAGTAAGAAATTAGAAATTAGAGGTTAGAAATTAGATTTTCTGAATGCTCCGAGTGCTCTGAGAGATTGTGCTGTGGGGTTAGATGAGGAGGATGGCGCAGAGCAGGATTGTGAAGATGAGCATGTTGCGGGCGGTGGCGCCGAGCAGAGGGTTCAGTGCCGCGCCTGTGGTGTGCGTGAGTTTGCGCCATGTGGCGATGTGGAGCAGCAAATATGCCAGCATGGGCAGCACGAACCACCACGCTGAAGCAAAATAGAGCCTCATCCACACCACACCGAGCACCGACATGGCAAGCAGTCCGTTGACCAGATATGCCAGTGCCGCCAACTTGCGTCCGAACACCACCACCGATGTGCGTTTGCCTGCCTCGCGGTCGTCGTCCACATCACGGTAGTTGTTCACCAAAAGCACGTTCACACCCATAAATCCGATGGCAATGCCTGCAATCACGGCAAACGGATGAAACACGCCGCCGCTCACCACATAATATGTGAATATCACTGGCACCAGTCCGTAAAATCCCATCACAGCCACCTCGCCCAAGGCATGGTAACTCAATGGGTAAGGCCCAGCGCTGTAGGCAAATGCGAATATGGCAATCAATATGCCTGCGCCTATTAGCATCAGCCAATTACGATAGCCCTCGCCAGGCTCTACCACCAGCAGCATACTCAGCCCCACAAGGCAAGCCACCACCAGTGTGCCTATCATGGCGCACTTCATGGCTGACGGGGTGATGTCGCCCTCGGTCACGCCACGTCGAGGCCCCACACGTCCTTTTTTATCGGTGCCGGCTTTGAAGTCGAAATACTCGTTTGCCAAGTTTGACACAATCTGCGCCAGCACGGCAAACACCACGCACATCAGCGAGGGCAAAAGGCGGAACTGGCCGTTGAATTTCGCCAGACCGACAGCAATCAGCACGCCGCTCACCGACACCGGCAACGTGCGGAGGCGAATCGCCTCAATCCATATCTTAATCTGCTTCATCTTTTTCTGAGGGAAAAAATTTATATACAAAATTACAAAAAACCACGGATTTTCCCTACATTTGTAATCAAACTCTACGCAGAAGACAAATGAATACATTCACACGCTTTTTCGCAATATTGATGATAGGAATCACCTGTTTCGGCTGTGGCTCTGGCAAGGGCGATTCCGACATACAGGACTCGTTTATAGGCTCGGTGCAGTTCGGGCAGCAGAAGCAAGCCGTGTTAGACGCGCTCTATGCCCAGCAGTTTGTAGATGCCGCATCGGGGCAAGCCGACAGCCATTTCGACACCATTCCGCTCGACAATGGCGACTACAGCGAACTGAAAATACTTGCCAAGGCCGACACCACAGGATTCACTTTCCTCGGACGGCAATGGCTCAACCTGCAAATCCAGTTTGACGGCAACGGGCTTTATTGCCTCACCTTCAGAGCGAAATCCACCCACAAGGAGGTTGCTAACCAGCACTTTGCCGACATTCTGCAATCGCTCCAAAAGTCATACGACATGAAGCGAATGGTGATTGGCCACTCATCTGCCGAGGGAGAAGCCACCGACATCATCGGCTACCGCTACGAGTCGGACAACAGAATGGTGCAACTCTACATCAACGAAAACCCCGACGGCACCGCCGCCCCAATCCTCTCCTATATCGAGAATTAGAGGATTACCAATAATTTTGAACAAATGATTTATCGATGCGCTATAGCGCATTGATAATAATCATTTTGCATTTTTTTGGAAAAAAGTTGGAGAATGTTTACAATTTATGTATATTTGCGGAAAGAAATAGTACAGAATAATTTTTAGATAGAGGCTGTAATAGAAAAAATCCAGAGATTTCTTATCTAAAAACTGTATAGACAATAGAATCTTTTTATTTATTAATCCATAAAACCAATTACAAATGAAACCTCAAATGAATTTCGTAGAAGCTGTAAAGACTTGTTTGTCTAAGTATGCCACATTCAACGGCCGTGCTCGCCGCTCTGAATTTTGGTGGTTCTATCTGCTCACCTGCATTCCCGGATTCCTGATGTCGATGCTCGTGCAATGGAAATTTGCGAAAATCGCAGAAATCCAAGCAATGGCTTATCAAGATTTGGGCCGATATCAAGAAGTTCTTGCGCAGGCAGAAAGTTACGACACCATTTTCATGGCTGGTTCTGTGATATTGGGACTCATCAGCCTTGCGCTCTTCATTCCTTCGCTTGCTGCTTGGGTTCGTCGCTTGCACGATGTGGGCAAGAGCGGTCACATGCTGTGGCTCATCCTCGTCTGCGGTATCGGTGGTTTGATTCCATTGTTTATGTGTATCGGCGACAGCAAGCCCGGTCCTAACCAATATGGTCCAAATCCGAAGGAATAACGCCAGCACGCCCCGTTAAGAAACGGTGAAAAAAACAGCACCTGTTAAGTCAATCAGATTTAACAGGTGCAATTTTTATATGTTGTGCTGCTTACTTTTGGAAGAAGCAGGCATCGCCGTAACTGAGGAAGCGGAAATCGTGGTCGAGCGCATAGTCGTAGATGGCGCGCCAGTGGTCTACGCCCACAAATGCCGATACCAGCAGGAGCAATGTGCTTTGAGGCTGGTGGAAGTTGGTAATCATACCGCTAATGATGCGATATTGGAATCCAGGCGCAATCATCAGTTGGGTGCTACCCATATATGCCTCGGCGTGGTGGCGGTCTATATAGTCAACCACATTCTGCAACGCCTTCTTGGTGCTGATTTCACAAGGTGTGCTGTAAGGCATCCATTGCTTCACGGTGAGCATTTCCTCGTCGGCATCGGGGTTGGTTTCGAGCACTTGCCCCACATAGTAGAGGCTTTCGAGGGTGCGCACGCTTGTTGTGCCCACAGCCACCACCGGACCATCGGCGTTGATTAAATCCACCAACAGGCTACGCTGCACCGAAATAAACTCGTAGTGCATTTCGTGCTCACCTATGTTTTCGCTTTTCACTGGCTGGAATGTGCCTGCGCCCACATGCAGGGTGAGTTCACGGCGTGTGATGCCACGCTTGTCGCACTCTGCCAGCACCTCATCGGTGAAGTGAAGTCCTGCCGTTGGTGCCGCCACGCTGCCATCGATATGGCTATACACGGTTTGATAGTCGGCAGAGTCGGTGCTCTCCGTGCCACGGTTGAGGTATGGAGGAATGGGGATTTCGCCAATGGCTTCAAGGATGGAGGCGAAAGTAACTCCGCCATTCCACAAAAATTCAATTTCAAACGAATTGCCGCGACGCTCGCCACGGTTCGCCTCCAAAGTCACTGTTTTGCCGTCAACCTCTATCTCTTGGGTGAGCGGACCTTGCTTCCAGCGCTTGCTGTTGCCCACAAGGCAAAGCCAAGTGCAAGATTGGGTGGTTTGGAAAATGAGTTGATAGTCGCATGGCGCCACTGGTTCGAGGCAGAAAATCTCGATTGTGGAGCCTGTGGATTTGCGGAAACGCAAGCGCGCATTGATTACGCGTGTGTTGTTATACACCAGCATTGCCTTTTCGGGGAGCACGGCAGGCACATCGTAGAAGTGGCCTTCGCTGATTTCTCCACCCACCTTGTAGCACAGCAATTTGCACTGCTCACGCGCAGCGAGTGGGTGCTTGGCAATACGGTGGTCGGGCAATGGGTAATTATAATCGCTAATGCGTATGTTACGCACTTTGTCGATAGTGTTCATTCTAAAAATTGTGTATATATGTCAGTTTATTCGTCGTAGCCTTTTTGGCGACCTATTTCGAGCATTCGCTTCACATCGAAGTAGAAGCCTTCGGTCTTGCTGCCCTCTTTCTTCTCCACTTTCACATAGTCGATACCATCGGAAATTTCCTCATGGTCCACAGCCTTGAAGCCGAGGAAGTTCACGATGTCGTATTCGTGCATCGGGCAAATCACCACCCATGGGTGCTCTTTGGTGCCGTCGCCACTGGTCATGATGGCACTCAGCAGCAGGTGAATGTTTTTGCGAAACACCTCGTAGCGGGCGTGCTTCTTCTTCGCCTTCAGCGCATAGGCAAAATATTCGAGTTGCTCGAAGTCGAACATATTGTCTTGTAGCGAGAGGTTGGCGTAATGCTCCAGCGAGTCGCACTCGTCGCGCGTAAGGTCTTTCTTATAGATGTATTCCTCCACCTTGTCGGCATAGACCGATTGTCGGTAAGGGTTGTAGTCCTCTTGGAACATATAGCCATAGTAGAGATTGCGCATATCCTCAAGTTCGAATTTGTTGTAGTTGAAAGAGATGTAACTATGCAACAATTTCGGGAAATAATAACGCGATTCGGGATTGGAGGTGACGCTTTTCACACGGTTGAAATCCACCGGGATAATCTCCTTTTTCTGCGCCGATGCCTGGAAGGCAAAAGCCAACAGCACAATGGCGAAAACGCTTGATATAGTGATAGTTCTAAATTTCATACGCCTGAATAAAAAAAGCATGTGCGAATGTAAAATAATATTGATTCCACGCTGAAGCCCATAATGGCTACTGCCACTATCGCAGGCAAACAACGGGCACAAAAATACTGAATAAAGGTGGAACTGGCAAATTTAATCCATTTTCCATGAGGCGTGCGGCTGTATGCCATCAAGCCAACAGCGGCACCCACTATGGTGCAAAGCAACACATAATTTGCGCCCATGGCTATGCCTAAAAGCGCACCCACCACCGACGCCAACCCGATATATAGGTTACCGGTGTTGCGTCCGTCGGGCTCGCCAGCGGGCTGATAGCGGCGGAGCAGCACCACTATCACCGTTGCCATCGTCCACATGGCAATCTTCCATGTAGGCAGCGTGACAGGCAGAATGTATTCGCCCCAGTAGAGCAGCATCATGGCAGCCCAAGCAGGCACTGCCGCCACCCACATTGGCTTGATGGTGAGCACAAACGCCACCACCAGCAATACCGAAGCAATAATAAGCAATATAATCGAAAAAGACATTTTGCAGATGTTAGAAATTAGAAATTAGAAATTAGCTGTTAGATTCGAAGTCTCGAAAATTCGAAATCTCGAAATCTCGAAGACCCCTATCCCAAAAAACCCGTTGACCTGTTGACTCGTTGACTCGTTGACTCAAAATCATTCCTGCTTTGGGGTGATTTCTTCGGGATATTCGATGCGCTGGTGGTACATCGAGCGCAAGCGGTTGATGAACGATTGCTTCACGATGCCTATTTCGCGCATGTTGATAGGAGCCTCGTTGAGAAGGCCGTCGGCAAGTTGGCTTGAAATGATTTTGTCCACCAAATTGGTGATGGTTACCTCGTCGGGATTCTTCAAACTGCGGGTGGCAGCCTCGCAAGCGTCGGCCATCATCACGATTGCAGTTTCCTTGCTCTGAGGGTTCGGACCAGGATAAGTGTAGGGTGCTGGATCGATTTCCACATCAGGGTTTGCCTTGCAAGCCATGGTGTAGAAATATTTGGTGCGTCCCTTGCCGTGGTGCTGCTGAATGAAGTCGCAAATCGCCTTTGGCAGTTTTGCCTTAGCCGCACGCTTCATGCCGTCGTTCACGTGATTGATCACGATTTGCGCACTCTGAATTGGGGCAAGAGTGTCGTGAGGGTTCACGCCATACTGGTTTTCGGTGAAGAACGCGGGATTCTCAATTTTTCCCACATCGTGATAGAGCGCGCCAGCACGCACCAACTGCACATTGGCATTGATGGCTGAAGCCGCCTCGCAAGCCAAGTTCGACACTTGAAGCGAGTGCTGGAATGTGCCGGAGCATTTTGTCGACATCTCACGGAGCAATAGATTGTTGGTGTCGGAGAGTTCCACCAGCGTCATCGTGGATGTGAAACCGAATATCTTTTCTGTCAAGAAAATCAGCAAGTAGGAAAATGCCAAGAAACCGGCGTTGAACGCAAATTTCACGAAATTGTGCCAGTTGTTGTATGGTGGGTCGGCATAGAATTTATACATTTCAGAGAAACTGGCGAAGTTGTTGTTGATTGATGCCATCGACATATACACCATCGTATAGCCCAAGAACACGAAGAATGCGCACCGCACCAGGTGGGCGCGGCGTGAGAAGTCGTGCATCGAGGCGATGGCGATATTACCCACAAGGAACTGCATGATGATAAACTCGGCGCGGTCTTTCGCCACTATCGAGCAGATCACCACCATCACCATGTGGCTGAAGAACGCTGTGCGCGAGTCGGTGAATGTGGTCACTACAATCGGCACAAGCGCAAACGGCACAAGGTAGATTTGCCACCAGAAGCGCACCGAAATCACTTCCACAATCACGATAAACAAAGTGATAAGTCCAACCAGAAATATCATTTTGCTAATATCATTGAATGTGCGCCAGCGGAACATATACATGAACACGAAGAATGCCGCCAACATCAGCGACACCAGTCCACACTGACCTATCCAACTCCAAATGTGGCTACTTTCTTTTTCGTTGATTTCCAATATTTTGCTATAACATTGCCCCAGAGTGTTAGCCACTTCTGGTGTCACGATATCGCCCTTACGGATAATCAAGCCGCCCTTTGCCACGATTCCATCTGGCAGGCGTGCCGATTCTATTGCCGTCTTGTAGAGTTTGGTGGTTTTCGCATCGTTTTTCGCGAGGTTAGGCGCAAGCAGTTCGTCGGCTTCAATTTCGCTAACGATGTTTGCCCCCGATGTGTTTGGCGGACAGATAATCGCCAACTTTTTCAGCACCTGCTCGGTGGTGAAGAAATTGGCTGTGGATATGTCCTCGTCATTCTCGCTGATGAGTTTCAGTTTGCGTGTGGCATCGTCGATAATGCCTCGGTCTAAGCACGCTTTCACCTTGTTCACGATAGCCATTCGCACCGCCAAAGGCACTTCGGTGTGAGAGCGCACTATGGTGTCGAGCGTGTTCAGGCGGTTGAGGTGGCTGGTTTCGTCGTAGCGTTCGTAGATGGGCACAAATTCCTCTTTCGCTTTTCTCACCGCAGCGGCGGTGTCGGAGTAGTGGTCCACATCGAATGGCGCTTTGTAGTCTTCATACGCCCATTTTGTGTCCACCTTATACGAGCGCAAGCACTCTGGAATCTGGAGTTCGGTTTCGGGCAAAAAATATGTAATCAGCAATATCGAGAGTACAAACAGCCCGATATTTACCAACAGTTTAGTTTTATCGTTTTTCTTATTCATACGAAAACATCGTTATTTCATTCCCCCCAATCATCGTTTGAGAGGGAGCATTATGATTGTTATCTCACTCGCACTGCCGACGTTACGCCTTTCACCTTCTTCAGGCGCTTGCACAGTTTGGTCACAATGTCGGTGTCGTCGACCAATGCCTCCAGTTCGGCGTGGAACACGCCACCGTCGGCACTGATGTTGAGGCGTCGCATATTGAGCGAGAGGTTGGTGGAAATCAGATAGATGATTTCTTGCAGAATGCCTTGGCGGTCGATGCCCTCAAGGTTGATGGTGACATTGAATTTCTTGGCTTTGGTTTCCCAATGCGTCTGCACGATGCGTCCGCCAAAACTGCTCTTCATTCGGTTTGCCACCTCGCAGTCCATCTTGTGAACCACCACTTCGTTTTTATCGTTGATAAATCCTATCACGGTGTCGCCAGGAATGGGGTTGCAGCAGTCGGCTATGCGGTAGTTGCTCTTGCCGTCGATGGTGCGGAGTTCATACACTTTCTTGGTGTCGATTTTGCCTTCCACTGGCACCACCACAGGCTCTTGCTCTTGATGGCTTGATCGGCCGCTGAATGGGTTTATCAGTCGGTTGAGCAAACCGCGCGATGAGCGTTTGAATATCTTGAGCAATCCTGGTGAGAGGGCTATTTCTTCGTTGCCAATCATCTGGAACAGTTCATCTCTGCTCTTCACTCGCTCTGCCGACACGATGCGGTTGATATTGTCCGACGATGCCTCCACACCATTGTCGGCAAGGAATTTCTTGAGCATGGTTTCGCCCTGTGTCATGGTGGCACGGCGGTCGTGACGCAATGCCTGACGCAAGCGTGTTTTGCCCTTAGCCGTAACGAGGAACTTTTCCCATTCGGGGTTGGGCTGCTGCGACTGGCTGGTGAGCACTTCCACTTGGTCGCCGCTGGCGAGTTTGTGCGATACTGGCACCAACTTATGGTTGATTTTACCTGCGATGCAATGTGTGCCGAGTTCGGTGTGGAGCGTGAACGCCAAATCGAGCACCGTAGCGTCTTTGGGCAATGTAATCAACTCGCCCTTAGGCGTAAACACCACAATCTCACTGGCAAAGAGGTTGAGCTTGATGGTGTCGAGGAAGTCGATGGCGTTTGGCTCTGGATTTTTGAGAATGTCCTCAATGGTTTGGAGCCATGCTGCGAGTTCGCTTTCTTCCTCGCCCTCGCCAATCTTGTATTTCCAGTGCGCCGCAAAGCCTCGCTCGGCAATGTCGTCCATTCGGCGGCTGCGGATTTGCACTTCCACCCAGTTGCCGTCAGGGCCCATCACCGTCACATGGAGCGCGCGGTAGCCGTTGGCTTTCGGATTGCTGATCCAGTCGCGCAAGCGGTCGGGGTGCATCTGGTAGAGGTCGGTGATTTCGCTGTAGATGTTGAGGCAAATGCGCTTTTCATCGGCCTCGTTGTCACATTCGAATACGATACGCGCCGCATAGTAGTCATACACCTGGTCGAAAGGTATATGCTTCGTCTCCATCTTCTTCCAAATCGAGTAGTGCGACTTGATGCGTGCCTTGAACTCGTATTTCAAGCCCAGAGCCTTCAAGCGCTCATTGATGGGAGCGGCGAATCGTGCGAAAATCTCCTTATTGTGTGGCGAATTGGCAATGATTTGTTCCTCAATCGCCTTGTAGTCTTCGGGGTGCTCGTATTTGAAACTGAGGTCTTCAAGTTCGGTCTTAATGGCAAACAATCCCAAGCGATGCGCCAAGGGAGCATAGATGTAGAGCGTTTCGCCTGCAATCTTGTATTGCTTGGCTGGTGGCATCGACTGGAGCGTGCGCATATTGTGCAAGCGGTCGGCCATCTTGATAAGAATCACGCGAATATCGTCGCTCATAGTGAGCAGCAACTTGCGGAAATTCTCGGCCTGTGCCGAAGCCTGCGAACCGAAAATACCGCCGGAGATTTTGGTCAAACCGTCAACAATCTGCGCAATCTTCTTGCCAAACATCGCCTCGATGTCCTCGGTGGTGTATTCCGTATCTTCCACCACATCGTGCAAAAGTGCCGCACAAATTGAGGTTGAACCCAAGCCAATCTCCTGACTCACAATCTGCGCCACGGTGATAGGGTGCATGATATAAGGCTCACCTGAGCGGCGGCGAACACCCTTGTGGGCCTCGCGCGCAAACTTATAGGCCTTCTCAATAATCTCCACTTTCTTACGGTGATTACTTGATAGATAGCCATTTAAGAGATTCTGATAAGCATTATCAATCATCATCTCCTCTTCCTGTGGTGTCATTTTAACTACATCTGCCATATATTTTCCATGTTACTGCCGTTAACATTCCGAATTTAATAACCACAAATTTAAAAATTTCCCACGAATTACCCACACTATTCCCCCACATTTTTTCAATAATAAAGCCAACAAGTCTACAGGTCTACGAGTCAACGGGTCTACGAGGTTACAAGAATACTGATGGCAAAACTATCGTCTTAACTTCTTTAACTTCTTAACTTCTTTAACTTCTTAACTTCCATAATTTCTGAGTTCTGATTTTTTGGAAGGTTATTCGATGGGGGTGCCGAAGGGGACGTGTTTGATGTATTTCATTTCTTGGACGATGCGGTTGCGGCGGCGTAGGAGTTCGCCTGACGGATTTTTGGAGTCGCGTGTGAGGGGGCTGGGGAGTGTGGCGGCTATGAGGGCTGCGTCGCGTCGGGTAAGTTGGTCGGGATTTTTATCAAAATTGAGTTGTGCCACGGCTTTCACGCCATAGATGCCGTCGCCCATCTCCACGGAGTTGAGATACACTTCCATGATTCGCTCCTTGCCCCAAATAAATTCTATCAGCACCGTGAAATATGCCTCAAAACCTTTCCTCACCCAACTGTGACCTGGCCACAGAAACACATTTTTAGCGGTTTGTTGGGATATGGTGCTGGCGCCCCACTCCTTTCCTCCACGGAGGGCTTGAAGTCGGGCCTTGTAGATTTCCTCAAAGTCGAAACCGTTGTGCTTCAAAAAGCGTGCGTCTTCACTCGACACCACCGCCAAGGGCATGTTCTCGCTGATTCTGTCGATACTCACCCATTCGTGCTCTATTTTTGGCTTACGGCCGTCGGCCACCTGCTCCACCACACGAATAAACATCAGCGGAGTGTAGTACACCGGTAGCCACTTCAATACCACCACCGCCGACACGGAGGAAACCAAAAAGAAGATAATCGCAAAAGATATCCAGCGAAATATGCGTCGAATGATATACATTTTTTAGAAGTTAGAGATTAGAAATTAGAATTTTTGGAAGTTAAGGAGTTAAGAAGTTAAAGAAGTTAAGACGATTGCTTTGCCTTCAGTCTTCTTGCAAACTCGTTGACTTGTTGACCTGTTGACTCGTTGACTCGTTGACTCTCCGCCTCGTCACCTCCTGTCGCGCAACTGCCAGAATGCTACTGCCGAGGCGGCTGCCACGTTCAGGGAGTCCACTTGGTGGCTCATCGGGATTTTCACCACATAATCGGTGCTGGCTATCACTGCTTGCGACAAGCCGTCGCCCTCGGTGCCCATCACTATGGCAAGGCGTGGAATGGTGGAGAGCAGCGGGTCGTCGAGGCTGATGCTGTCGTCGGAGAGTGCCATCGCTGCGGTTTTAAAGCCGAGGTCACCCAGTGAGCATATTGGCTCGTGAAGCCATGTCCACGGCACAAGGAAAACCGAACCCATCGACACTCGCACAGCACGACGGTTGAGCGGGTCGCACGACGATGGTGTGAGTAGCACGGCATCAATGCCAAGTGCGGCGGCACTGCGGAAAATGGCACCGATATTGGTGGTATCCACCACGCCATCAATCACCACAATGCGTGTGGCATCGCGGCACACATCTTCCACCGTGCGCGGTTTCGGCCTACGCATCGCACACAGCACACCACGCGTGAGCGTGTAGCCCGTGAGCGAAGCCAGCAAGTCGCGGTCGCCAGTGTAAACTGGAATGTCGCCACAGCGTTGAATCAGCGAAGCGGCATCGCCAGTGATATGTTTTTCCTCGCACAAGAGCGACAAGGGTTCACACCCGGCATCGAGTGCCACGTGTATCACCTTCGGGCTTTCCGCAATGAAAATTCCCTTATCAGGTTCCAACCTGTTGCGCAACTGTGCCTCGGTGAGTGTGCCAAACACCTCCACCCCAGCCTCATCAAGTGCCTTAATCCTAATCACCGCCATAATTCAAACATAAGTGAAATAATCAGCCACAAATTTACATAAAATCGGGCGAAAAATCAATTTGTGGAAATTTGTGCTCATCTGTGGTTCAAAATCAACCACAAATTTACACAAATTCCCACAAATTTTATTTCACCAGCGAAGGGAGATTATTCCTCGCCTGTTTACGATTTTTTTTAAAAAATACGCCGCGGTGATTCCGGGATTGAGGGGGCGGTTATGGGCGGACGGGGCGAACGCTCAGACCCTGAAAACGGCTATTCGTATTGTTATATGATCCGAAATAGAGACCTCCGTTGGTAAATATGTAACTTTGGGCTCTCGTATTTGTTCCATCAACTATGTCTGCAATCCAGTAGTATCCGTAGCCTCGCTGTCCCGACAATTTGTCTTTGAAATATTCGCCTGCAGCAGGCAAAAAGATGGAGTTGCCAGTGCTGCCTGTGACCACGAAGCCTTCCATGCCATTCTGTGTGGTCCACTTCCATGTGCATCGGGTACGGAGTTCGGTAAATTCCTTGTCAGTGGGCATTCGCCAGTCACCACCCATTTTCACATGAGCCACGTCGTATTTTGTGCCACTGAGGTTTTTGCCAATATTTTTATTGTACGGATTATCCGTATATAAGTAGGTGCTGTCGGCGTAATAGTCTTTTTGCTTCGTTTCGCCCCAAGAGTAATAGCCACCACAGTCTTCTGGAGCGCTGGCACCAACATTCATGTTGCACCACTTCACCGACAAACCGAGGTCCACAGCCACCCACTGTGGAGACTGCTGCGCAGTGGGCTTTTTGAATGCGAGGCTATCCACCATGTAAAGGGCGTAACTTGTGGTTTTGCCATCTTTATGGCACACATTCAAGGAGTCGTCCTTCTCTGGAATAGCGTTGAAAATTTGAAATGCTATACTGTCGATGGCTGACACAGAGTGGTTCTCAACCTCACCATTGACTAAGCAAACATACACCGAGTCGGGCATAGCCACGGCTTGTGGCGCCAGTGCAAAAAGCACTACAACAAACGAGAAAAGTCTCAATATTGATTTTTTGCTAACTATCTTCATTTTCTTATCAATTTAAATGATCCTGACAATGTTTTTACCACACACACCTTCACATCTGAAGGCAACGAAACAGACGCTATGCCACTCTCGTTGGCATTAACGGTTGCATACAAGCGAGCGTCGATGCCATACACGCACACCGTGCTCCCGGCAGCCACACCCATCACACTTAAAACATTGCCCGACACGGAAAACGAGGGCAGTGAAGCGGAGGTTTTCACATCTGCGATGCCCGACACCACGCCACCTTCAAACGCGATGGAGCGCATTTTGCTGAGCAGTCGCACTTCAGGTGCTTCATCAGGGTTTTGGATTTTCACACCCACGCTTTGAAGTTTCACCACGGTATTTTCGGTGAGAGGCATACGAAGGTCGGGCTCGTCAAGCAAGCGAACCACCAGTTCTTCGTTATTCCCGACGGCAAAGAGATTCAGCGAAACTCCAACTAAAAGACCAATTAATAAACTGATTTTTTTCATTAGTACATCATTTAATAGATTAATTATAAAACTTATTTTTTCTCTTGCAAAAATACCCCCGAAAATGCCCCAAAAACAAAAAAATGCCGTGGTATTTCGTTTGACACAATGAAATACCACGGTTTTATGCCCTCAACTTCAACCAATATCCTAAATCGGTCGTTTATCCCAAATCGGTCATTAGGGCTTGTGGTTTTTCGGAGTTTTAGAAGAATGAAATTTGTTTGTCTTTTAATGAGTGATAGCGAGCTATTACGAATTAAAAACGAGCAAAAGGCATCTTATAAAAGCCGAAAGACCGCAAGAAGTAATCTAAAAAATCCTCATACGGTCTAATGACCGATTTGGGTTTATCCTTTTCCTTGTTTCATGCTCTCCTGATATTCGCGCGGAGTCATTCCCACATACTTTTGGAAATGCTTGTGGAAATTGCTTTTATCGGCAATACCCACCATTTTATGCACCATTGCGGTAGATACGCCCTCTTCGCCTAAAAGCCTCTTCGCCTCCGCCACGCGCAATTCTATGCGCCAAGTGCGAAATGTGGTGTGCATACGGTTGGTGAAATACCACTTCATCATCGCGTGCGAGGTGCCCAGTTCTGCAGCGATTTCCACCACCGTCTGGTCGTCTTGCACATATCGCTTATTATCCACCCACTTCTTGATAGCGGCTTGCAGTTGATGCTCCTCTGCCGAGTCCATGCTTTCCACAGGGGCACTGTCTTCTGCCGTTTGCGCGGTGGGCGCAGCAGCCACCACCTTCACGATGAAGCCTGCACGAATGCGATAATTAATCATACAAATCACCAGGTAAACGTAATACACCGTGGCGATGCAGGTGAAGGCGGCATACTCCGTGGCACCTAATCGCAGCACAGCGAACAGCAGCGCACAAATGCCCACCGTGAGCGCACTGATGAAGCACATGGTTATCCACCGAAGGCGTGCCGACATATCCTCGTCGTAACTCGCCTCAAGGCACCGACGGCTCTCAACGTATGCTTTCCTGAACAAATAGCAATAATAGACCAGTTGCGCCGAATAGAGTACGGCATCTACTATGCTGATCCACGCCGCGGAGCGTTCGTTGCTAAAGAATGTCCAAAACGAGGCGATGTTCACAAGCGTAATCACCACGGCATTGACCGAGAGCCACTTCACCCCCACCCTTTGCGGAGAAAGAAACGTGACACATGTGCCAGTAAACAGAAACGCCTGATACATCGACACCAGCAGCATAGCCAGCCACATCACAGGGTCGGGCTGTGTGTCCACGCCACACACACCTGTAATGATATTCGACACGCCAATACATATATAACATGCAAACAGCAGCCTGTTCATGCGCCGAATGGCTCGCCAACGCTCATCGTTGGGAATCTTCACGCTCACAAGCACAAACGCCATAATAAGCAGAACCACTGCCGCTGATATATCAATTTTTTCCATCACCTATTTCTTTCGATTACGATATTCCACCAAAAGGTGCCATCTGCCAATTAGAGAATTGGCACAAAGATACCATATTTTCCACAAACATTTTATAACAAATTTCTCAAATTCGCCGATACCACTTCATTTTTTATATTCTCACAAATCGCGCATCATATCATCACTTTTCAGGCAGTGTAATCTGAAAGTTTTTTGCTATCTTTGCATCACTACATTATTTTACGCGCATGAAAATCGAACAAATTCTTCGCTCCGCGGTTTTGGCTGGCATTTGCATCGGCATTGCTGGTTTCGGCTACCTTGCCGACGAGAAAGGAATCGTGGGAGCCGTGCTTTTCGCATTCGGTCTGCTTACCGTGGTGAGCTACAGTTTGAAACTCTACACCGGCACCGCCGGATTTATCAAAAAAGGAGAAACCGGGCAACTGCTGCTCATATTGGTGGGCAACATCATTGGCTGCCTGCTCGTGGCGCTGATAGCCCGATGCAGCCCGATGCACCTGCAAGACACGGCGCAGAAGATTCTTGAAGGCCGCCTCGCCACAGGTCCGCTGAAAGGTGGCGTGTTGGCTATCGGTTGCGGATTCATCATGACCACAGCCGTTACCTTCGCCCGTCAAGGCAAGAATTTGCCATTGCTCTTTGGCGTGCCGCTGTTCATCGTGTGCGGATTTCCCCACTGCATAGCCGACGCATTCTATTACCTCTGCGTGCCAGTGGACTACCTCTGCGAAAACGCCCTCGGCGTGCTCGCATTCTACGTCGCCATCGTGGTGGGCAATTTCATAGGGTGCAACCTCTACCGACTCATCTGGAAAGACTAATTCTTACTCAATAAAAAACATAACATTATGGAAGCAAAACAAAAAGTATTAGACACAATGAAGCAAGCCGGACAACCTCTCAACGCCGGCAAGATTGCAGAACTCAGCGGCCTCGACCGTAAAGAAGTGGACAAAGCAATGAAAGCCCTCAAGGAAGAAGGCGCCATCGTCTCCCCCGTCCGCTGCAAATGGGCCCCCGCCGAATAATCCCCCAGCCCCCTAAGGGCAAGGCATAAAGAAAACAAAGGTCGCGCTTTTTTTGAGTCGCGACCTTTATCATTCCTCCCCAGAACACATTGACCCTAAATAAGGGTTCAGTGGAAAATTAGTGGGGATAAATTATGCTTTGTTGCCGAATCGTCAATGGAATAAAAAACAAAAACATAACAAACAGCCTTGGAGCAACGTGGAATGCTTCGCATTTGGCGGTGCGACTGTGCGCTTTGCGTCATTGGAAACGAGTTTCCATGCCGCCAACCACACAATCCCTCCGCCACCCTCTTACGAGGGCTATCCACATTGCCCCAAGGATAAAAACCGCTCGCCGTTTCACGGCGAAAAACCCCTGATGATAACATGATTTCTTGGTAAAAAAACGGATCAAATTACTCAAAACGATAACCAATATTTGGGTAGGGACGTGATATTTCACGTCCGCCTATAACCAATATAACACATTGAATATTAATTATTTGACAAAAAAATTACAAATTATCGTATTCCACCACGCATAACGCATTCGGACCTCTTTTTGTTCGCGTTTTCGGATAATCTGATTTCTGAAGATTGGTTTTTCGCTGAAGGCGAGCGGTTTTTATCCTTTTGGCGATGCCACCGACCTCGTAAGAGGGCGGCGTTAGGGTTGTGGTGTGGCTGATTCAAGCCTCTGCTTGAAATCAGACATGCCGCAGCACTAACGACAGGTGCAAAGCACTGGCATCGCTAAAAGGCTGTTTTTTATGTTTTTTGTTTCGGTGCCCCCAGTATTTATCCACAGAACCGCGTTTAATTTAGATTGGGGATTGGAGTGTGTGTGGGAGGTGGGGATAAAAAAAAGATTGACAGTCTCACGACTACCAATCTTAATTAACCTTAAATCTAATACCATGAAAAACACATTGCAAAGATATATAGGATTTTATAAACTGCAAGAGGTTGACGGGCTTTTTCTCCACAATTTAGCATCTTTTAACAGAATTAAGGCGTGTTTCTGCACGTTGTATCTATTATTAGTGGAAAAATCGTACCCTCCCCCCCCAAACAGCCCCCTAGCACTTGCTCCCACAGCACTCGCTGGCCTGTTGGCTCGTTGAGCCGTAGGCTTCAGAATACTTTATGTGAGAACAGAACACGTTTATTATTGTTATTTCTTGAAGAATTTATATTCGATATAAGTTATGATTTTTGTTTGAAATTTTCGTCAAATTCTTTACTTTTGTAGTAGATTTAAGTATTTTGTTACGATAAACATATAAATATGAAGAAAACTTACTACTCTCTCATCGCTGTTGCGGTATTAACTACTTCAGCGTTCAGCATGAAAGCTTCTGCGTCGGTTGGAAGCAATGTCACACTCTATGGTAATCTGATTTACGACGAAGCCAATAAAAATGTGGCTCCGTCAGGAATCTATTCCACAGATGTGGCTGCCAGTGCATCGGTGAAAAAGGTTGCAGATGCTGTCACCAAAGCTAACGGTGGTGCTTGCCTTGCCGACACTGCTTATTTTGCGATTGAATATACCACTAAGTATGGTAATATCAATGCATGTTACCTCAATTCTTACAATCCTGTGACTTGGGCTCTTACCAACAAGGTGGAGGCTTCGCACTCATCAGTGGCCACCTCGCTCACCTTTAATCCCGTAACCAAAAAGATTTACGGCAGTTTTTATAGCGAGGAGCGTGAAGGCTTCTATTTTGGCACGCTGGATCCCAAGACAGCAGATTGTGACACTATTGCGTTTCTTGACCACTCTTTTAACGCGCTCGCAAGCGATGCCACAGGCACATTATATTTCGTGAACGATGAAGGAAAATTTGGTAAAATCGGCATTACAGACGGAGCAATCACCATCATTGGTGATACAGGTTTCAAACCAAAATTTTTGCAAGACGCTACATTTGATTATGGTACTAAGCAATTCTACTGGTGTGCCTTCAACGACGACGATAGCCAAAGCGGTATCTACACTGTGGATTTAAGCACTGGTAAGGCTACTCGCATCTCCACATGGGCTACGGGTGCGAAAGAATTTGTGGGCGTATTCTCTAAAACTCCAGTTTTCGCAGCCGATGTACCTGAAATTCCAGCAAGTTTGGTGCTCACATTTGCGGAATCAGCGCTTAGCGGAAAGGCCACATTCACAATGCCATCTCTGACCTATGGAGGAACCGCACTTTCTGGCGAATTGGACTACGAAGTACTTGTTGACGGAGTGGTAAAGGCTTCAGGAAAGGCTAACGCTGGAAGTATGGTTTCCATCGACCTTAATGTGGAGCGTGGTGAACGTGCAGTATCTGTTCGTGCTAAAAACAATGCAGGTAATGGACCTGAATACATCTGTAAGCAATACTTCGGACTTGATGTGCCTGCATCAGTTGCAAAAGTTACTGCCACTCGCACACAAAGTGGCGCCTCTATCAAATGGGAAGCAGTGACAAAGGGCGCTCATGGTGCAAAATTTGACCCTTCAACAGTGACTTATAACGTGACCCGATTCCCCGACAACGTAGTTGTGGCTTCTGGTGTGAAAAATGTTCAATGTGCCGACGACAAGAGCGTTGACAAACTCGCAAGCTACTATTATGAAGTGGTGGCTGTAGATGGCGATTATCAAGCAGCACCAACCAAGTCGAATGGTGTAATTTTGGGTGAGGCTCTTCAGGTTCCTTACAACAAGGAATTTAGCGATGGAGATTTCAGCCTATACACAATTATTGATGCAAATGCCGATGGCACCACTTGGGGCAGCGATTTCCGTGGTGCAAAATACTTGTTCAATAACGACAATGCTGGCGATGATTGGTTGATTTCTCCTCCACTGAGAATGAAGGCTAATCAGAAATACAATATTGTAACCCAATTAGCAAACGCAATGAACCCATATACCGAGAAGGCCGAAGTGAAGGTAGGTGACAACGCCACTGCGGAAGCAATGAAAAATTCGGTTATCCCTGCCACCACTATTGAAGGTGGCTACAGATCGCCTATGGATCTTAGCGGCGTGTTCTCTCCAACTGTGGATGGTGACTATTTCGTAGGTATTCACGCTATTTCTGACGCTGGTGCGCTTTACCTGTACTGCTACAAACTTGAAGTAACAAGTGAAGCCACAGGCATCACTTCTACTTTGATGAGCAAAGCCGTGGTTCGTGGTGAAAATGGCAATATCAATATCACTGGTGCAAACGGTGCACAAGTGGTGGTTGCCGCTATAGATGGTCGCATTGTGGCTCAATTTGAAAATGCCGCTAATGAACTTTCTGTGCCAGTAGGAACTGGTGTATATGTTGTGACAGTAAACAACCTTGCAACAAAAGTGATTGTAAAGTAATCATTATTACACAGCCTTAAGGTTAAAAACATGTGCCTCCCAAAAATTTTTGGGAGGCATGTTTTTTTGGGAATGATATACAAGTTGTCCCTGTGGTTATTTAGTAATGATTGAAAAAATCCCGTAGGGATTTGATGTGCGTAGGCAGGTATGCAGCGAAGGTTATGCGGAATGA
>OIXU01000070.1_pt1 | contig 32373 bp, 28 predicted proteins | sample 1587921 | NCBI WGS metagenome assembly OIXU01 (sample SAMN03283238) | human gut metagenome | biome: human-associated habitat; material: feces | host: Homo sapiens | place: Peru | collected 2012
AAGAAAATAAGTATAATGTTGGATTAGACTCAGCAATTTTTATGAATCCAGAAACATGGGTTGCAACAGGCCATGTTGGAGGTTTTTCAGATCCATTAATAGATTGTAAAGAATGTAAAACAAGACACAGAGCAGATAAACTAATTGAGGAATGGGCACATAACCAAGGAAAAGACATGATTGCTGATGGAATGTCAGATGAGGAATTAGTTAAATTCATTGATGATAATAATATTCCTTGTCCTGATTGTGGAAAACACAATTTTACATCAATTCGTAAATTCAATTTAATGTTTAAAACATTTCAAGGAGTTACAGAAGATGCAAAAGCAGAAATTTATTTAAGACCAGAAACAGCACAAGGAATATTTGTAAATTTTAAAAACGTAATTAGAACAACAAGAAAGAAAATACCAATGGGAATTGGGCAAATAGGAAAAGCATTTAGAAATGAAATAACTCCTGGAAATTTTAATTTTAGAACAATAGAATTTGAACAAATGGAATATCAAACTTTCTGTCGTGAGGGAATGGATAGTTAAATTTATGCATATTTTAAGGATTATGCTAAGAAATATTTTATGGATTTAGGAATTAGTGAAGATAGCCGTGCCCACCAGCATCAGCACACACGACAGCATACCTGCAAATCGCACGCCTGTTTTATCGAGAATTACACCGCTCACAAAGAGCATGAGCAAATACACGTTAAAGAAACCACGCGAACCGATAAACAAGCCAAATTCACTGCTACTCCAGCCGAGGCCGCCTTCAGATTGTGGCAACTCCAGGAAGTATTGAAGTGGCGACATTTCCTTCGCCACCACATAACCCATCATCATCACCACCGACACGATAAAGAGCACCGTCCAGCGGGCGGCAGATGATTCGTTTAATTTTCTGTGAATAGTTTGAGTCATTTCTATAAGAAAATGGGGCATACATCAGCAAAAAACTGAAGAATGTACGCCCCATTATAAGTGTTATTCAATATTACTTAATATTTGGCTCTTCAAGGCCAAGACCTTTCTTCTTGTCAACAACCTTGAGCACAAGACCAAGAATAAGAGCAGCCACGCCCAAGCCGGCAAGCATTACCAGCGGAGCAGTGTAGTCGAGTTGGTCTTGGTTAGTCACGCCCTTGTTTGTGGCATCAAGCACCTTACCGATAAGGAGAGGGAAGAGCCACAAACCGATGTTCTGAATCCAGAAAATCAAAGCGTAAGCACTACCAATAATCTTTTCGTCAACCAATTTTGGCACACTTGGCCACAAAGATGCTGGCACGAGCGAGAAGCTGGCACCAAGCACAAGGATAGTGATGTAAGCCACGATAATACCGCCCACTTCGCTGCCCTTGAATGCAGGAAGCACAAAAGCGAAAGTAAGGTGGCAAGCAATCAAAAGAAGCGAGCCAAGCACAAGCATGGTTGCAGCCTTACCCTTGTGGTCAACATAATTGCCCAGAATTGGGGTGATACCCACTGCCAAAAGTGGGAATACGGCAAACACTGTTTCGGCGCTCTGACGCATGTAGCCCATATAGCAGAACACTACCAATGCCACAATAGCCGCACCCATCAAACCGTATTTTGCCACTTTGTTCTTAGAGAAGTTGCTTGCGAAAGCACATGCTGCCACCACGAGCATAATCACGTATTGGATAATAGTGATGGTGTTTGAAGCCCAAATTGAAGATGGATCTACTTGATGGAACACAAGGTTGCACTGAAGCATGTTCACCGCATATTTCTGGAATGGGAAAATTGCAGAGTAGTAAAGCACACAGAGCAATGCCACCAACCAGAAACCGCTATCGGTAAGAATCTTGCCGAGGTCGCTGAGTTTGAATGGATCGTCTTTTTCTTCTGCCTCGCCAGTTTGTGAGTCGAGTTTCTTATCCATGAACGCATACACAATAAACATGATCAAAGCAATCATCAAAAGCACCACGCCAAATGCTACCGAGCGAGAAACCGATACCTCACCACCAAGGCGAGCAAACATTGGTGAGAAAATCATACAAGTGGCCACACCCAAGCGAGCGAGTGCCATTTCCGAGCCCATTGCAAGTGCCATTTCGCGACCCTTAAACCACTTCACGATACCACGAGAGACGGTGATACCTGCCATTTCCACGCCACAGCCGAAAATCATAAAGCCGATAGCGGAGAACTTAGCAGATGCGGGCATTCCTTTATAGAAAGGCGACACACCCAATTCATCAAAACCAGGAATATAGTTCAAATGTTCGTTAAACCATACTTCAAGGTTACTTCCTGCAAACATATCAGTAAGGGCATACCAGTTAATTGATGCACCTACCAGCATCACGGCTCCCGACAAAATGGCAGTGAAGCGAACACCCATCTTGTCGAGGATAATACCTGCAAAAATCAAGAAGAACACAAACACATTAAGGAAGGTTTCCGATCCTTGCATCGTACCGAATGCAGTAGAATCCCAACCCTTAGTGTCCCACATCAAGTCTTTAATTGGCGACAAGATGTCCATGAAAATGTAGGAGCAGAACATAGCTCCTGCAAGGAGAATCAAAGCAAGCCAACGCAGCGCCGCTGAATCTCTCAGAGTTTTTTGTACGTTTTCAGACATGTTTCTATATATATTTAAATTATTATCGGATAAATTTGTGCAAATTTACACAATTCTCGCCAATTTACCCCGATTTTGTTAAGCAAATTTCGCCATACCACGATATAATGCACATAAAACACTCAATTTTCAGCATCATCTTGCGCATTTCCAAAAAACACACAAACGCGAGCGAGGCAATCCTGTGGTGGGGATTGCCTCGCTATTATGGGATATGCGTTAGGATTAAGCGATGCCTAATTCTTTGCAGATAGTGTCTAATTTTGCGTCAGCCCATTCGTTCTTGGCGTCGTAGTCGGCAGCGCAAGCGAGAGTATCGTGCACTTCGAGGTAGAACTTGATTTTTGGTTCAGTGCCTGAAGGACGGATTGAAACCTTAGTGCCATCTTCGGTGTAGTATTGAAGCACATTAGAGGTGCAAGGCATATCCAACTTGCTAACTTCACCTGTGAGCACATTCTTTTCTTGAAGGAGTTGGTAGTCTCTAATCTTTACTACTGGAGAACCTGCGATTTCCTTTTGTGGGTTTTCGCGGAAGTTCTTCATCATTGCTTGAATTTCTTCAGCACCGGACTTACCCGTGCGAACCACAGAAATACCACGTTCCTTGCTATAGCCATAAGTGGTGTAGATGTCGATGAGCATATCGTTCATGGTCATGCCCTTTTCCTTTGCCCAAGCAGCGATTTCTGCCATCAGTGAGATAGCCGAAACAGAGTCCTTATCGCGGCAGAAGTCTTCAGCGAGGAAGCCGTAACTTTCTTCGCCACCACCGAGGTAGCGTGCCTTGCCTTCGTTTTCACGCATCACAGTAGCAATCCACTTGAATCCGGTATAGCAATCGTAGAGTTTCATGTTCTGCTTTTCTGCAATCTTGGCAATCAAGTCGGTGGTAACGATAGTCTTAACGATGTATTCGTTGCCAGTGAGGTTACCGAGTTCTTTATTGCGAGCAAGCAGATAGTAGTGGAAAATGAGTTGGATTTGGTTACCGTTCACCAATTCAAATTTGCCCTTGGTGTTCTTCAAAACCAAACCAATACGGTCGGCATCAGGGTCAGAAGCCATTACGATGTCGGCATCGACTTCTTCAGCCTTCTTGATCGCCATAGCCATTGCAGAGGCGTTTTCTGGGTTTGGAGAATCCACTGTTGGGAAATCGCCACTCTGAACATCTTGTTCTGGCACGTGAATAATGTTGCGGAATCCCCAGCGTTCGAGTGAGCGAGGAATCAACACCTTACCGGTACCGTGAATTGGAGTATATACAATCTTCAAATCGCTGTGCTTCTTAATGATTTCTGGGCTCAAAGAAAGTTTTGCAATTTCTTCAATGTATTGGTTGTCGATGTCTTCACCAATAATTTGAATCAATTCAGGATTAGGTTCAAATTTGATCTCTGTCACATCTTTAATGCGGTTCACATAGTCGATAATGTTTACATCGTGTGGAGAAACCACCTGCGCGCCATCGTCCCAATATGCCTTGTAACCATTGTATTCCTTTGGGTTGTGAGAAGCAGTGATATTCACACCACTTTGGCAACCAAGCAAGCGAACTGCGTAAGAAAGTTCTGGAGTAGGGCGGCAATCTTCAAAAAGATACACCTTGATACCGTTGGCAGAGAAAATGTTGGCTACAGTCTCTGCAAACTTACGGCTATTGTTGCGCACGTCGTGACCTACCACCACCTTGATTTGGTCAAGTGTCTTGAACGCATCTTTGAGGTAGTTGGCAAGGCCTTGAGTGGCAGCACCCACGGTGTAAATGTTCATGCGGTTTGAGCCAGCACCCATAATGCCACGCAGACCACCAGTACCGAACTCAAGATTCTTGTAGAACGATTCCACCAAGTCGGTCTTGTCGTCGTTGTCAAGTATTCTCTTAACTTCGGCTTTTGTCTCTTCATCGTAACCTTCGCCAAGCCACTGATTAGCTTTTTCGGTTACTTCTTTCAAAAGTTTTTCGTCAATCATATTATTATATTATTTAAATGTATTCAATTGTGTAAAAAAAGGAATGATACAGGGGTTAACTGAAAAATTGCTTAAACACCTTAATCATATTGATATGGTCGTCAACCGAACCGGTTTCTCTCACTGAGTGCATAGCCAAGAGCGGATTGCCCACGTCCACGCCCTCAATATCAATCTGACCAGTGAGAATATTGCCCAAAGTAGAGCCACCAGCCACATCACTGTGGTTCACGAAATACTGACATGGCGAGCCAGCCTCTGCACAAAGAGCCTTGAAAATGGCGGCAGAATGGGCATCACTCATATATTTGCAGTTGGCATTAATCTTGATACATGGACCAGATCCAAGTGATGGGTGATTGGTTGGGTCGTACTTTTCTGCGTAGTTGGGGTGGAACGCATGGGCATTGTCGGCAGACACAAGGAACGATTTAGCCAAAGCGCGGCAGAATGCATCGTAATTGCCTCCCTGACTTTCCACCATGCGCTGAATCACATTCGAGAGCACAGGTGAGCCAGCACCTTGCTTTGTGCCACTACCAGTTTCCTCATTGTCGAAAATGGCTACCACACAGGTAGCATCTTCATCTTTCACATCTACAATGGCTTCAAGAGCAGCGTGCATCATGCTCAAGTCGTCGAGGCGACCGGCGGAGATAAACTCATCGTGCAAGCCAAATGTGCAAGATTTCTCAGTATTGTAAACGAGCAAATCAAAATCAAGAATAGCAGTCATGTCCACATTCAATTCTTCAGCCACAAGGCGAAGGAGCATATTTTCTGCTTCAAGCTTTTCGGTGACCTTGGCAATGATAGGAAGCATGTCTTTCTGCTTGCTGATTTTGTTGCCTTCGTTCACTTGGCGATTGAAGTGAATAGCCAAGTGTGAAATGGAGAACAGCGGGCGGTCAATTTTCACCAATCGGGTGATGGGGTGCATGGCGTCTTCGCCTTTGAGCAGTACACGGCCTGCCAACGAGAGTGGACGGTCGAACCAAGTGTAGAGAACCGGTCCGCCATACACTTCTGTATTTAATTTCACGATTCCGCCTTCGCAAAGCATTTCGGCATGAGGCTTCACACGGAAACAAGGCGAATCGCTGTGAGCAGCTACAATTTTCAAACCAGTTTCAGCAATAGGTTTCTTACCTACTGTGAAAGCAAAGATAGCTGAGTCATTTTTAGTGAAATAGAACTTTTCACCTGGTTTTGCTTCTATTTCGTTTCCAAGCAGTTTTTCAGTGAAACCATTTTCTTCGAGCATTTTTTTCGCTGTATTTACTGCATAGAAATTACATGGACTATTGTCAATGAAGTTAAGCAAAGATGTTATTTGTTTATCCATAATTCAGAAGGTGTTTAAGGATTGATTATAAATCAGTGTTGGAAGGATTATAGTATGCAGCGTGCATAGCACGGAGCACATTACATAATGTTTGTCCCCAGTAAGTGCGGAAATCAGATTTGCAAAGCCCTATCAATTCAATCTGAGCCTCGGTAGGCGCGTCTTTGATAGTGGCGATGAAATTGAAAAACACTTGATACAAGTCGGCAAGGTTTTCGCTAATGGACGACGCAATAGGGGTGTCGCTATATTTCATATCTTCAACAAACACCTCTAAATATACATCTTCCTCAGCCAAAACTCGGCTCATCACCTCGCGCACCTGATTATACACATCTTCCGTGAGATACGGTTCAATGCTGTAGTCACTGAACGTGAAATCGCGTTCCAAATCATGTGCAATGATATAGATGCGTGGAAGAATTTTCAGCATATTTGCAAGAAAATCTTCACGGGTAGCCGATTCTGCATGTTCTACCGCCTGGCAAAATTCATTTGTCAGGGCAATGAACGAAAGACTATTGGGAGCAAGTTTTTTTTGTTCACTCATCATGTAAATATATTTTATTTTTCAAAATATAGCGATATACATCGTCGGGAAGATAAAACGACATATTCTTCATCATTTTCAAGCCTTCCCTAATCTCGGTTGACGACAGTTCCACAAGCGGAGCCCCAATCATCGTGACACTCGACGCAAAGCGAGCGGGCAACTCAGTATCATATCCGCTGCGAGGATAAACCAGCACCTTGAATTTCTCCAAGATTTCTTCGTAGCGGTCCCACTTGTCGAACGACACCCAGTTGTCGGCACCAATCACAAGGTAGAACTCGTGCTGTGGAAATTTGCTTTGCAGCGCATTCAGCGTGTCGATGGTGTAAGACGGACGTGGCAGACTGAATTCAAAACCAGATGTCTCCACATTCTCCAACTTACTCGACACCATTTCCACCATACGCAAGCGTTCGGTGTCGTGATGCTCACCTTGAGCCATCTTAAAGGGATTCAGTGGCGAAACCATCAGCCAAAGCCTATCCAAGCCACAATTTTGAATCACATAATTAGCAATGATGGCGTGACCGGTGTGAATGGGGTTGAATGTTCCGCCGAAAATTCCTATCTTCATTCGACTATGGTTATTTAGTAACGAACTCGGTGATTAACGCACGCACTTCAGCCACAGCCTTTTCAAGGTTGTCGTTCACCACCACCTTATCATATTTAGGGGCAAACGACATTTCGTATTCAGCCTTATCCACGCGTTTTTGAATGTCGGCTTCCGAATCTGTGGCACGGCCTACAAGTCTGCGGCGCAGTTCTTCCACACTTGGCGGCATCACAAAAATCGACAATGCCTGGTCGCCATAAATCTTCTTCACATTCACGCCACCAGCCACATCCACATCAATGATGGCATTCTTACCCTCGGCATTGATACGTTGGATTTCGCTTTTAAGTGTGCCGTAATATCTGCCGGCATACACTTCCTCGTATTCGGCAAACTCATTGTTGGCGATACGTGCTTTGAAGTCTTCTTCTGTAAGGAAGTAGTATTCTTTGCCGTGCTTCTCATTACCACGGGGGCTACGAGTGGTGGCTGAAATAGAGAATTCCAACTTCAATTTCTCATCATCGATGATATGGCTGATGATGGTTGATTTTCCAGAACCTGATGGCGCAGATAATATGATTAATTTAATGTCTGACATTCTGATTTTTTACAATACGTTAAGAACCTGTTCCTTGATTTGCTCCAAATGGTCTTTCATCTCCACTACCAACTTCTGAAGTTCTGCCTGATTGGCTTTTGAACCAGTAGTGTTGATTTCACGTCCCATTTCCTGAGAGATAAATCCAAGTTTTTTACCTTGGTTATCACCGTCGGCCATTGTAGCCAAGAAATAGTTGAGATGGTTTTGCAGACGGATTTTTTCTTCCGTAATATCAAGTTTCTCGATATAGAAAATCAATTCTTGCTCAAAGCGGTTGTTGTCCACAGTCACGCCTTCGAGTTTCTGAAGCGACTCGTAGATGCGCGCCTTGATTTTCTCCACACGCGAGTGCTCGTAGGGTTCTACGCTGTTGAGCAAATCTTGAATGGCTGCGATTTTTTCTTTGAAGAATGTTTCAAGTCGGGCACCTTCCTGCACACGGAAAGCCACCAAGCCATCGAGTGCCTCTGCCACAACTTGTTTCACAGCCTCCATTTCTTCGTCGCTCACCTCAGACACGTTCACATCGCTTTTCAGTGCGTCGGGCAAACGGAGTAGAGTGGCATACCAGTCTTCTGGTTCAGAAATGCCTAATTCTGTTGCCATGTCCTGAAGTTGCGCCTTATATTGCTTCAACACTGAAAGGTTAATGCTTACAGAGGCTGCGCCTTCAATTGGCTCGCAAAACACATACAAGTCCACCTTACCGCGATTAAGTTTATGAGCCACCATATTACGCAGGTCAAGTTCCAATGCACGATAGCCCTGGGGCAAGCGAACCGACAAATCGAGTTGTTTACTATTTAATGATTTGACTTCAGCCGTGATTTTCTTGTTATTAATCACTTTGACAGCCTTGCCAAACCCTGTCATTGATAAAATCATTGTGTATTATAATTTATTTATACGCAAATTTACTGCTAATATTCGTAAAAGAGGGAATAAAAGGAAGATTTTTGTTAATTTTGCAGAGAAAAAAGTACGACACATGGCAAATATACTAAATATCGAGACTTCCACAAGCGTTTGCTCAGTGGCACTCACCTTTAATGGGGAGGTGCTCGAACACAGAGAAAATTACGAGGGACAAAAACACGCCACCCTGCTGAGCGCATATATTCAAGACATCATGCGCTATGCCACATCCAGAGATATCAAACTCGACGCAATAGCGGTGAGCATCGGTCCTGGTTCTTACACAGGTTTGAGAATTGGTCTCTCTGAAGCAAAGGGACTGGCGTTTGGATTGGATATTCCACTCATTGGCGTGAACACGCTCAAACTCTTGACCGTGACCACAATGTTTGCCCATTTCTTCGACGACGAATCCACACTTTTCGTGCCGATGATCGACGCAAGACGAATGGAGGTTTACACGGCAGTTTACAACAACGCTTTGCAAGAAACGCTTGCACCACAACCGATGATTATTGACGAGAACTCGTTTGCTGACCTGCTTCGCGACCACCATATGGTGTTCTGCGGCAATGGTGCCGACAAGGTGAAAAGCGTTATCAATCACCCAAATGCAGAATTTATCGAGGGTGTGAAACCTGTGGCATTGTCAATGATGGCACTTTCGGAGAAGGCTTTCAGAGAGGGTGACTTCATTGATGTGGCATACTCCACTCCTCTTTACCTGAAAGATTTTCAGGTCACAAAATCAAAGAAAAAACTTTTCTAATTTCAATAGTTGAGTTTTTATCGTTAATTTTGTAGTTTAATTTTGCAACAACAAAACTTATATGCTCGATTACAATACACAACTGAAGAAACTGGCACTGCCAGAATACGGACGCAATATTCAGCAGATGGTGGACTACTGCTGCAAAATTGAGGATAGGGAAGAGCGCACCAGGTGCGCCTATTCCATTATCCGATCAATGGGCAACTTATTTCCACACCTGCGCGATGAAGCCGACTACAAGCATAAACTGTGGGACCACTTGGCCATCATGAGCGACTTCAAATTAGACATCGACTATCCTTGCGAAATCGTGAAGGAGGAAAATTTGGAGAGCAAGCCTGAACCAATGACTTACAAATTGGAGAACATCAAATTTCGCCATTATGGTAAAACCATTGAGCGAATGATTGAACGTGCTTGCGAATATCCTGAAGGCGAGGAAAGAGACGCTTTGGTGATGCTGATTGCCAACCACATGAAGAAACTGATTTTCCAAATCAGCAAAGAAGATGTGGACGATGCCAAGATTTTCAAGGATTTAGCATTCTTCTCAAAGGGCAAAATCCAAATCAGTGCCGACACGAAGGCGCTTCACGAATTTAAAGAAGCACCTGTTGCCGCTAAAACCCCAGCAAAAAAGAAAAAGAAAAAATAAAGCACGATGATCACACGCGACGAACTCATAGAAATAGGCGTTTACAACAAGCCTCACGGTGTGAATGGCGAGATTTCGGCAACGATAGACTGCGAACTCGACATTCTCTCGCAGTTTTCGTGCCTCGTTAGCGACATCGACGGTATTTTTGTGCCTTTCTTCGTAAGTTCCAAGCGTGGAAAAACGGCACAAACTGTGCTGTTGCAAATCGACGGTATCAACAACGAAAGTGAAACCACTCTGCTGGTGAACAAAACCATTTTCGTGAAGAAAAACGAGTTCGACAAGTTGGCAAAAGATTACGACTCCGACGAAATGCCCATTGACTACTTCATCGGTTACAAAGCCATTATCAACGAGGACACAGTAGGGGAGATCGTTGACGTAGACGATTCCACCGCCAACGTGCTTTTCCGCATTGAAGTGGACGACAAGGAATTGCTTGTCCCCGCTGTTGATGAGTTTGTGGTCGACATCGACACCGAAAACGAGACGATTGAGCTCGATGTGCCCACCGAATTATTGGATTTATAAACAAAAAATACATCAAACTATGGAATTTGACGAAAATAAGGCTATTGACTACATTAAAGCCCACGTTGAGAACCCAGACATCGCAAAATACGACGACGATGACATTTTGCTGGTGATTGACACCATTTTTGAATATTTCGAAAAGTATGATGAAAACGAAGACTTCGACGATGACAACGAAAAGGTTATCGCCTATGTGAAGAAGCAACTGGCAAAAGACAAGGACAATGCCATTAGCCTCGACCATGTTGCCGAAATCGTGGAAGCAGAGACAGCATACGAAAACACTCTTGACGATTAAGACTATGAGAGTCAATAAACATATCCGTTATCTCATCGCAATGCTGGCTATATGCGCCTGTTTCATTTGCGATGCGAAAAAAGTGGTTGATATCTATGAACTGACTTTTGACGAAAACGTAAGCTCGCCAGCAATCGTAAAAGAAAAAATAGCGCAGCGAGTGCAAGATTTTCAGAACAAGCAAGCCATCGACCTCATCAACAACAATTTGGAAGTGGAGATGATGCGAAATGGCGAGGTGATTATCGTCACCATTCCCGCCGATGAACTTTTCGCCCCAAACGACACCATTTTGATGAGCAAGAGCAAGGACACGCTTAGCAAACTGTTGAAGTTCACCAAAACTCCAGGCATGTATAAAATGCTGCTGGTGATGCACAGCGACAACACCGGCACCCACGAATACTCAACACGCCTGACCAGCGCGCGCGTCAATTCGGTGTTCGACTGGTTTGATGCAAACGGCAGCACCCAATCGGTGGTGCCATACGCTTTCGGCGACATTCAGCCACTCAAAGACAACAATTCTATGGAAAAACGCCGATTAAACCGCCGTTTGGAAATCTACATTGTGCCTGGCGAGGAAATGCTGGAACAAGCAAAAAGCGGTAAAGTGACTGGCAAAACGATTATCAAAAAAAGAAAATAAAAACATAATAATAAGAAATGGCAAAAGAATTAAAAGACTTAACCAAGAGAGCCGACAACTACTCTCAATGGTACAACGAACTTGTAATCAAAGCCGACCTCGCTGAGCAATCTGCCGTGCGTGGCTGTATGGTTATCAAGCCTTATGGTTATGCAATTTGGGAAAAGATGCAACACCAGCTCGACACTATGTTTAAAGAAACCGGTGTGCAAAACGCATATTTCCCATTGCTGATTCCTAAATCATTCCTCAGCAAGGAAGCCGACCACGTGGAAGGTTTCGCTAAAGAATGTGCAGTGGTCACTCACTATCGCCTCAAAAACAATCCTGACGGACAGGGCGTGGTAGTTGACCCAGAAGCTCGCCTCGAAGAAGAACTCATTATCCGCCCAACCAGCGAAACCATCATCTGGAACACATACCGCAACTGGATCAACTCATATCGCGACCTCCCATTGCTCGTGAACCAATGGGCAAACGTGTTCCGCTGGGAAATGCGCACACGCTTGTTCCTCCGCACAGCAGAATTCCTCTGGCAAGAAGGCCACACAGCCCACGCCACCAAGGAAGAAGCTGAGGCTAAGGCTATTGAAATGCTGAATGTATATGCCGATTTCGCAGAAAAATATATGGCAGTGCCTGTAGTGAAGGGTGTAAAGACTGCTAACGAACGCTTTGCTGGCGCACTCGAAACCTACACCATCGAAGCTATGATGCAAGATGGCAAGGCTTTGCAAAGTGGCACATCGCACTTCTTGGGTCAAAACTTTGCAAAGGCATTCGATGTGAAGTTTATCAACAAAGAAAACAAACTTGATTACGTTTGGGCTACATCTTGGGGTGTTTCCACCCGCTTGATGGGTGCGCTTATCATGACCCACAGCGACGACAACGGTTTAGTGCTCCCTCCAAAGTTGGCACCAATTCAAGTGGTGATTGTGCCTATCTATCGTAGCCAAGAGCAACTCGACACTATCAACGCCAAGGTGTCTCCTATCGTAGAAAACCTGAAAAAGCAAGGTATTTCTGTGAAGTACGACAACGCCGACAACAAGCGCCCTGGCTTTAAATTCGCTGACTACGAACTCAAGGGTGTGCCTGTACGCCTCGTGCTTGGTGCTCGCGACATTGAAAATGGCACTATCGAAGTGATGCGCCGCGATACGCTCGAAAAAGAAACTGTATCAATCGAGGGCATCGAAGGATATGTAGAGAAACTGCTCGACGATATTCAGAACAACATCTACACCAAGGCATTGAACCACCGTCTTGAAATGACTACCAAGGTTGACACTTGGGAAGATTTCAAAACTCAAATTGAAAAAGGCGGTTTCATTCTTGCTCACTGGGACGGCACTACCGAAACAGAAGAAAAAATCAAAGAAGAAACCAAAGCCACAATCCGCTGCATTCCTCTCGACGGCGAGGAAGAAGAAGGCAAGTGCATCTACACTGGCAAGCCCAGCAAACGCCGCGTGATCTTCGCCCGCAACTACTAATAGTCAGAGCGATATACCCAAAATATCTGAGGCTGTGTCACCAGTGGTGGCACAGCCTCATTTCTTTATAATGGATGCTGATTACAAAACTTTTGAAAATCTGATTTTTGATTTATAGGTGGGGAACGACATATCTAATATCACACCACTTTCAAAAAATCCGTTCACATCATCATCAATGGGGCGGAATGTGGAGTCAATCCAAAAGGCTTTGTAATTGTCGTTGAAAATGGTTTTGGTCAATCTTCCTTTAAGCATACCTTCACACCATTCGCTTTTTCCAACTTGCGCGCCCGACACATAAATAATGTCGAAGCCGTCGCCAGTTGCCACCAAGGCTATTCTGTATTTACCACCGAGGCGTGCTATGCCATCGTCCATGTCCCTGTCAAGATACTCCCAATAACCCTCGAAAGGATTTTTTGACTGTGCAAAATGTGCGTCGAGTTTATCTTTAGTCCAAGCGGTCATAATCTTTGTGGTTTCGCATTTTTCGTAGGAGAGCACGGTGCGTTCCACTTGCATTTCTCCATCGGGTGCCACCATCAATCCCATTACATCTCCACGGTCTTCCTTAGGAATATCAGCCGTAAACAATTCCTTCAACCGCTTATCGCCAACCGACACATTCACAGTATTTTTCTGCACATCCACACACAAGGAATTAATACCATCATACAGATTAATATCAGAGCCGACAACCAGCTCTTTCTCAAGCATCACTTTCTTGTGTTCCACCTTGTAAAGCGACACTTTCACTTGGCGCTCATCACGCATTTCGTCGTAAGGGTGAGTGTTATATGCCGTCATTTCTAAGGTATAGTAGTTTGACGGATTTTTATAAAACAATACCATGCCACAGGCAGGGGAGGCGTGACCGTTTTTCTTGGCTTTACTGTTGGAAAATCTCACCAAATATCTGTATTGCTCGTCGCTTGCCGTGCGTTTGCTCAATACCAGCATCGTAGTGTCGGAAGGATTACTCACCGATAGCCCTTGTTCTCCAAGCTTCACTTGCGGAGCAGGGGAGAAGTCGTGGAAAGAGTTAAACGACGCATTGTAGTGCCATATTGTTTCAGCCCCCGCAACAAACAGAGAGGACAAACCCACAATCAAAAGAATGAGATATTTATTCATGCGATTAGTTATCAATTTTAAGCAAAGATAAAGAAAATAGCGAAACCAAGCGATGAAATGGCACTAAAAATCATGTCTGCTTATTAAAAAAGGAAATATTTAGATTTTTTTTACTAACTTTGCAAACTGCATTTTGTGCAGCACAATAATGGAATTAATCATATCTACTATATTAGGATGTTTTGCTATTGGCGTTATTCTTTCTGCGCCAATGGGTCCTATTGGCATACTTTGCGTGCAGCGCACTTTGAATAAGGGTCGCGAAGCCGGTTGGTGGACAGGTCTTGGTGCAGCCATATCCGACTTGCTCTACTGCTTGCTTACAGGTATGGGTATGTCGTTTGTCAATAAAGTGATAGAGAGCAATCAGGCTCCTATTCAAATTATCGGCAGTGCTATTCTTTTGGTGTTTGGCTTCTTCCTCATCAAGAGAAACCCTGCCACCGAAATCAAAGACACCTCCGACAAGAAGGAAAACCACTATCAGGAAATGGGCACAGGCTTCCTGCTCACCTTGTCGAATCCGCTGATTGTATTCCTTATCATTCCACTATTCGCTCGCTTTGGTTTTCCATCTACTGATATGCCTTGGCCACTTATCATCGTGGGGTATGGCGTAATATTACTGGGAGCGATTGTGTGGTGGACCCTTATCACTTACTTGGTGAATGCTGTAAGGTCGCACTTCAACATCCGAAGCATGTGGGTTATCAACATCGTGATAGGTGTGATTATCCTCATTCTCTCTATTTACGGTCTTATTACCGGTTTGATGTATTATTTCAACTAACCATTATGGCAAAATCAGCACAATTCCTTCGTTGCGACGCGCTCGATGCTTTAAGCATGAAAGAGTGCGGTGAGTATATTGAAAACAATTTCCAAAAACTATATGTCGATACTGTTAACTGGCCATCAGTTACAGCCTATCAACCTATTTGCGCAGTGATAGGCGCATACTCAGAAAAATATCTCTATGCTCATTTCGTGGTGAGAGAAAACGGAATTTTGGCTGAAAACTTCAAGAATTTAAGTCCTGTGGCAAACGATAGTTGCGTGGAATTTTTCTTGAAAACACCCACAAGCGACGAATATTGGAACTTTGAATTTAATTGCATTGGAGCCGTGAACTCCAGCCACAGAGTCACACGCCCCGACGCCATTCGCCTCACCGACGAGGAAATCGCATCAATCAAGCGCCATTCCTCTTGCGGCACAGAGCCTTTTGGCGAAAAACCAGGCATAAACACCTGGACCTTAACCATTGCCATCCCGCTCACACTTATCGGCATCAATAGCGCAGATATGCCTTCTCACATTTCTGGCAATTTCTACAAATGCGCAGGAAAAGCCACCCACCCACATTACCTTTCATGGGCACCAATCAAATCAGAAAAGCCCAACTTCCACCTTCCAGAATTCTTTGCGCCAATCCAACTCCTGTAATTTCAAGCAAAATTGAGGCGTAAGCCCACGCTATTTTGTTAAGGAATGTTATTATTTGTGGGGAAGTTGTCATAAATGTATTTTTCTTTTGCGTAATCTGAATGGTTTATTAATAAATTTTAATAGCGATTAATGCTTTGGTATTCTGCTCGTTTTTGTGTAATTTTGCATAGTTTTTGTGCCGTTTTGGGAGCTATTTCCTCTCAAAGCGCTACTGCAACTCTGAAATAACAAATTAAAATTATATTAAACAACAAATTATGAGTTTGAATATCATTGTGCTGGCTAAGCAGGTGCCCGATACCCGCAACGTTGGCAAAGATGCTATGAAGGCCGACGGCACTATCAACCGTGCGGCACTTCCTGCTATCTTCAACCCTGAAGATTTAAACGCATTGGAGCAAGCCCTTCGCTTGAAGGAGCAGCATCCTGGTTCCACTATCGGTATGCTCACCATGGGTCCTCCACGTGCAGGTGAAATTATTCGTCAAGGTTTGTACCGCGGTGCCGACACAGGCTGGTTGCTTACCGACCGCCTTTTCGCTGGTGCCGACACATTGGCAACCAGCTACGCCCTTGCCACAGCCATCAAGAAAATTAGCGCTGAAAAGCCTGTTGATATCGTGATTGGTGGCCGTCAGGCTATCGACGGCGACACTGCCCAAGTGGGTCCACAGGTGGCTCAAAAGCTCGGTTTGAACCAAGTGACCTACGCCGAAGAAATCCTCAAGGTGGAAAATGGCGTTGCCACTATTCGCCGCATGATTGATGGTGGTGTGGAAACTGTGGAAGCTCCACTTCCAGTGGTAATCACTGTGAACGGTAGCGCAGCCCCTTGCCGCCCATGCAACGCTAAGCTGGTGATGAAATACAAATACGCCACTTGCCCGATGGAGCGCACTGGCGAAGAACCTTGGAAAGAACTCTACAACGAGCGTCCATACCTCACTCTCAACGAATGGAGCGTGGCTGACGTGGACGGCGACCCACAACAGTGCGGTTTGAGCGGTTCGCCTACAAAGGTGAAGACCGTGAAGAACATCGTGTTCCAAGCCAAGGAAAGCAAGACACTCACCGGCAGCGATGAAGACATTGCTGGTTTGATTGAAGAATTATTGGAAGAAAAAATTATTGGTTAATAGTAGTACACAACGACAATGAATAACGTATTTGTATATTGCGAGATTGAAGGCACTACTGTTGCCGAAGTATCTCAAGAATTGCTCACCAAGGGCCGCAAATTGGCTAACGAACTTGGTGTGGAGCTCGAAGCTGTTGTAGCTGGTACTGATATTAAGGGTAAGGTGGAAGACCAAATTCTCCCTTACGGTGTTGACAAACTCCACGTTTTCGACGCTGAAGGCTTGTTCCCCTACACTTCAGCCCCTCACACCTCAGTGCTGGTGAACCTCTTTAAGGAAGAAAAGCCACAAATCTGCCTCATGGGCGCAACTGTGATTGGCCGTGACCTCGGCCCACGCGTTTCTTCTTCACTTTTCAGCGGTCTTACCGCCGACTGTACAGAACTTGAAATCGGCGAATACGACGACATCAAGACCAAGAAGCACTACGACAATCTGCTCTATCAGATTCGTCCTGCTTTTGGCGGCAATATTGTGGCTACTATCGTGAACCCCGAAAACCGTCCACAAATGGCAACCGTCCGCTCTGGCGTGATGCAGAAAGCCATTTACGAAGGCAAGGCTAAGGGCGAGGTGGTTTACCCAGAAGTAGCAAAATATGTTCCAACCACCGACTTCGTGGTTAAGGTTATCGACCGCCACGTGGAAGCCGCTAAGCACAACCTCAAGGGTGCGGCAATCGTAGTGGCTGGTGGCTACGGCGTGGGCAGCAAGGAAGGTTTCGACCAACTCTTCACCCTCGCAAAGGAACTCCACGGCGAAGTGGGCGCATCTCGTGCGGCAGTTGATGCTGGCTGGGTGGCAGCTGATCGCCAAGTGGGTCAAACTGGTGTTACCGTTCACCCAAAGGTGTATATCGCTTGCGGTATCTCTGGTCAGATTCAGCACATCGCTGGTATGCAAGAGGCAGGTATCATCATCTCAATCAACAACGACCCAGAAGCTCCAATCAACAAGATTGCCGACTACGTGATCAATGGCACTGTGGAAGAAGTGGTTCCAAAACTCATTAAGTATTACAAGCAAAATTCAAAGTAATACTTCAGAAGTTAAGAATAAGAAGTTAAGAAGTAAACTTCCAAACAAACTTCCAGCTTCTTAGCAATTTGGAAACAATAAACATTTAATAAAGAACAAAAGCTTAATATTACAGTTATGGCTAATTACTATACTGATCATCCTGAAATTGAATTCCACTTGAGCCATCCGCTCATGAAGCGAATTGTTGATCTCAAGGAACGTAATTACGAAGATAAAGACAAGTTTGCCGATGCTCCTGTATGCTATGAGGACGCTATCGAAAACTACAAGCGTATTCTCGACATCACAGGCGATGTTGCAGCCAACATCATCGAACCAAACTCTGAAGATGTTGACCTCGAAGGTCCTCACTTGGAAAACGGTCGTATGATTTATGCAAGCAAAACTTACGAGAACCTCGACGCTACCCGCAAGGCTGGCCTTTGGGGCGTGTCGATGCCTCGCCGCTACGGTGGTTTGAATCTTCCTAACACCACATTTTCAATGTTGAGTGAAATCATTTCAGCTGCCGACGCTGGTTTCCAAAATGTGTGGAGCCTCCAGAGCTGTATCGACACTCTCTACGAATTTGGTAGCGAAGAACAACGCCAAAAATACATTCCTCGCATCTCTGCTGGCGAAACCATGTCGATGGACTTGACCGAACCTGATGCAGGTTCCGACCTCCAACGCGTGATGCTCAAAGCCACTTTCGACGAAGAAAACAACTGCTGGCGCTTGAACGGTGTGAAGCGTTTCATCACCAACGGCGACTCTGATATTCACTTGGTGCTCGCTCGCTCTGAAGAAGGCACTAAAGACGGTCGTGGCTTGTCAATGTTTATCTACGACAAGCGTGACGGCGGCGTAGATGTTCGCCACATCGAACACAAACTCGGTATTCACGGTTCACCAACATGCGAACTTACCTATAAGAACGCAAAGGCAGAACTCTGCGGTAGCACTCGCCTCGGTCTTATCAAATATGTGATGGCATTGATGAACGGTGCTCGCCTCGGTATCGCCGCTCAATCAGTGGGTGTGGAGCAAGAAGCTTACAACGAAGCTCTCGCTTACGCTAAAGAACGCGCTCAGTTTGGCAAGAAGATTATCAACTTCCCTGCCGTTTACGATATGCTCAGCCGCATGAAGGCAAAACTCGACGCTGGCCGTTCGATTCTTTACCAAACCGCTCGCTACGTTGATATCTACAAGGCACTCGAAGACATCGCTCGCGACCGCACGCTCACTCCAGAAGAGCGCAAGGAAATGAAGCTTTACTCTCGCCTTGCCGATGCGTTCACTCCACTGGCTAAGGGTATGAACTCTGAATACGCCAACCAAAATGCTTACGATGCTATTTCGGTTCACGGTGGTTCGGGCTTCATTATGGAATACAAGTGCCAACGCTTGTTCCGCGACGCTCGTATCTTCTCTATCTATGAAGGTACTACCCAACTTCAAGTGGTGGCAGCTATCCGCTATGTGACCAACGGCACTTACCTTGGCATCATCAAGGAAATGCTCGAAAAAGAAGTGGATCCTGAATTCCAAGCATTGAAGGAGCGTGTGGCTAAGATGGTTGAAAAGTATGAATACGCTATCAACTATGTGAAGGCTGCTGGCAACAACGACCTCCACGACTTCTTGGCACGTCGCCTCTACGAAATGACTGCTGAAATCATCATGTCACTCCTTATCCTCGACGACGCTACTCGTGCTCCAGAACTCTTCGCTAAGAGCGCTAACGTATATGTTCGCTACGCTGAAGGCACTGTTGCTGGTCACTATGCTTACATCAAGGAATTTAAGGCAGAATACCTCGCTGATTTTCTCGCAGCTGCTCCAGAAGAAGCACCTGCTGAATAATCTTTCACAGCGAAATAATTAAAACACTTTATATTAAAGATGCCGCCACACTGCTGGTGGCATCTTTTTTTTTGATAAAAGTTTAGTTTTTGCGTAGCGAAAGGGCGCGTTTTGTGTTATTATAATAGAAACGCAAAATAAACGACGATGGAGATACAAGAGTTTATCACAGAAGCAGAACATCTGCGGAGCCAATTGCTCAGTCAGGCAAAGCACTATCTGGGCGATGCCGACAGCACTGAAGATGCTGCGCAAGAAACTCTTGTCAGGCTATGGTTGGCAAAAGACCGGATACCCGATGGCACAAAAATGAGGAATATGGCATCGGTGGTTTGCAAAAACGTTTCCCTCAACATATTGCGCGATGCCAAATCCTGCGTCGCCATCGATAGGGCAGAATCAGTTGCTGGAACCGGGAACCCGGAAAACCAACTGGTGGAGCAGGAGAATTTGAAGAATTTGCAACAAGGCATTCGCTCGCTGAGCGATAAGCAACGAGCCATCATCAGAATGCGCAATGTGGAAAACTTGTCGTATGCCGACATTGCAAAAATCATAGGCACCACGGAATCATCAGTGCGCGGCATGATAAGCAAAGCAAGAATGCAGCTACTAAACCAAATGAAAGGAGTCAAGTTATGAAACAAAAAGAATATATAGCATCGCTTCTTGAAAAGTTTCTTGAAGGGCAGAGCACGGAAGCCGAAGAGCAAACGCTTTCGGAATACTTCGACAGTGCCGACGATGTGCCTGCTGAATGGGCAGCATATCAAGAGCTGTTTCGTAGCTTCACGACCGATGCTTATGATTTCAGCGATGAGGAAATCGACGCAATGCTTGCACCCACTCCTTCAAAAAAGGGGATTGTGGTGAACTTGCTGCGATGGAGTGCAGTAGCTTGTGCGATAATAGCCGTGCTGGCAGGAGCGTGGCTGTATTATAAGGACATCGCACCATCTCCTACAATATCACAAAAGCCTGTCATTACCCAAAATGAGGTAAAAAAAGTGGCAGAAAAGAGTGAGGATGATAAAAAAGATACAATGCGAGAACAAATAGAAAGCCCCACACTTTTGGCACACAAGGAGCAGCAGCCAGCAATGAAGTATCGCAAAAAGGCAAAGCGCATTGCCGAGAAAGAGGTTCAAACTCCAACCACCGATGAAGTCAGCACCACCGAACTGCTCGAAACGGTGAGTGTGCTCACCACGATGGACGCAGAATATGCGTCAATCACTGCCAAGCCGTACAAAAATGGATTTTTGGTGAATGTGATGTGCACTGATGGTGAAGCCAGTTCATTTTTACTTCAGCGAAGCAGTGATGGCACTTCTTTGAAATTAACAACTCAATTAATTAATAACTAAACTCTTATCGTTATGAAAAGAACAGTTTTATTTTTGGCGATAGCTATCATTAGCGTAGCAAGTCTTGCCGCAGAAAATGTAAAAGTCCCCACTTACATCATCAACGGCAAAAAAGTGGAAAACTTCGACGGCTCACAACTCGAAGGCAAAACCATAGCAAACTACACCATAGGTGAGGGCACCAACGTGCACGTAATTCTTACCGATGACTATGTGGCGAGTAAGGGCGGCGTGAAGAAGGTGAGCGTGGTTCAGTCTGTCCGCCCCTCAAAAGACGGCGAAAGCATCACTTCTTCAGTAGATGCAAGCCACTACCTTTCTGGTGAAGCAGTATTTGTGCTCGATGGAAAACTGGTTTCGGTGTCGGAGTTTACTTCATTGAAGCCATCTGCGTTGTCAACCGTTAAGGTAATAAAGGACAAAAATAATGCCGACTTCAAAAAATATGCCGAAGAAGCAAAAAAGCAATCAACCACAGGTGTAGAGCCAAAATGCGTGCTCATCGTCACCTCAAAATAATTCCCACACACATAAGCACAACAAAAGGGTGCGCCTACAAAAACAGGCGCACTTTTTTTTATGATACCAACAGCCACAAAAAAGCCATTAATGATTCAACTAATTAAAAGTTTTTGTATATTTGCAACGTCAAAATATAAGGGATCCGTCTATTTATTAAATGTTGTATAACATTTGCATATATATCAGCAACAAATTGCCACATTTTCCATAAATGGGGAAATCCTATTGCCAATCATAACTAAATCAAAAAATAATTAGCTTATGGAAAAAAAGTTTTATCTGTTCCTATTCATTACCTTGTCAGTTCTCACTGCGAAAGCATGGGACGGGGAAGGCACGGAGTCGAGTCCTTATCTGATTAAAACGAAGGCCGACTTGATTGAGCTTTGCACGCAGACCAACACTGCGTTGCAAACCTACGACGGCAATTTTTTCAAGATGACCGCCGACATTGATGTTGAAGGCGATGCGCAATTCAAAGGTATTGCCACCACTTCGAAAAACAACAGTAAGCGCTTTGGTGCAACTTTTGATGGCGACGGACACACTATCCATGGCATCAATATGAACACTGTGGTATGGAAAACAGCCCCAACAGAAACCGCTCTCGGAACACCCGACGGAACCAAAAGCACCAGCAACGTGGGCTTTATTGGCTATTTGGGAGCAAAGGGCACGCTAAAAAATCTTACCATTGCCAGCGACAACAAATTCGTCTTTTTTGGTTATGGCGGCGCTTTCGTTGGCCGTAACTATGGCACAGTGACTGGCTGCCGCAACTATGCCGACATCATCGGCTACTCAGCCGACATCGGTGGCATTGTAGGTCAATCGGAGAAAGGATCGGTAATTACCGACTGCTTCAACGCCGGCTATATCAGCACTGGTTTTGTGGAAAATGGTGGTATTGTGGGTAAAAGTAGCGGTACGGTAGAGCGATGCATGAACGTAGGACGCGTGGAAAGTAGCGTTATATCTACATTCAAAGCCTCAAACAAAACTGGTATCGTAGGTGGCATCGTAGGTAGCGGATATGGCGCTATCGTGCGCGATGTGGTAAACCTCGGCACTGTGGTGGCAGCCTACAAAGCTGGTGGCATTGTGGGCAGTTGGGAAAAACCTTACAAGGAAACTACTGGCTCAGGCTATAACGATATGTATCGTGCCATCAGCGCAGGCACTGTGCTGTGTGACAATCGTGCGCAAGAAGGTGGTATTGCTGGTATCGACGGTTCTCTCGGCAAAACTGAAGATGTGTATTGGGACGCACAAATAGCACCACTCAACGCAATGGCACTCAACAGTCACGAAAATACTACAGGTGTAGAAACATCAGTACTGACAAGTGGAACTGTATTAGCCAACTATTCAAGCGAAATATGGTCGTTTGAGGCAGGCAAATATCCTGTGCTCAAAGCATTTGCCGACGGCCAGATTGTGGAAGCAGCCCGCAAGGTGATTTTGTCAATCCCTACTGGCAACTCCGCAAGCAATCTGAAAGTAAACTCCACACTCAGTTCCGACAATGGCTGTAAGTGGACACTGAAGCAAGGCTCTGCTTTTTCAATCAACGGCAACACACTTGTAGCCCCTACCTCTGTTGAAAAATTCACAACCGACACTTTGGTGGCAACAATTGGACGCTTCGAAAAGCAATTTCCAATCACAAGATTTGAGCCCAACCCATTAAAGGGTAATGGCACTGAAGAAAGTCCATATTTAATCAGCAGTGTTGCCGACTGGAAAAATATGGCTTCGTATATTGAGGAAACACAATCAACATTTGATGGACAATTCGTAAAACTCACCAACGACATCGACTTTGAAGGAAAAACATTCGTGCCAATGTGCAACGGTGGAGTGTCGGATTTCCAAGGCACATTTTTGGGCAACGGCAAGTCGCTGAAAAATATCAGTTTCGCAACCACCACAGTGAACCAAGGTGTGTTCCGTGTAATTGGTGCGAGAGGTACGGTTCAAGACCTGACCATCACAGGCAAAATAACCACTAAATTTGCCTACACAGGCGGTTTTGCTGGTGCGCTCAAAGGTACACTTAAAAACTGTGTGAATCTCGTGGATTTGACTTCTACCAGTGGCGGTTATGTGGCAGGTTTTGCTGGTCAAGCCGCTGCTACAGCCCGTCTGCTGAATTGTGTGAACCGTGGCAATATCACTGCAAAGAACAATTATGCCGCAGGTATTGTTGCACAAGCTGTGGCTGATGGCGTGGTATATAACCAGTGTGCAAACGAAGGCACAATTCTCAACAACGGCACAACCACAGTGCAGTGCGTGGCTGGCATCGTGGCATACAGTAAACAAGCTCAATTCATCGAGTGTCGCAATACTGGTAAAATCTTAGCAAGCGATTCTACTAAAGTATCAGCTTTGGCTGGTATTACCGCACAATTGTTCTGCGAAGGCGAAAACAGCCAGCCAAGCTACTTCAAGAATTGCTACAACACTTCAGACCTTGAAGGTAAAGCCGTGCTATCAGGCATTTTAGCTGATGTGTCAATCAACTCAAAGAAGGTGATGGAAGGCTGCTACAACACAGGTAACATCACGGTTTGCACCACAAGCAAAACCAACCTTCTGCCATCGGCTGGTGTGAGTGCCTACTACATACCAGGCGACTCTTACACCGACTGCTATAACACTGGTAACGTGGAAGCTAAAGTGTGTGGCGAAATTGCTGGTGTGGTAGGCAACTTCAAAACAGGTGCCAACGACACAACAGCAGTAGTAACCATCAAACGCTGTTACAACACTGGTAATATTTCTGCTCCATTCAGCGTGGTGGGTGGCATTGGCGGCTCACTTTTCGACGACGCAATCACAATCGACAGTTGCTACAACACTGGTGACATTAAAGGTTTGTTCATGGTTGGTGGCATTGTCGCCACTTTAAAAGGTCCAAGCAACCAAGTGAAAAATTGTTGGAATTCAGGTTCTGTGACTGGTGCCAACCGTGTGGGTGGTTTGATTGGCTGCGACAATGGGGAAAACCGCGTTTACAACAGTTACAACACTGGTGCCGTGGCAACCAATTCACAAGACATCTCCGACCACTCTGGCAGAGAAACGAGCTACTCTATCGGTGGTTTGGCTGGTGAGGGAAGCTCCACTTACACCAACTGCTACAACATGGGTGACGTAGTTGGCAACAACTTGACAGGCGGCTTGATTGGCAACGTGTCGAAGTTGCGCCCAGCAAAACTTGTCAACTGCTACAACGGCGCTAAAGTGGAATGTACACTCACCAAGAATTATGGCAATCTGATTGGCGTGGATGCTGACAGCACCAACACAACAATTGAGAACACATATTATGTAACCGATTATGGCACAAATGCTGTCGGCACAGCTTACGGCACAGGACTGACCGTTAAGGCTCTTGCAGGCAGCAAGGTGCTTGGCGATGCATTCGTTGCTCCTGACAAATATTCATTGCCCGTGCTCGTCACTCGCGTTAACGATGATTTTGCCAAGGTATATGCGGCAGCTGTAGTGCTTGCCGAGGGCGACACATTTGAGAATGTGGCTCACAGCATCAACGTAGGTCAACCTAATGGCGTGGTCTGGAGTGCTTCGGTGGCAGGTGCTTCTGTCAACAACAACGAAGTACGCTTGCCAGAAGGCTACGATGGCGAACTTACCCTTACAGCCACTTGTGGAGCAGCAAGCCGCTCATTCAACTTGACGATTGTTCAACAAACAGGCATCAACGACACAAAAACAGCTGATGATGTGACAAGCGCAACTTACTACGATATGAGAGGCGCACTTCTTGGCTCAAAGCGTCCACAAAGTGCAGGCATCTATATCGTAAGCGAAAAGCATCGCAGTGGTGCCACGACAGCACGCAAAGTGGTAGTGCGCTAAAAGAAGCATATAGCGTAGAAATAAATCTAATTTCTGAATATACAAGTTCGAACCCCGAAAGTCAAACAACGGACTTTCGGGGTTCTTTTTAGTTATAACGAGGCGAAATCTAAATTCTCCGCCGCCTATTCATCAAAATCAGAAAGTGTATTCGAGGCACTCGTCGAGGAGGCGTGTGATTTCTTCCTTGTCGAGGTTTTGGCCGATGAATACGATTTTTTGCATACGGTCGCCGTAGGTCTCGTCCCAATCACGTCGCAAAGTTGGATCGGTGTCGAGCATTCGTTGCAGTTCGTTTTCAGGCATTGTGGCATAGAATTTACCTGCCTGACGAATCGTTTTTTGCTGACCTGCTTGCTCAAATAGGTAGCACATGTCGGGTTCGTCGGTGAAATAGCACACGCCCTTTGCACGAATCACATTCTTTGGCCATTTGGTAGCCACGAAGTGGTCGAAATTCTCCAAGTTGAACGCTGGGCGACGGTAGTACACGAATGTACCGATACCATATTCCTCAGCTTCGCCCTCATCGTGGTGATGATGGTGGTGATGTCCGTGATGGTGATGACCTTCTTCATCTTCCTCGTGGTCATGGTCGTGGTGATGATGTTCGTGGTCTTCGTGTTCATGTTCATGCTCGTGTTCTTCTTCGTGCTCATGCTCATCTTCGTCGTGATGGCCTTCGAGTTCACGAATCCATGTGGCAGAAGTAACCACCTTTTCAAAATCGAACAAGCCTGTGTGGAGAATCTTGTCGAAATCCACATCGCCATAGTTACATTCCAAAATCTCTGCTTTGGGCTGGAGTGCACGGATAATCTTCTTGATGCGGTCAAGTTCTTCAGGAGAAACCTCATCCACCTTATTCAAGAGAATCTTGTTGCAAAATTCCACTTGCTGGATAACGAGGTTCTCGATATCCTCCTCACCGATATGCTTCTTCATCAAATCGTCGCCACAACCAAACTCATCACGCATACGCAGCGCATCGACCACGGTCACGATGCAATCGAGGCGTGCCAATCCGTTTTCAAGATATTTCTTGCCCATTTGTGGAATAGAGCAGATGGTTTGAGCGATAGGTTCGGGTTCGCAAATGCCACTTGCCTCAATCGCGATGTAGTCGAACTTATCCATGCAAGTGATGTCGTGAAGTTGCTCCACAAGGTCCATTTTCAGCGTGCAGCAGATGCAACCATTTTGGAGAGCTACAAGACTATCGTCTTTTTTGCCCACCACGCCTCCTTGTTCAATCAAGTTGGCATCAATGTTCACTTCGCCAATATCGTTTACAATCACGGCAAACTTAATGCCACGGTTGTTGTTCAAAATTCTGTTGAGAAGAGTGGTCTTGCCACTACCAAGATAGCCTGTAATCAGTAGAACAGGAATTTGTTTTATCATCATAATTAATAATGTGTTTTTAGCGTTTTCGTTCTGCAAAGTTACAAAAACAATCGAATAGGGCGTATCATTTTTAGTATGTTTTCATGATTTCATAGAATTTGTTCGGTGGTATCGAAAAGTTTCGTAATTTTGTATAATAAACTTAATTATGTATGAGAACAATAAGTAAAATATTAGCTGGGGCATTTATTGCCACCGCCACAACATTTGGCGCATCTGCGCTTGAACTGAGCGATTTCGTTCTTTCATACCGTCCTTATGGCATCGCTGCCACACAAAAGGCACTAAACGGTGAGTATTATTATCAAAAGAGCACCGATGGCTCGAAAATCTTCCGCATTGCGTATAAGAACGAAGCCAACGAAACTACCATTTTCAACAGTGAGGAACTGAAAGGCTGTAAAATCACCGATTGGGACGGCTACGAGATGAGCAACGACGAAACCAAGATTCTCTTACACACCGACACCAAGATGATTTATCGCTATTCCTACATTGCCGACTACTATGTGTACGACGTGAAGAGCCAACGCATCACCAAACTCACCGACGAGGGTGGGGAAGAGATTGCTACGCTCAGCCCCGACAACCAGAAAGTGGCTTTCGTGAAGAATAACAATGTGTATATCAAAAACCTTGCCGACGGCACAGTCACCACTGTGACCACCGACGGTGAGAAAAACAAGATTATCAACGGCGTGCCCGACTGGGTTTACCAAGAGGAGTTCGGCATTCTCAACTCTCTGAAATGGTCGCCAAGCAGCAACACTCTGGCATTTATCCGATTCGATGAAAGCCAAGTGCCTATGTATTCCATGCCTATGTATGAGGGCGATTGCCACCCCAACAAGGACTATTCACTCTACCCAGGCAGCTACGACTACAAATATCCAGTGGCTGGCGAGAAAAACTCGGTGGTGAGCGTTATGGCTTATGATTTGGCCACCAGCCGTCTGCAAAAAATGAATCTCCCCATCACCGACAATGACTACGTGCCACACATTGATTACGGCACACAAGACGATCGCTTGATGGTGAGCACGCTGAACCGCACCCAAAACGATTTGCATATCTACGCAGTGAATCCTGCCACCGCTCAGGCAACCGAGGTATATGCCGAGCAATCCACTTCATGGATCGACAGCAAGAGCGCCAACGATGTGATGTATTACGACACATTCTTTGTGATGCCAAGCGAAAAGTCGGGTTATATGCACCTCTATCAATATGCCTACGATGGAAAATTGATCAAGCAACTCACTTCGGGCAACGAAAATGTGACCGAATTTTACGGTTACGACAAAGCGCGCAAACAATTCTTCTATCAGCGCACCAATGGTCCGCTCAACCGCATGGTGGAATGTGTTGACGCTGCTGGCAAAGTGGCCGCCCTTACCGATGGCGATGGCACATACAGCGCAAAATTCAACAGCAATTTCAAATACTACATTCGCACATTCAGCTCACAACGTATTCCAAACCAATACGCCATCTATAATGTGAACGGCAAAAAGGTGCGCGATTTGGAACTGAACCGCGAGTTTGCCGAAAAATATACCGCCCCAACTGTTCCACATCGTGAATTTATCACCGTGGAAAGCGATGGCTACACGCTTAATGGCTACATTATCAAACCTGTGGATTTCGACCCCAACAAGAAATACCCAGTGATTATGCAACAGTATAGCGGTCCTGGCTCACAACAAGTGCTCAACAAGTGGAGCCTCGACTGGCAAGAATATTTTGCAACTCAAGGATTTATCATCGCCTGTGTAGATGGCCGTGGCACAGGTGGCCGTGAAAAGGCATTCCAAAGCGTGGTGTATCAAAAGCTTGGTAAATATGAAAGTATCGACCAAATTGCCGCCGCAAAATATATGGCAAATCTGCCATACGTTGATGCAAAGCACATTGGCATTTGGGGTTGGAGCTATGGTGGCTATGAGGCACTAATGGCAATGTCAACTCCAGGTAGCGACTATGCCGCAGGTGTGGCAATCGCTCCTGTCACCTCATGGAAGTTCTACGACACTATCTATGCAGAGCGATACATGCGCACCCCACAGGAAAATCCTGACGGCTACCGTGATGGCGCACCACTTGAAAACACCGACAAGCTGAAAGGCAAACTGCTGATTATGTGGGGTAGTGCCGACGATAATGTGCATGTAATCAACTCTATGCAATATATCTCAAAGCTCCACGGTCAAGGCAATCAATTTGATATGATGATTTATACAAACATGAACCACAGTATCAACGGTTGCGGCGTTCGTCTTCCACTTTACCAACGAGTTTTGAACTTCTTCAAAGCAAACTTGCAACAAAAATAAATCGAAAGGGCTCGTATCAAACACATAATATGATGACCGATTTGATTGTGATAACTGGACCTACGGCTTCGGGCAAGACAGGTAAGGCGGTGGCATTGGCAAAGGCACTTGATGCTGAAATCATCAGTGCCGACTCGCGCCAGCTGTATAGGGGAATGGACTTGGGAACAGGAAAAGACCTCGAAGAATATGGCGACGTGCCTTACCACATGATAGACATTTGCCCTGCTGGCTACAAATACAACCTTTTTGAATTTCTGCGCGACTATCAGAAGTGCTACGACGAAATCCGCAGCCGAGGCAAGCAGGTGATTCTTTGTGGCGGCACGGGGTTGTATGTGGAGAGTGTGCTTAAAGGTATTCAGTTGCCACCAGTGCCTCAGAACGAGGAGTTGCGGGCAAAACTCTCCACAAAAAGTCTGGAAGAACTGACCGAAATCCTCAAAACATACAAAACGCTTCGCAACAATAGCGACATCGACACCTGCAAGCGTGCTATCCGTGCGATTGAGATTTGCGTGTATTACCACGAAAATCCCACACTCAAACTCGCCACCGAGCCACACCCTCTGGAAAATGTGCTAACCATAGGTGTGAGCATACCGCGTGACGACCGCCGCCAGCGTATTACCGAGCGCTTGAAAGCACGCCTCGACGCAGGAATGGTTGATGAAGTGCGCCGACTGATTGACGAGGAAGGCGTAGCCCCCGACGACCTGATTTATTACGGATTGGAGTACAAATACATCACTAAGCATGTGATAGGGGATTTGACCTACGATGAAATGTTTACAGGACTTGAAACAGCCATTCACCAATTCGCCAAGCGACAAATGACATGGTTCCGTGGCATGGAACGCCGCGGTTTCCCCATCCACTGGCTACCCTACGACCTCACTTCCGATGAATTTGTTACAGAAGTGAAGTCTCTGCTGAAGTGAAATTTCTAAAGAAACACAATATAAAACAACCACGAATTTCCTGAAAAATTCGTGGTTATTTTATTGTATGATTTTGGGAAAATTACCACACGCCGTATTGGGAGCGTGAAGCATCGATGCGGAGGAGGATAAATAGAAGGATAGTGAATCCCCAAAGCGATGAACCGCCGTAACTGAAGAAGGGGAGAGGAATACCGATCACGGGGCATAGTCCAATCACCATTCCCACATTAATGCTCAAGTGGAATATGAGTATCGATGCCACACAATAGGCATAGACTCGTGCAAAAGCTGTATGCTGGCGTTCGGCAATAGCGATAACACGAAGTATCATGGTAAGAAATAGAATAAGAACAGCCACCGAACCCACAAAGCCTTGTTCTTCACCGATGGTGCAATAAATGAAGTCGGTGTGCTGCTCTGGCACATAGCCGAATTTGGTTTGTGTGCCGTTGAGGAACCCTTTGCCCATCAAGCCGCCCGAACCAATGGCAATTTTACTTTGGTTCACATTGTAGCCCTGGCCTCGCACGTCGTCTTCAATGGCGAGTGCCACCTTGATACGCATCTGCTGGTGAGGTTTCAGCACCTCGTTAAACGCAAAATTCACGGTAAAAAGCAAGCACATGCCAGCAATCGCAAAACCGATGGTGGTAAGGATTTTCCTGTTGTTCATACGGAAAAATTCCCATATCAGATAGATGAGCGAGCAGATAATAACAGGGAAGAAGAACAAATAGCCGTGAATGTCGTAACCCAAATAATGCGCGCCAAGTGCCAACGCCCCAGTACCTAAATAACCGAGAGTAACATTGCGCGCCACAACATGCGACTTGCAATAGATATGAAGCATACCCACGATAATGACCATCAGTAAGATAAACACACAAAACTCACCAAGCGTGATGTCCATAAATGGCACAGTGGAATATTTAAGCGCAATCACAAAAATCACAACAGAAGCTAAACCCGCAAAAAGCACAAGCCCTGTCATACCCTCACGATACAGCACAAACACCAGCGCGGTATAAACCAAAGCCGACCCAGTTTCGTTCTGCAAAATGATAATCAGAATTGGCAGCACGATGATACCCACGGCTATCGCCATATTCTTGGGAGTATTGAGGCTGAAACCGTAAGTACTGAAGAGTTTAGCCAATGCCAATGCCGTGGCAAATTTCGCAAATTCAGCCGGTTGCAGACTCACAGGCCCTAACGTAATCCACGAGTGCGAACCTTTAATGTTAGGGGCAACAAATATGGTAAGCACCAGCAGAAGAATCATACACCCATATATAGGGTAGGCATACGCTTCATAAAACTGCCTGTCGATCAACAATAATGAAAAGCCCAAACAAAGGGAAAGAATAATCCAGCAGAATTGCTTACCAGAGTATGTGTCGAAGCTAAACAGGCTGGTTTGCTCAAAACTGTATTTGGCGGCATAGATGCTGATAGCACCATAGATGGTCATCACCAAATACAGCACGATAGTAAACCAGTCAAGCGACTTGAATATGCTTTTTTCGTTGCTACTCACTTTATATTATTTAATTCTTGAGTTCATCATTTGATTTTCCATCTCAGTGCGTTTTACCTCGCCCTTGAGATATTTCTCTATCATCAAACTACCAATCGGCACACCATATTCAGCACCGAAACCGCCATTTTCCACATACACAGCTACGGCGATTTTTGGATTGTTCATTGGAGCGAAGCCCATAAACGCAGAGTGGTCGCGACCGTGTGGGTTTTGGGCAGTACCAGTCTTACCACACACTTCAATGCCTTCAATATTGGCCCTGCGGCAAGTGCCGCCAATGACAGCGCCACGCATACCAGCCACCACTTCGGTATAGTATTTTGGGGCGATAGTGGGAATGCGTTTCGTTGCGAAGCGTTTCAAAACGCCCACGCCTTCAATCCTCTTCACAAGGTGGGGTGTGTAGAAATATCCACGGTTGGCAATGAGTGCGCAAAGGTTGGCAATCTGAAGCGGTGTCGCCAAAATTTCACCTTGTCCAATCGATACGGAAATAATGGTATTTGCATTCCAGCCACCTTTGATATGCTCGTTGTAGTACTTTGAGTTTGGGAGGAAGCCTCGGCTTTCAAATGGCAAGTCCACGCCAAGTTTTTTGCCGTAGCCCATGCTCACCAAGTGGTTTTTCCACACGTCGAACGCATTCGCTATTGAACCATATTTGCGATTGTTGAGCATGTTACGCAGACCCCAACAGAAAAACGCATTACAAGATGTGGTAAGCGCTGGTCTTAAATTCAGCGGAGAGGCGTGACCGTGACAACCGACACGCATACCCCTGATCA